>Ga0233447_1001546_pt1 | contig 18760 bp, 16 predicted proteins | sample SI_124_October20_3_FD_183014 | JGI IMG/M metagenome (GOLD analysis project Ga0233447, IMG submission 183014) | Seawater microbial communities from Saanich Inlet, British Columbia, Canada - SI_124_October2016_135_MG | ecosystem: Environmental > Aquatic > Marine > Inlet | place: Canada: British...
AAAATCATCATCAAAACCGGCAGTCAAATGCTGCACTATTACAATTGCGCATGGCAGATTCGCAGGCAGTGACTTAAGTATTGCTGCAATCGCATTTGTACCTCCTGTAGAAGAAGCAACAGCTAAAACTTTATCTGCGGAGGAACTTAATTTTGCAGGCTTATATATTTTGGTCGTTTTTTGTGTATTATTCTTATCATAAACTTTATTAATTGACTTTCCTTTAGGGTGTGTAATTACTTTTATTCTGGAAAGATACCTAACTTTTTCAATAAGCTGATTCCTGTTAATTTTATTGCTGTAATACTCAACTCCCTGTTTTTCCAAAAAATCCAGTGCTCCACTGTCAATTGCATCAAAAATATTACCCTGTGAAGGCATAGGCGTAGAAGACGAAATAATCAATATTGGTGTAGGAACATAAGCCATAATAAGCTCAGTGGCCTCTATACCGCTCATTATGGGCATATGTATATCCATAGTTATAATATCCGGTTTAAGGCTTTTAGCCAATTCAAAAGCATCTTTTCCATTATTGGCGATACCGCAAACAATAATATGAGGATCAGAGTTAAGAACATCTGTCAGAACTTTACACATCAGATGTGAATCATCAACAATAAGGACTTTTATTATTTTATCAGTTTTCATTTTATTTAATCAGTCTTTCTATTGCCTCTAAAAGGGTCTCCTGTTTAAAGTTGCTTTTTACAATATAATATGATGCACCTACTTCGATGCCGCGTCTCTTATCTTCTTCTTTTTCCAATGTAGTCACGATAATGATAGGTACATCCTTAAACTTATCATTATCTTTTAATGCTTTGCAAAATTCGAAGCCATCCATTCTTGGCATTTGTATATCAGTTACAATCAAATCATAACTTTTTTGAGTTACCTTGTCCATCGCATCCAGACCGTCAATCGCTGAATCTACCAGATAGTCATGGGTTTCCAGGATATTTTTAGTAAGTTCTCTTGTAGAAAAAGAGTCATCTACTATTAATATCTGTTTTTTTAAGTCATCAATAGGGTTTATTAGTTTTGCTTCAACATTCTTTGAATGCACTGAAGTGCTGTTTGCAATTAGTTCAGTTGTATCAAGAGTTACAATGGCCTCACCATTTTCTAAAATTGCTGCTCCACTTACATTATCTATCTTTCCAATATGATTTCCAAGGCTTTTAATAAAAACCTCTCTGTCCCCTACTATTTCATCAACAATAAAACCTACCTGAGAATTTAATGAGCTTAAAATAAAAATTGAAATAGTATTTTCTTCTGATGACGACTTTTTCATTTTATTATCCGTAGCTGCTGCAGGAAGTTGAAGCACATCTTTTAAGTCCACTACAGGAATAATATGGTTATTTAATTCAATAGCCATTTTACCTTCAACTGTAGATATATCCTCAAGACTAACGCTCAAACACTTTGTAATAGAAGCCATAGGTACAGCAAAAACCATATCATTTGATTCAACTAAAATCACTTTAAAAATGGATATTGTTATCGGAAGGACAATAGTGAACTTTGTCCCTCTATCTTTTTCAAAATCAAGAAGCATCTGCCCCTGTAATTGTTCTATATTACGTTTTACAATATCAAGGCCTATTCCTCTGCCCGAAACATCTGTTATAATTTTACTTGATGAATATCCGTTCATAAATATAATGCTTTTAATTTCATCATCAGTCATTCTATCAAGCTCTTCAGAAGAGAACATTTTTTTATTAAGAGCATCTTCTTTAATACTCTTTAAATCAATTCCTTTGCCATCATCTTCGACTGTTATGACAGTATGAGCTCCTTCAATTTTAACTAATATTTTTATACTGCCCTTTCTACTTTTACCTTTCAATTCTCTTTCATCAGGTAATTCTATTCCATGATCAATACAGTTACGGATGATATGCATCAGTGGGTCTTTTAAAGCTTCGAGCATTTTCATATCCACTTCTGTATCATCTCCGGATATTTCCAGGTCAACCTCCTTTTCCTCTTTCAATGCGATATCTCTAATCATTCTAGGATAAGTATCAAAAATAGTGCGACAGGGCAGCATTCTTAAGTCCTTAATTCTTTTCTGCAGATCATCAATTATCGGATCCATATAGTAAAGATCCTCTGAAATACTTTCATTCGTCCTTCTGTATTCTTCTTCAAGCAGATGCAGCTCATTACGGCCTTTTCCTATAAGTTCTCCAATATCATCTTCATCTGTACCTGATATTTTTTGAATTGAATCAGTCAAGCTGTTAAATGTTTTCTGTATATTTTTGATCTTTTTAGAAAAAACCTTGGTGTCAATAATTTTCTCAGAAACTCTCATTCTGTCTACAGTTACTTCTCCCATCAGATCAAGCAGTGTGTTAACTTTATTTAAAGGAACGCGAATGTAATCAACTTTAAGAGCATCCTGCTGAGACCTCTTTTTTCTGCTTTCTTTGCTTTCTTTCAAAACATTTTTAGGCTCATTGATTTCTTCGGTATTTTCCCGTAAGGGTTTAACAGTTATTTTTTTTTCTGCTTTCTGAGCAATATTATCTTTTTTAGGAGCTATTTTTTTTCTCTTAGTAACAGGTTTGGTTTCAATCTGTTTAGATTTAGGTTTTACGCAGTTATCCAAATCTGTGCATAACTCAGAAACATCCAGCTTGTCATCAGAATCTTTTAAAATATTTCTTACAACATCCAGACTGTTAAAAATAGCATCTATGATTTGTGGGTCAACAACATTTTTGTTAATTATTATATTATCAAAAATATCCTCTACTTTATGAAAAATATCTTGGATATTTAAGAATTCGAAGGCACGACTGGAACCTTTGAGCGAGTGAGCTTCCCTATTAAGATCTTTAATTAATTCAACATTATCAGGATTTTTTTCAAGCTGCACAAGAGCACTGTCCATCTTAGTCAGACGTTCTTCTGCTTCTGCTATAAATAACGCTATAAAATCTTCTTTATCAGGCATTTAAAGGTAGGCCTTGTTTTTGTCTTTATGTTTTAACGATAAACCAAATATTAACTGATATTTTAATTAATTTCTGTTTCTTCCGGCTTACTTTCAGACTTTGCAACTTTTGACACATTAGAATAATCTCTATTACTGTCCTTATTTACCCCCCCGATAATACCCTTTAACTCATTTGAAAGTTCGCTTAAGTCCTGTGCGGCAATTGTCGTCTGTTTAGTTGATTCAGCAAACTGTTTTGTAACAGTATTAATATTCTGCATAACTCCAACAGTCTGCTCTGATGCAGTTTTCTGCTGCTGTGTTGCAAGGGTTATTTCTTTTACAGACTGAGTTGTGTCTGTAATCAGTTCAAGGCCTTCGCGGACCAGTTTATTGGAATCTTCAATTCCGACAATAATAGAATTAGTTTCAGACTGTATTTCAGTAATAAGCTGTCTAATCTCCTCTGTGGATCCAGTTGATCGTTCAGCCAGTTTTCTAATTTCCTGGGCAACAACGGCAAAACCTTTTCCTGCTTCACCTGCCCTTGCTGCTTCAATTGCTGCATTTAAAGCAAGTAGGTTGGTCTGTTCTGCAATTGAGTCAATAAGAGATGTTATTTTACCGATCGATTGAGATTTTTCTCCGAGCAGAAGGATTTTCTTTGCTGTCAGGTCAACTTTTGTATTTATTTCTTCCATACCATCTAATGTAGTTGCAGCAGATTCTGACACATTGCTAGCAATTTCTGCAATGTTTACAGCTGTTGAAGCAAGTTCCTGTACAGTCGCTGATGCTTCTTTTACTGCAGAAGACTGTTCAGCCGCTCCAGAAGCCTGCTGAGCTGTTGCTGAACGAATTTCCGCAGAAGATGATGTCAACTGTATAATACCCTTTTTAAGAGGGAGGCTTATACTGCGAGCTGTAAGTATCCCTGATATAATAATAACAACTATAGCAATTATTAATAGAATTATTGTATTAAATGCAAGGTCATAAATAGGCAAAAATGCTTCATTTGAAGCCATTTCTGCTATAATTGCCCAGTCAAAATCTGTATGAAGACCTTCGATGCTTGAAAAGTGAATCACATCGTAAGAACTTAATACTGAAACCCCATGATAATCAGTAACAGTGATCTGACCTGCTTTGCCTTTCAAGGCATTTTCTGTAGCTTCAGTCTGAACTTTCTGTTTTAGAATACTTGTTTCACCATGTTTGATAAACCTGGAGTCAGAACGCATTAGAAAATCAGGTCCTACAAGATAGGTCTCACCGGTTTCACCGAGTCCGGTTGTTTCCTGCATAATATGGTCGAGATGTTTTGGCTCAATCTGCAAAGCTAAATAACCATGCCGTTCACCTTCAATATCACGCATTTCATGCATAAGAAATGCAACCGCTTCATTATTGCTGGGAGGATAATTTTCAAAATCAGTCATACCGCTAACATTTCCGGTTTTCTTCAGTTTTTTCAACAATTTCCCCAGGTTATCACTATTATACTTACCTGATATCAAATTTGTTCCAACATCCTGCTCCATCAAAATGGAGTATAAAATGTTTCCATCATGGTCAATAAGAATCAGATCATGAAATCCAAGTTTTGTCGAATAGTCTTTTAACAGATGACCTACTTTATTAAATAAAACCTTTGTTTCAGGAGAGCTCATATATGCATTTAAATCAAAATTAGTGGCCTTAAAAACAGCTTTTAAATCTTCTAAAGCTTTTATGGCAAAAGGGGTTTCCGATAAAACGTCTAAATCTGCTACCTTTGCAGTAAAATAATCTATAACCTGATTCTTTTTGATCGTTTCTACGGCATGTAATTTTTCAAAAGCATCCTTTTGCAAAGCATCTTTGGAATAATAAAATGAAATAACTGTTATGATAATAAGGGGTATCAAAGCGACAAGAAGCATAGTGACAGTTATTTTGCCCGTTAGATTTTTCCTAGATAGTTTTAGCATTATAGACTCCTTTGATTCTAAAATTATATTTATCTTATAAATTAAGTAATTAACAGTCTAAAGTCAGCAGCAGGTAAATAATTTTAATATTTGAAGACGGCCTACTGCAGCCTGTCTTTGTTAAGTCTTTTTTCAAAAAGCAGGTTAATATTCAGTAAAACTACAAACCTGTCATTTATCTTTGCTTCACCTCTTATATAGTCTTTGATATCAGTTGAAATTGTATTTATTGGCGGATCAATTTTATTTTTTAAAATATTAGCAACAGATGTTACTTCATCAACAAGAAGCCCTGTTTCCATATTATCATATTCCACTACTACAAGTCTTGTTTTATCAGTTATATCTTCCTGCGGCAAATTGAAGAGTTTTTTCATATCAGTCACAGAAAGAATTTTACCTTTTAAGTTTATTATTCCGGCAATATGTTTTGGAGCTAAAGGTAGGTATGTAACCTCAGACAATTTAACAATTTCTTTTAACTCTTCCAATTCTACAGCATACCACTCATTAGACAATCTAAAAATTAGAAGCTGGACAATATTTTCTTTTACTTCTTTGTTTTCAGTAAATTCTTCATCGTACAGAGTTATCGTTTTTGCAGTTAGCTTTTCTACAGAAGATTTCTTTTCATTCACATTCATCGATAAATTACCTTAGAATTTATGTATTTTAAAGAATAGTGCTAAAAAAATAGTCCAATTATCAAATATACTTTTTAATTTTGCTGATAAATTCATCTCCCTTGAAAGGAGGCATGAGGTAACCGTCTGCACCAACCTGTTCTACAATAGCTGCTAGTTCTGATTCATCTTTACTGGAGATAAAAAGAATTGGAGTACTTTTTGTCAGGTCCCTATTTCTGAGTTCTTTGCAGACATCTCCTCCATTGGTATTCGGAAGCATATAGTCAAGCAAAATAAGGCTATACTGCATGGAACTAGCAAAGTCCAGCCCCTCAACACCGGTTTCAGTTAAGTCAACTGATAAGCCTTCAGATTCAAGCACAAACTTTAGCAAACGATTTAATGCTGGACTGTCCTGTATTATTAAAATATCTCGCATTAATGATGATATCCTTATTTCTATTTATATCCCTCACTTTTATTGTAATTTTATCTTAAAAAACAATTAATGTAAATAGGACGTTGGATAAAATCTTCAATTTTTCTATAAATGTAAAACTGATCATGAAATATAATAACACAAACCAGCATAGTCAGAGATCAAGAATTTTGAATATCCAGGTGCTATGACAAGGATAACGTAGCAACTGAATGGTGGATATTCAGAAAGTTTAAAACATCATCTTTTTCTCATTGCGATTTTAAACTGAAAAATCGACTTTACGAGCTAAAGAAAATTTTAGAAAGTGCCAAAACAGAGAACTGGATCCAAAAACTTTTTTACTTAATCAAATACTTTGGGGTAGATGTATGATTCAGCATATCTTCAAAGGTTTCACGCTCTCTTATCACACAACTTTGATTGCCGTTGACAAGCACCTCAGCTGGACGAAGCCTACCATTATATTGATAACTCATGCCAAACCCATACGCACCAGCATCAGCTGCTACAATTATATCACCTTCCTGGACAGTTTCAGGAAAATCTCTTTCTTTGATCCAAAAGTCGGTATTTTCGCAAAGCTGTCCACACAAACCACATTTTTCTGTAGAATCACCTTCTCTACCGTTAAAAAGAATACGATGATAAGAACCATAAAAGGCTGGCCTTGCCAGTATATTCATCCCAATATCAGTACCTATGATTTTTGAATAGGATTCTTTAATGGAATGCACCTTGCCTATAACAACGCCTGCATCACCAACAAAATACCTAGCAGGTTCCATCATTAATCGGGGAAATTCCAAACCGTATTTTTTAATAGCTTGTTTAAATGTATCTGCCACCAATTTTGCAGTTTTTTCAATATCAAGCTCCTTTTCATCTCCCCTGTAAGGAATACCTAGCCCCCCACCAATATCAATAAATTCAAAATTAATTTTCAGCTCGCGAGCGGTTTTTCCAACTATTTCCATTAATAGGTTAGTAACAAATGAAAAATAATCTGGATCGGTGATGCATGACCCTGGCATCATATGGACACCAAAACGTTTTACGCCAGCATTCTTTGCCTGCCGATAAGCTTCCGTAACCATATCAGGATGTAGCCCAAATTTTGCTCCAGGCCCAGCATTAGTGACATATTCGCCTACATTGCTTCTCCCATATCCAGGATTGATTCGAAAAGATAAAATTTCCGGCACGCTTTGTTTCAGAACCCTTGGAAGAATTGAAATATCATCTAGATTAAAAATAACACCACTATCTAAACCTTGACTTATGTCTTCATCAGACAGAAAATTGCCACTGAACATCACATCTTCTCCTCCAAGCCCAACCTTGTTGGCAAGAAGAATTTCATTTACACTGGCAGCATCAATACCAGCACCTTCCTGTCGTAAAATATTTACAATCGCAGGATTGTTGCAGGCTTTTACCGCATAAAAGAACTTAAAATTCGAATAATAAGATGTAAATGCTTCATAAGCTCTTCTAAAGTTTTCCCTAATCCGTTTTTCACTATAAACGTATGTAGGGGTCCCATATTGTTCTGCTAATAACCAAACACTAAGTTCATCTATGTATATTTCTTTTTCTCTGATACTGTATGTATTCATCATGTCCCTTTTGAAAAAAATCGCCATAACACTATATTATTGGGTTTGGATTAATATTTCAAACGATAATTAAATATTTAAAAACAAAAAAGAAAATTAGCCTACTTGGAATTTAAATTAATTATACTGAAAACTAAAGTGAAGTTTGATTTTACAAGTTAAACTTGTTTTATCTTTTTATTTTGATCAGTAATACAAATTCCTCATATATCAATAAGTTAAAAAGCAAATGCTTGTAACATAAAGTCATCTTGAAAGGTTTAACCATATGAAAGCTAAAGAGTTAAGAAAAAAATATATCGATTTTTTTACTAAAAAGGGGCATCAATTAATCAGAAGTGCTTCACTTGTTCCCGAAAATGACCCAACAGTCTTATTTACAACTGCCGGTATGCATCCGCTCGTACCATATCTTATTGGAGAAAAACACCCTGCTGGCCAGAAATTGGTAGGAATTCAAAGATGCTTGAGAACCTGTGATATCGACGAAGTAGGTGATATCAGCCATTTAACATTTTTTGAAATGCTAGGTAACTGGTCACTGGGAGATTACTTCAAGAAAGAAGCTATTGAATACAGCTTTGAATTTCTCACCAGCCCAAAATGGTTGAACCTTCCATTGAACAAATTAGCATTCACTGTTTTTAAAGGAGATAATGATGGCCCATTTGATGAAGAAGCCTATTTCCACTGGATAAGACTTGGCGTTTCAGACAAAAGAATTGCTAAATTGCCCAAGGAAGACAATTGGTGGGGACCGGCCGGCCAAACAGGTCCATGCGGGCCTGATACCGAAATGTTCTACTGGGTAGGTAAAGAGCCAGCTCCGGCTGTATTTGACCATGAGAACAAACTTTGGGTGGAAATATGGAATGATGTCTTCATGCAGTATCATAAGAATAGTGAAGGAAAATTTGAAACGCTTAAACAAAAAAATGTTGATACTGGCATGGGACTGGAAAGGGTAACAGCAGCTCTTCAAGGTAAAGCGAGCTGCTATGACACAGAACTGTTTCTTCCCCTTTTTGACAAACTCGACAAAATACGAGGGATTTATAAAACAGAAGAAAGAACACCCTCGGAAAGAATTATTGTTGAACATCTTAGGACTGCCACTTTCATGATAAGCGACGGCATTTTGCCAAGCAATGTAGATCAAGGGTACATTCTTAGACGCCTTATCAGAAGAGCTATTCGCGAAGCCCGCAAACTTGGAGTTAGCACAGCATTTACCTCTCAGATAGCGGAAGTTGTTGTTATAAACTATTCATATGCTTATCCAGCGCTCTCCCTCCATTCTGATACTATTAAAAAAGAACTAGAACAGGAAGAAAAACAGTTTGCTTATACTCTTGAAAAAGGAACACGTGAATTTGAAAAGCTTATATCCAAAGTTCCTCCGCATATTACAAAGAAAATCATTAGCGGCAAAAATGCATTTTTCTTATATGAAACTTACGGTTTCCCAATCGAGCTTACGGAAGAAATGGCAAAGGAACGTGGATTTATTGTCGATAAACCTGGATTTGAAAAAGCTTATAAAAAACATCAAGAACTCTCTCGTCAGGGTGCTGAACAAAAGTTCAAAGGAGGATTAGCAGACAACTCAGAATATACAGCAACATTACACACAGCCACTCATCTTTTGCACGAAGCGCTGCGACGAGTGCTTGGTAAACATGTTGCTCAAAAAGGTTCAAATATTACGTCAGAACGATTGCGTTTCGATTTTTCTCATCCTGAAAAAATGACAAAGGAACAAATAGGCGAAGTTGAAAATATGGTTAATGAAGTTATCAACCAAAAACTACCTGTTACTCTTGAGGAAATGACCGCCAAAGATGCAATAGCTCAAGGAGCTATCGGTTTATTCAGTGATCGATATGGAGATAAAGTCAAAGTTTATTCTATTGGAGGTTTCAGTAAAGAAATTTGTGGCGGGCCACACATCAATAATACAGGAAAACTTGCAAAGTTTAAAATAACAAAAGAAGAAAGTTCAAGTAAAGGTGTCCGAAGAATAAAGGCCATTTTGAACTAGCAATAAATCAGCAAATAGCTGTTTAAATTTTAGTAGCAATCAGTGCAAGATATAAATGTTATTTTTTATCTAAAACATTTGTCTTTTCCGATGCACTACCTACTGTAAGCCTCGGTATACTGTTTATAACAAGAGAGAATAGTCTAAGAATTGAAATTTACTTTTTATTATTAGGTAAATTAAAGTATCAATATGCTCGACGTGGCTATAATTGACACTTTTAAAGCTTGCGTTTTAGGCCCAAAATATGGCAAAGCGACTGTGTTAGGGGCGTAGCTCGCAGAGCGTAGCCCGAAGTGATCATTTATTACCTCTTGAGGTATAGATAAAAATAATGTTTTCCTGGAATTGCTGCAGTTATTATGAATAAAGCAAATATTATGATAGCCCGAGATAAAGATGGCTACAATATTAAAGTCGAAGGGAGAGCTACATTTGAGTGTTGTTCTCCAATTAAGAATTTTGCAAGTAATATAGTTTCGGATGTTGTTCAAAAAATTACTATTGATTTAAAAAGATGCACGTGGATGGATAGTACATTTATGGGTACCTTGGCCATCTTTGGACTTCATGCAAAAAAAGCTAACATTCCTATAACCATATTAAATGCTGATAAAAAAATCATAAAACTACTCAAAGAACTTGGTATTTATAAACTTTTTATATTTGATGCCGAGACTCACATATCCACTCACAATCCCTGGGAAAATATTACTAGTCAATCATATCCCAATAAACAAAACATTGCTGAAACCGTTCTAGAAGCTCACGAAACCTTGATGTCTGTAGATAAAAAAAATGTCTCAAAATTTAAAAAAGTAGTCGAACTTGTAAAAAAGGATATCAAAACCAATAATAACAGTCACTAAAAAATGACTATAGTTTGTCTAACCTTATTTCAACAGCAGACAAGTTATTATATAAAGCTAAAAGAAATGGTAGAAACAAAATAGAATATTGAGTTTTTATCATAGTTCCTAATAGATTTATTTATACAGGAAAATTTCTCATAATATTCTGTACATGTTTTTCCCTTAAAAAATCTTCATAATCGTTCTATCAGGTTCAAATTTGAAGAATAACGCACATCTACCCTACAACTTAAAAACCAACGAAAATCGTTTCTTTCAGAAGACAAAATTTGGGAAATAAGATGGTTACCCGGCAAGGACTTGAACCCTGACTAAGTGGACCAGAACCATAAACATATTGTTTTATTGCAATTCACTATTCTTCATTTTTTAGTATTTTTGTGCCTAATATTTCATTTTGCTATTGATTTTATTTCATTATAGATTTATACTTTTCATTGATTACGGTAGCAAAAAAGTAGCAAAAAACTAAAAAGAGAAAAACAATGAAAATTAAATTTACAGAAAAAGTAATTGAAAATGTACCCTTTTCTTCAAAAAAATCAATTACTTTTACAGACAGTGAAACTCCTTATTTAATATTACGTATTTCAAAGAAAACAAAATCTTTTAGCTATTATCGTAAATACCATAATATCCCATACCGAAAAAAGCTTGGCGATTTTCCGGAAATGACTTTGCGAGCAGCCAAAGAGAAATGTGAGAAAACAAATACTGAATTATTAGGGAGTAAAAATTCAACCGGCAACAAGCTTACATTTGAAAGTTTATTTAAGAAATACCACACTAAACATATACTAATTAATACAAAAAACCATAAAGATTGCAAAAGATATTATGATGCTTATATGGATGATTTTAAAAATAAAAGTATTTCAAAAATAGAGAAAGAAGATCTTCTTGATTTTCACAACAAAATAACTGTTGAAAATGGCAAATATATGGCTAACAGATTGGTTCAAACAATAAGGGCTATGTATAACTGGGGCAAAAAACATAACATTATAACCTGTGACAATCCTGCTCAAAAGCTTAGTCTAAACAAAGAACAAGCCAGAGAACGATTTGTAACACCTAGCGAAATTAATAATTTTTTAGACGCTATAAAATATTCTCCTATCTCTAGTGACAAAAGGGATATTATAAAATGCCTTTTGTTTATAGGACAAAGAAAAACTAATACATTAGCAATGAGAATAGAAAATATTGATTTAAAAGAAAGGCAGTGGACTATTCCCAATGAGCAGACCAAAAATGGGGAACCTTTTAAAGCAGAACTAATTGATATAGCAATTAAAATTCTAAGCAATAGGATTAAAAAATTAAATAAAACTTACGGTTATGTTTTTCCTGCACCCAGTAAGACCGGTCATGTATCAGATATCGGGGCTGCCTGGAGGCAAGTTAAACTAACAGCAAATAATCCTGAAAGAATCAAGGTACTAAAGAAATATACAAAATTACTTAAAACAACCAAAAATGAAGATATTGGGAAGGTACTGGATAAAAGAAACAAAGAGCTTGCTAATTTAAACAGGAAAGAAAAAAGAATATCCAGTTATGACAATTTACAGCTGCATGATTTGAGAAGGACATTAGGAAGTTGGCAGGTAAAACAAGGTGCAAGTCTCTATGTCACTGGAAAGAGCTTAGGACATAAAGACACAAAATCCACTGAAATATATGCGCAAGTACTAAGAGATTCTGTAAGAAACTCAATGGAAAATGCCGCTAAAGCAATGGTTAATTCAGGTAAAGAAGACCAAAATCTAAGTAAAGTTGATAAATTAAAAGAACTTATTAACTCAATAGATGCAGATGATGAATCTGAATTTAAAAGGAAAGTACTAGAAAATTTCTTTTAGGTTTCAGTGGAAATTATGAAAAAATCAATTTCTCTGACATGCTATTTATTCCAGTTAATAGAACTCATTCCTCTGTCGTTCATAATACCAAGCAAAATACCTATTGTGCACAAGCTATTGACAATTAACATTACCTTATCGTTATCAAGACTATACCCAGCAGTTTGAATGACTACAACTAAAGCAGAAACTATCGCAAGTACCGTTTTAGTGTTTGTGAGTTTTACAAGGATTTCTTTCATCTTCATTTGTTAATCTCCCATTTTTGTCCAAAGGCATTAATTAAATCTTTTGCTATAATTTTTAACGTTCTTATATGACACTTATAAAAGATATTCCAACTATTGACTTTTTCGTCTATTAGTTTTTGATTATTACTGTTAAACCTACCATTCACAACTTCAAAAGGTTCAAGCTTGAATGTAAAATCCACATCATGTATCAAAATTGAAGGTTTCAAAATACGTAGCATTACTGTAAAAACCCAACGAAACACTTGGTAGGTCTGATCGCTTCCGGCACCGTTGTATATCTCAATTAGTCATTTTAATAATTTATAACTTTAAAAGGAAATTTCACACTTACATCAACTATTCAAAAAATTGCCCCCTACTTCATTTGTCAAAAGCTTAATAAAGAGAACTGAATATTAAATATTCAACATGGAATTATCTAATGAATAAGGGGAAAGTAAAACAGCTGATTAATCAGTGGAAGCGAAGCTGTGTTGCAGTGCAGAGTAGACTTCTGATTTCTGGAAAATTACATAGGAGCAATCACAACATATAGTATTTCTCTCAGGAACCTAACAAGTGATAATAGATATAAGCGCATAGATATAAATGTATAACAGAAATAAATCAAATGTGACATTATAAGCGTTTTGCAATGCTACAATTATTAGGAGAATAAGAGATGACTAAAGGGAAAAACCACAAAAACATAATGGAAAAAAAAAGAGATGACTAAAAAATAAAAAGCTTAATCCAACAGAGATATAAAGCTGTCATGTTGCTTTATTCAAACAAAATTGGGGTATTTGGATCGTAGTGGGAGTATTATCGGCTAAAGTTACGGCCTTGGTCCAATAGCAGTCAGGATTGTTTTTTAGTTTTTTACAGTTACCAGATATTGAATATTTGGTTATCCAATGTATATAATTATGGATAAAAAATAAAAAGGGGGCAGAAAGTATGCTCTATCGAAGGCAGTTTCATTTAAACCAAGATATGAAGGAGTTAAAAATGGCAGAAGCAAAAGGATTGAACAAGCCTGTAAAACTGAAAAAAGAGATGGCTGAGTTTTTGGGAGTAGCAGAACTACCACGAACAGATATAATTAAAAAATTATGGGACTATGTAAAAGCAAATAAACTTCAGACAAAAACTGAAAACGGAAGACCTGAGAATGCTGGAAGGTTTATTGTTGCTGACGCTAAATTGCTTCCGCTCTTCAAAAACACAAAAACCAAAAACAAATCAGGCAAGATTACTGATCTAACAGCTTTGAAGGAAGGGCAGACAATAAACATGATGCAGGTAGCCGTAGTTGTTGGTGCTAATGTAGAATAAGGTTAAACAGCTTTAAAAGCCTAATTATGAGGTTAAATTGCTTTTAAACCGTTCTATTTTGTCAGTTTATGAAAAGTCCCCCTTGTACTACATTATTTAATACTATTAAGAGTAGAGAATTAAAAGTTTTTCAGTATGAAAAAGAAAACAAAAAAGAAATTGATGGTTAAGCGCAGAAATCAGAAGAATAATAAGAAAGCTGCATCAAACCGTATGAGAAAACAGGGTACATATTCTTCAAACGGTACAGAACACAGCAAAGTTCCTTGTTTTTCTGATATTAAAGCACCTGAAGGATATATGATTGTCTCATCAAGCCAGGCTATGATGAAATATGGCGAACCTGTCATGGAGGTGCTCGAATCAAAAAAACTTGAAGATATTAATGAAGTATTTGGGGTAGTCACACTTATATGGAATTATACCATTGCCCTAAATAATAGATTATTGGAAAGAGATTTCAAAAAAGAAAAAGCTGACACTGTTAGAGCTATAAGAAAAATACTCTTGATGAACAAATCAGAGGCAGAGGATTTTCTTGAGCTCATGATTGAAAGAAGACACAAGCTGCTGCCTTATGATATTCAACCTCATGGAACAATGACAATGTGCATGTTGAAGGAAAAAGAATACAAAATAGAAGCCTTTGATTACAGTTTAATCAAAAAAGCCGATAAGCCTTATGCGGTAACAAAAGATGATAATGATTTAAGAGATGATTTAAATAAGTTCGATCTTAAAGTTTTAAATCTTGATTATGATGAATGGGAAAAGGACTTTTTTGAGATGTCTGAACGCTGTGAAGTCTCCTACGAAAAATGGCTTAATTTTTATAAAATTGAAGGATATAAAGAAGAATTTCCTAATGATTTACATATTCTAATCGATTTCATATACCGGTATGGTCGTGATGAGAATCCATCGCTTAGAAAAATTTCTTATGATATTTTTGACGAATTCTTTTCCGATTTTCTTTTAAGAAAAGTTATGGCTGATCCAGATGAGTATCCAAGGTGGTTTCCCTGTATAAAATTATTTTACGAATATCTACAGGATATAGGCTATGTAGAAAACCTTGATGAAATAAGAAAAATTTTAAGTGATATTGAACCAGATTTTATTAATCTTCTAAAAATAAGATACTAAAGCAGGGATTTTTAACGACTAAAGGATGATGGGTTGAGTTTTGGATGAGTTTTTCTACATCGCATAATCTATGGGCAATTTCTGCCAAATGTGTAGTTTTACCCAAGATAAAAAACCAAGGAGTGAAAGAACAAAAATCAGCTTTTACAAATAGCACATATGATCACGCAACGAATAGAGTATGGCGATTTATACCAAAAGCTGCAAGAATATTCTCCAGCAAAAAACAGCAGCAATCCAATTCGATCATTTAGTGAGTACTACAACACTGTTCGCAATTTTGTCAGACGAATATGTGAGTCTTTTCGGAATGCTCTCTTCTCCAATCTTGCCTATTCTCTTATAGGTAAAATCCAGATACGGTTTTCTTCTGGATAAGAAAAAGCCATTGAAAAAGTGCTGGCTAAAGATGATGCGGAATTGGGCATGGACTTTCTTCTTGGGATGATGAATGATACCAAAAAGTAATATATAACCTGAATCCGTGAGATAATTTTCATAAATGAAAATTTATCCACGAATCACCTGCTTTGCAGGATTAACTCTTAGTAATTTCTTATTTTTTCTTAGGATTCCCTATTTTTGAAAATTCCTCCGATATTTTTTTTAAATATTCTTAATATTCACAGTTTTTAAGCAGAATCCTCTCTTTCTATAATTTTGAATTATCGATTATAATATTTTCCACTCGAATTTTTCTTTTTATGCGTATCTGGCATATAATATTGTTATTGGCCTGTAGTATTTGTTGTCAACCTCAAACTTTAATTCGTAGTGGTTTCCGGTAAAAGCATATTTACATGCTGAATATATAACCTTAAAAAGAACGGTCCTAATTCTTCTTCTTGAGGCCTTTACTTTTTCAAACTCAACAACATCTATACTGATTCTCCTTAGAAGATTATAAGCTGTCTTGGCAAGTTGAAGTACAAGACTGTTCGTTACAAACTTTCCAGAAGGTAACCTTTCTACATCCATATCAGGTTTTAATTCACTATGATACCGTTCGGAAGTTCCATGATTATGATAAAGTTCAATAACTTCTTCAGCTTCGAGTGGAAGATTAGTCCAGAAAGTATTTATATAAATTTCAGAAAACAGTAAACGCTGCCCTTCACGGTCAACCGTAGTTTCAAATGCTTCAATCACAACATTAATATTTTCTATGTCTTCCCTTTGAGCTGGTCTTATGTGTTCAACAAAACCTGTATAGCGAAATTTACCATCTCTAATTTTATTCCATGAACAATTACTTTTAGCATGATCAAGCCAGTACTCTTTTGACTCCTGCCTAATATTTCTTTTAATGATATAATAGCATCTGTCATTGATTACTTTTATTAGATCTGCCTCATCATAACCGGAATCCAGACTGAATAGAATTTTATCTGTAATTCCAAGCCTATCTGTTATCTCAAGACATTTTTTAATAAAATCAAGTGCTCCTTCCATAGAATGATCTTTGCCCGGCCTTAGGTTGCAGTTCAACATATAACCGTTTTCACTTATATATGCAAAAACAGGGCAGTAACCCATAAAATTCTTGTATGTATTACTTACTTTTTCTTTAGAACTGCCTGAATTATCCATAGGTGATGCATCCATATCAAGTACAATAAGATTCATCCCGGTAACAGAAGTTTTCTTAAGGACTACTTCTCTAATCAAAAGTAAATTCATTTCAAGTAGTATCTCAAAGACTTCAGGCAGTAAGGTAAGTTCATCAAGGCGTTGCCTGAGAGTTTCGGCAGAGGGAACTTTCTTAATACCAAGCAGGTATTTGAATGTCAGATTATTACGGTATTCTTCTATATCTTCAAAAGCTGTACTACCCATGCATAAAAGACCGATATAGGATAAAAGTATATCTGAGCTAAGGATAGCGTCACTTCGCTTATTGATCCGCTTAAGACTTTTTTTGATATGTTTTGAAAATTTTATTTTGTCCAGTGGTCTGCTAATCAAAATTAAACCACCGGTGCTATTGATTTTTCCACTGCTTTGCTCTATTTTTATACTCATGATTTTTTTAACCTATTGGGGTAGAAATTATAGATGTGTGATTGCACTATAATATACTGCTAATCAATAGGTTATCTATATAAAAATGAGTTTTAACTCACTTTTTTAGGTATAAATTAAAGAGTATAAAAAATGTATGAAGAAACTCAAATAATAGATAAATTAAGAAAAATTGAAGCTCTTTTTAGTGGTGCGACTACTAACGGAGAAAAAGGTGCTGCTGCAAACGCATTAGAAAAAATGCAAAAGAAGTTAAAAGAAGTTCAAGATATCGACCCTCCCATTGAATATAAAATTTCTCTATCTGATTCCTGGTCGAGAAAACTTTTTACTGCATTATTGCGAAGATATGATATAAAGCCATTTCGCTATTACAGACAAAGACATACTACAGTTATGGCAAAAGTATCAAAATCCTTTGTGAACGAAACTCTTTGGCCTGAATATCAAAAATTAAACAAAACTCTTAGAACGTATTTAGATGAAGTAACGAACAGTATTATTTCAAAGGCCGTATGTTCAAACAATGCCGAGGCCGAAGTTATTCAACAATTAATTGATACATAAAAGTAAAACACCCACTTTATAAATTGGTAAACATAATAAGTGATAATGAAAAAGGATAAGAAACAAGGAGAATGATATGGCAAAGAATGATAATATTTCAGGTATCTACAATGATGATGGCGTAAAAATAAATCCAGCATTAATTGTTAAACCCAGTCTTTGTGTAACATGTAAAAAAGATGATTTGCTTGAAGAAGAGCCGATCTGTTTACTGACAAGAAATGACCAAGCCGCAGAAAAAGAATTCAAATGTTATGCATATGAAAATAATAAAAATAATTAGACCATCTGGGTAAGCTTTAATAAGGATACAAAATGAATGATCCGTATATAAATTTAATTGATGAGCATTGGAAGGAAATCGCAATGATACACGATGCTTTCAAAAAAAATCAACCAATAATTGAATTTGATATAGCCTGTACAAAGCTATATTCATATCCTGCAGAAGATTATATCAGCAACTGATCACCCAGAACAAAAAATCTAAAAAAAAGACAGTATAAAGAGGCCTTCAAAAATAATCAATTTATATTGTTCGTCAGAGACGAAAAAAGACGAAAACTAAGCTCTTATATGTATATTCGGATATTGTTTTCGTTAAAAATAGATAAATACCTTAGCTTCAAAGCATTAATAGTAAATATAAATTTCAATTTATTGGCTACTGTTCAACTCAAACACAAAACGGCCAAGATTAGAATAATTCGTTATTTTGTATTATCAATGATGAATAATGCAATAAATACTAGAAGTTACTGGCTACGTTTTTTATTTTAAAAAATCGTAACATGTTGCATTTATTAAGGTTAAGTAAAATATGCCAATTAATATCCGTATATTGATGTGACAACCATGCTCTAGGTAAATTTCACGATACAGTTTCCTTATATATTTATCGATGTCTTTTGTTATCTTGCGTTTAACTTCATTACCAGAAAAAACTGCGGTTATGTGTTCTATATCACCTGTATGAAGAGCTTCTCCCCATTTCTGCATTTTTTTAAAATCATAACCAAAGTTTTTCCTGAGTTCTTTCCTGGAAAACCTGGCATTAAAC
>Ga0233447_1001552_pt1 | contig 18683 bp, 18 predicted proteins | sample SI_124_October20_3_FD_183014 | JGI IMG/M metagenome (GOLD analysis project Ga0233447, IMG submission 183014) | Seawater microbial communities from Saanich Inlet, British Columbia, Canada - SI_124_October2016_135_MG | ecosystem: Environmental > Aquatic > Marine > Inlet | place: Canada: British...
CATCACTCCAATATGTTATTTGTGGAGTATTTCCTGCACCATCTACTAATGTTGAACCCCATACACGAGAATCAATTTCGTCTGTTCCAAATGTTCCATCAGCTTCTAATACTATAACTGAGTTATCAACTCCAGTTCCAATATTTGGAGCTTTGATTGTAGTACTTATTCCAAGTGAACCTGTTAATGTTGTATTTCCATATACTGCTAAAGTTGCGTTTGGATTTGTTGTTCCAATACCTACATTTCCACCCGATTGGATTGTCATCTTTTGATTAGTTGCAACAGAATTTCCAGTTGCAAATATAAAATCCGTAACACCATTTGCATATCCTATAGTTCATTCGTCAGTTCCAGCACCAGAACCATCATTAAAAATAATTCTTGGGTCTTGACTTTCTAAACTAAATCGTATTTCTCCTACATTAGTTCTTTTAATTCTAAATGGCACTCCACCTGAATCTTCAACATCCAATTTATATGTAGGTGTTGTCACTCCAATACCGACATAGCCCAAAATATGATGGCTTGAACCACTAATATACATTGAACCAGTTCTCCAATGAACATCATCCATTGTATCACCAAATTTAGTTGAACCACTTTCATATATGATTGAAGATGAAACAAATTCAGCATGAAATTCTTGTGCCGTTACTGTTCCTGTGAATATTGCATCACCTTGCACTTGAAGTAATGCACCTGGAGTGAGTGTCCCGATTCCCACATTTTGAGAGCTATCAATAGTCATAGCAACCACCGAATTTCCACTTGTTAATTTAAGTTCTGCTCCAGTAACGCCTCCACCAAACATAATTTCTGCCGCAGAATTATCCCATCACCATATTCCTTTTTGAGTTCCATTATTTTTTAAATAAACACTTGTGTATGTACTACCATCATTGTCAATATCGAGTTGATTGTCGTTTCCTCCTCTAATATGTAGTAATCTTGCTGGAGTCGCAGTTCCAATACCAACATTTCCACCACCAATAAAGTATGAATCCGCACTCGAGTTTACATGAAGTGAACCAGTCAAATTAAATGAACCAGTTCCACCACCATTTACCGTTAAATTTAAAACGTCCAAATTACTAACTGTCCCCTGTCCAATAACAACATTCAATGTATCAAATGTTAGATCGTGTCGGTGATTTCCCATTGAATATTCATTGATACCACCAGCAAACGGAGTCGTTCCAATGTCAGCGGGTTCGGCTTCGTATGGTTGTAATGAAGGTGCCGCAAGTTGACCATAAACACCAGTATTTGTTGTTGCCAAGTTTGAAGTAACCGCATTTCCAACTCCCATCGTTCCATCGGATGGAGTACGGATAATAAATTCTGAAGGTGTCATTTTAATATATGATACTTCAGACTGATACATCAAGAATCCATCTTTTGACATTTCAACTCTAGCCGTATCTTGTACTAATCTAAAGTTGTCAAATGAAATTTCTGTATATGGATATTTGGCTGAATCGTCCGATCCAATGGTTATCGTTTCAACTTTTGATTCGTCGGGCACTGATGGGTTAGCTTCATTATATACCAATACACCATTTGCATAAGCTCCATAATCTAAAATTTCACCTTTGTCATTCAATAATGTAACATTATACACCTCAATTTGATCCGTTTTCGGAGTAATGGAAGTTATAGAAATTGGCGCTCCGGCATTATCAACCAAAGTATCGGAATCGGTTATATCTTCTACATTTGCCCAAGTTCCACCGATCAATCTTACTTGATGAAGCCCAGTTAATGTTAAATCGGCACCCCCAGAATGATTAATTGTATATATATCGGTAGAATAATCTTTAACTATGGTTCCAACTTTAACATTTTCATTAAGTCCACTTGTAGGATTCCACGCCTGTATCTCAGTACCAACTCTGGCTTCCTTAATAGTAACCGTTCCTGCTCCACCGTTTAATGTTAATAATGAATCTGGGGCTAGACTAGAAAATCCGAAGAATTGTAATACTTCCGCCCTAACTTCTGCATACAAATCTTCCTCAGATTTCTGCTGAATATCTCTGTTGAACGATCCTGATAATACTATTCTCAATTTATCGGTTGTTACCGGCAATTGGTTGGAAGCTTTAATTGATGTGTATCTTGTCCCAAGATTATATTTAGCACTAGTAACTGATGTCGATTTTGGAATAAATTTTATCCATTGTGAACTGCCCGAGTCCCAATAATCAACTTTATATGTTTGCTGTTGAAAAGCCCTATCATATCCAATACCCGCCATTGAATGCGACATTTTACCGACAAATGCGAATGATACAACATTCCCCTCAATCCAATTTTGATTCGCTTGTGAACTAGCACTAACAATTTGGGTAAATTCGTAATTATTTAATGTGTTATATGACGCTGAAGTTTGACCCATTGAACGTGACAATGCCGCGGCTGGAGCATCCCTACCCGGATATACAATATCAAATGTTTTTAATCCAGTTACAGCAGCATTATATTTTGTAAAAGCTGCACCATCCCTATGTGTTATGGAGTGTGAAATGGGTCCGTTGACAGCTAGTGACCAACTAACAACACCCAATGGAGCCGCACCAGTTCCGATGTGATATCCATCTGTACCCCATATTCCAGGTGCATCAGCTTCAAACGAATCATTGATAACTTCGTCGGTGGCAGAACCCAATATGTACATTGGCTTATCTGCAACTACTACCATATCCTGTGCATAATCATCTTCAATAAATAGACCAGAATAACCCTGATCGGATGCTACTAAACTAACATTTTGATTTGAAAGTGATGAAGTGGTAATTGCCCAATTGGCAATTTTTCCACCAGTAAATAATACATCAGAACCAGTGATATCACCGCTCGCTTTTATATTGAAATTTGACGATGAAAGGAAAAATCCATTACCTGTTGCGGAGCCACTAAGATAGAAATTACTTCCGTACATAGCGTCACCCGATATTCCAAATCCACCGATGTTACCAGCATTGGCCGTAATCGTTCCAGTTAAAAATACGTTCTGTGAGAATAATCCATATCCCGGATTTGCCCCAACAAGACCAGCAGATAATCCACTAAGATCACCAAGTCTAGCCTTTAATTCGAAATCTGGATACGCCGATCCAGTTCGTTCCACAATATCAATATATGGCGTGGATTCGTCACTTGGATTTGCATTTAATTTTATGTAACCAGTATTCAATCTACCAGTTGAAACCAATACTTGACCTTCATCATATGCGGCCGCCGATCCAGACGTTCCTCTTGTAACCATAATTCTACCAGCACCAGTGTCAACATTATCAATTGAAGCACTTATTACTGTCATTATTTCTTGGCTAAATCCAGTCGGTGTAACTTTTTTGGTAAGTAAATATTCATCGGCTGTAAATCCAGAGGCATTAACAACACTCATTGTAGTTTCGCTTATACCAACCGCGCTTCCACTAATTGCGGAAGAGTTAGCAATCCATAATTGACCACCTACAGCATTGATAGATTGTTTTTCAAATGTAACCGTTGACAATGTACCACGAATATGAGCGTTTTCAAATTCTGCTTCACCCGATTCATCGATTCTCCAACCCCTAATACCACTTGCATAATCGCCAGTTTCAATTCTACCAGCTGAATTGAGTATAAGATTTGTACCCGATAATGTAGTGTCACCAATGTTCCAGCCACCAATCAATCCAGCACTTGCAGTCATTTCTCCAGTACTTGATACTTGGAAATTACTTGATGAAATTATATATTGACCATCTGGGTCTAGTTTGAGAATATTTCCATCATCTACCAAATGTGTAGTTGTAATATCCCAGCCACCAATTTTTCCACCTGTAAATAATACGGTTGAACCAGTAATTTGACCACTATCCAATAGTATTAAATTATCGTTTGTTGAATTTATTTGCGATGACGTAATATCAAATCCACCGATTTTTCCACCAGTAAATAATACAGTCGATCCCGTTATTTGTCCACTATCCAATAAAATCAAATTGTCATTTGTCGAATTTATTTGTGACGCGGTTATGTCGAATCCACCAATTTTACCACCCGTAAATAATACAGTCGATCCTGTAATTTGCCCGCTGTCCAATAAAATCAAATTATTATTTGTTGAATTTATTTGCGATGACGTAATATCAAATCCACCGATTTTTCCGCCGGTAAATAATACGGTTGAACCTGTAATTTGACCACTATCCAGTAAAATCAAATTATTATTTGTTGAATTTATTTGTGATGACGTAATATCAAATCCACCAATTTTACCACCAGTGAATAATACCTGTGAACCAGTAATGTCTCCATCAGATTTTACATTGAAAACGCCACTCCCACTATCACTTAAAGAAGTCGCTCCAGCGAAAAATCTGGTATTTCCAGCGGTCGACATTCCAGTAAAATCGGTCCCCGTTTGATTATACAATGCCCCTGGGATGATTTCTCACCCACCAATATAACCAGACCCAGCCGTGATTGAGCCTGAAATGATCACACTACCATCGGGCTGTAACCAAAACGCCGATGAACTAATCTCTATACTACCACCAGAACCACTAATAAACTGGGAAGTTGGGGAACCAACATAAAACGATTCCGCGATTACTTCAAATCTGCTTGGGTTTGTACTGAATCTCAACGATCCGCTTCCACCAGGAGATACCAATTCGAGACCAACACCATCATAGTTGTCACCAGAATTAGGTAGAACCGAGCCTGAATACATCATGAATCCAGCCCATCCAGAACCCTGACTAGCACTTAAAAATCCTTCATATCCAACCGAGCGTATAAATCCAGAGCTAAATCCGGCCATTTCGATACCAGCACCAACAGCGTTTCCAATAACCATTGAACCCGAAAGTATATTGTCCGTTCCAAGTATATATTGATTTCCACCTTGAAATGTAGAAGATGAAATGTGGGCAATTGTTTCGGCCACATTATTATTTACATCATAAAATTCTGTGATGAATTCGTATTCATCGGGACGTTCCATTGAAAATGGTGGGACGGGTGCAATTATTCTAATTCAATCGGGATTAAATCCAGTATCCGTAGCTGGTCTTATTGAAAGGTCTTGAACATACCATTGACCAGACCACGCGACTAGTTGAATTGTAGCACTTCCGCTCGGGTTGGATTTAAATGCTTCTTCGACTATACCAAAATCAAACCTTTCGAGCCCTTTATTGGAATAATATCCAAGTTCCCCATCGGGCGTTTCCATCTGCCAACCCAATTCAGGACCAAGATCGTGGTTTGAAGGAAATCCCGAACCGCTAATGTGTATTGATAATCTAGATTCTTTTGCTTCTTCAGAATTGGCACCAACTCCGACTATCCTAGCCCTAAAATTATATGTAGTATTTTCAATGAAATCTATGGAAGATGTATATTGTGCCAGTGCATACGATTTTTTATTATAATTGGAACCAGAGATTTTCATAGCGTCCAACATTATACTGGAATCTCTTGTTAGTGTGTCCCCACTACCACTTGACCAATATGTATTGATCATATTTTGTGTAATAAAATATCCAGTCCGTTGTGAAGCGGCCACAGAAAAATTATCAAATAACAACTCTGGAGATTCAATTGGAGTATCCGCTATTAATTCAAAGTCCCCAAATGCATCTTTATTTCTTGAATATAATTTTACCCTATTAATGTCACCTGAAAATGTTCTTAAATTTGATATCCTAACATCAGCGAATGATCTGAAGTTTACAGTACTTTCAGCTTGTACTGGTGGGGGAGTATATTCGATTGCAACATTGGATGTTTTGACTTGCATCAATTCATACTTTTGATCAGAAATATTTCATACTTTTACTGGATCAGTAATTTCCATCGTTTTTTCATTTGCAACTTTTCGAACTACCGTACTATGTGAAACTGGAATTATATAATTTGCCCCAGAGTATTTATCATCCTTTGGAGTGATATTAGTCAATGTCATTTTTGCACCGACATGTTCAAGTTTACCATTAATATCATCGGAAATTATTGTGTAATTACTTACTTCAGGCGATGACCGTTTTACTGGTCTGCCCCTGCTACCGATTCCAGCATTTTTTCCACCGCCGCCCATAACTTTGGACTGGTAATCATCCTTTACCCCTGCAAATTCCCTGCCTACTGTGTCCTTATCAACTTGTGGTTCTTCACCTTCAGTACCAGGAATTGGATCACCACTAGCCGAACCGCTATCTATTACCGATCCTGTAGTTTGGGTTTGAGTTACATACCCCTTAACAATTTCACCAACCCACATTCTAGGTTGTTTGTAGAAAAATATTGGTTGGGCATTAATAGCAGCGCCATTAATGTAAATGGGCTTTTGCCACCTTACATTATAATTATTTTGTCATTCAATTGGTACGGTTATTGCACCATCTGGCGGTGGTGGGTTTGATGTAACTTCGATGGGATCATAAACATTGGTGTTTCTCGTTCCATCTTCGTCAACTCTGGTAGCCAATATACCATCATTCAAGAATTCTATCACTTCATAATATGGATATGAGATTGCTTTTAATTCACTGACCATATACATTGTAGCATCACCAAATGTGTCTGGATCAGAATATATTTCTATTGATACTCGGCGGTGTTCACCCTCAAGATAATTAGATATGGCTTCAGTATATATTGTTTTTTTGGTGGCGTTGTTGATTATCTCGATTTTTACTTCGACTTCGGATTTTAGGAATGGTGAGCCACCGACTAGAAATGAACTTCTACCCTGTGATATTGTATCTGGGATTTCGACCGCATTAAAATATTGTGAAATCGCTGCGGTATCATCTACTAAAACTTCGATTTTGTCCAAACCGATATATTTGTTGTAACGTCTTAAAACACCCATTTTTGTCTCCATGTGATTGAATTGTATTTACTATACATAAATATCAATGTTCAATATAAATGCCCAATTGAGTATAAAATGAGTAAAAAAATAGTATCACATGATACTTATATATAAAGGAGAATACGATGAAGAAACACGAATTAGTTACCATTAAAATTAGAGGCAATTTCAGGGATATGGCCAAAGATCAAAGTGAAATTAATGGAATGCGAATGTATAGATTTATAGAAGAAGCCATTGAGAAGGCATGTAAAGAAACCAACAGGATGGCCAGTCAGCATGTCAAATAAAAACAGAGTATTTTGTGTAATATGCAATAAAAAATTCAAAATGATGACAGGATCACATACCAAGAAATGCCATAACATATCATTGAAAGAATATATAGACAAATTTCCAGATGCACAGATTCGGCCGCAATGGCATATCGACAAGATAATTGCCCATAATAAAATTTGAAAATCTGGAGATAACAACCCAATGAAAAATCCAATACATTTAGCTACAATGAAAAGGAATCAATTAAAAGTAACTTGTACCCCCGAACATAAGAAAAAATTAAGCGATAGTCATTTAAACCCAGATTCTTATTTTCAAAAATGGATGAAATCTGAAGAATACAGCGTTTTAATGAAAGAAACCCATAAGAATAGTGAATATACCATATCCGGGAAGCGTTCTCTCGATTCTAGACTGCGGGGAATTGAAAGAGCCAAACGGAATGGTGGAAAATGACATCCAAGTTTCAATAAAAATGCGTGTAAAATTATAAATGAATACGGCAAAAAACACGGATACCGTTTTCAGCACGCATTAAATGGTGGAGAATATCATATTGAAGAATTGGGATATTGAGTTGATGGATATGATCAAGAAAAAAATGTGGTAATAGAATATGATGAGCCAAATCATTTTAAATCTGGCGGTTCCTTAAGAGATAAAGATATTAGACGACAAAATGAAATTGAAAATTATTTAAAGTGTAAATTTATACGCATTACTGGTAATTAATATAACTATAATCACCCTTTTTACATATTTCCAACTGCTCATCAGCCACATCTCTCATGGTTTCCAAGTGTGACACCAATACAATAAATGGAAATTGCATTTTGAGATATTCAAACATCATATACATTGTATTTAAATTATCAGCATCTAAATTTCCCATCCCTTCATCCAAAAACAAAGCATTATTTCTAGGAAGATTACATACGTTAATCAACCCAACCCTAATAGCCAATGAAGCTACAAATCGTTCCATACCAGAACTTAATTCCAGTGGCCACATATTATCCTCATCATAAACGATATATGTATTGATATTCTTGCCGTCCATATGGATAATGATATTAAAATCGACCATTTGTGCCAGTATTTCATTGACAGCACCTTCGATTGTGGGTAGTGATTTTTTGATTAATTCATACGGCACACCATCGCGTTTAACGGCGTCAAGATAAAACTCATATGCTTCAAATTTTTCTTCCAAATCTTTGACATTCTCAATATCACTTAAAATTTGTTCAAGCTTAGAATCGAATACGCGGATTTCACTAAACTTAGTTTGGGTTTGATCCACCAATTCAACAAACTCCAGTTTGAATTCATCCAATTGATTTTGTTTTGTGTCTATTTCACCGTTGATTTTTTCGTTCTGAATGATGTCGTTTTTCTTTAGGTGGTATTGTGCAATTTTATCGGTGTTTTCGAATATACTTTTCAGTATAAACTTCTTCCGCTCATTGTATATCTTTACATTCGATTCGGCGTGAGTCAATTGATGACCCAGTTCTGATAAAACACTTATGGCCTTATCGTACTTTTCCTTATCACTACTAACACCAGATTGATTTGACAACAATTCGTCTTGTTGTTTTAATTTGGACATTAATAATGAAGCTTTACCCTTATCAGTTTCTATTGATTTTTTGGTTTCTATAGCGTCCAGTGTAAATGGATTTGTCATACAGAATTTACAGTTTGGGTCATATTGAAGATTACCGAGTTTATCAACTTTGTCCAATTTATGACGAACTTCAATTTTTAACGCGTCTATTTCAGTTTGAGTTTTACTTTTATCACGTTCGTATCCACCCAGTTCTTCATATCTACCCGAAATGTCATCAGTTTCAAAGGTTTTAATTATTTCTTCAATTTTAGTCGTTTTTTCCTGCAAGCTCGTAATCACTACTTTTGATGATTCGATATCATCTAACACTTTTTTACGCCTGTCATCCAAATCAATTCCAGCGGCGTCGAGTTTGTCTATATCTACAATCGAGCTATCTACCGTTTTCAGTTGTTTATGGAGATTTAAAATATCATCTTGGTATGTCTCAATTTCCGCGTCCAATTTATTTTTATCGGATGTCAATTTTTTATGTTCCTGCTCGAGATTTACTTTCAATTTTTCAACTGTCACCAATTCCGCACTATAATCACGTTTTTTGAAATCCTTAAGCATAACCTTTACTTCAGAAATCTGCTCCGATCCCAATGTGTACAATTGATCAAATACACCAATACCCATAAACTGTGCAAGCACTTCTTTACGTTCCCTTTGACCCTTATCCAAAAATACGGAGAAGTTATTCTGTAGTTGCATTGATGTTAATATGAAATCTTCATAACTACCGATTACCCGCCTGATATTGGCGTTAGTTGGATATCTGGAATCTCCGTTTAGTGATATTCTTTCATTAGCATCGTCTATCATCCAAAAATCTACATCCAATTTAACTTTATCATTTTTGGATTTTTTGGCGGTTCTAGATATTCCATATTCAATTCCATTAATAGTCAATCCAACTTTACATTCAAACCAATCCTTTTTGTTATTCATAACATTGATAGCTTTAAATGCACGTGAAGATGTGTCAAATAAACAGAATGAAAGAGCGTCCAACATTGAAGATTTTCCGCTTGCATTTGCAGCGAACATGCCTACTATACCCTCTAGCTTAGAAAAATCCACGTAATTATTTTCACCGTATGAAAACATATTGGAGAACTCAAATTTGTTTATTTTCCAGAATATATTTCTAACAACTTCTTCCTCGGGCAAATCGCCGTTCAATTCGGTGTTAATATCCAATATCTTTAATATCATATCTTCACTTAAGATGAAATTTCTCTGCAGGTAATCTTGAATTAAGCCATTCTGAAATTGAACATCCGATACATCACCAACAATAATCTTATCGTTTCTGTCCCATTTCTTTTTCAATGAAAGTGAATCTACACGATTTACCGATACATCTTTAATTCCATATTTTTTATGAATTTCAGCCAGTACCATTTTCATCTCTGATTCGTCGGTCTCAGATACCCTTAACCGTAGCCTAGCCTTCTTGGGCATATCAGTTACAACGGGAACTTTGCCCTTTAGAATGTCCAATGTATAGTACCCATAATCATTTTCAACTTGGATAAATTCAGCCTTTAGTGTTTTCATGTCCCAATACAAAAATCCCTTTTCCAAGTTTTCCCCGTGATTTTGGCAGATCAAGCTACCGCTGTATGCAACGGTCTTTTTCTTATTCCTGAATTGTACCTTATGAATATCACCCAATAGCCCTAAATCGTATCCAGTAAATTTATTGATTTTTACCTTACTCTGCAATTTGAATCCAAAGTCGGTTTCTGCTTGAGCCACAGTACCATGAAATAACGCTACCTTAATTTCAGCATCAAAATCCTTAGCCTTTATGTAACTCTTTGCTTCGTCATATATTGACATTACACCGAATCCAATATTCGCTATATTATAAACGCCTGAATCCTTTAGGTAATGTAATTGTGGATGATCCAGATAATCAATTATCGGAGACAATACATCCATTCGGCTTGGGTTGTTTAAATTGCAATCGTGATTTCCAGGGATGACAATGGTATGTGCAATATCGGCACAACTTGTTAAAAATTTAGATATTTGAAATACCAATTCTGGTGACATTTGTGTTTTTGCATGCGCAAGGTCTCCACCAATATATATTATACCGTTTCCCTTGTATTTTTTTATTTTTTTATAAAATGTGTCGAATACCAATTCATATTCGGCATGCCGTTTTAAATTCCTAATGTGGATGTCAGCTGTATGCACTATCCAATCCACTTTCTTGAATGGAACCTTAATTGTTTTTTTAACCATAGATTACTTTAATCCTTTAATAACTTTCTTACTATGCCGACTAAGTCGGCCTCAATTTCCACGTCCCAACCAATAATTTTACCCTTTTTACTGTATTCGGACACGATTTCACCATCAGTTTCTTTCAAAACTCTGTTTAATAGGCGTTTACCGTCAATGTGTACACGCCAAGAATTAAAAACTTTCCATATTCTTTTTTGTTGTGCCATTTAATTTGTACCTTATCAATTTTGAGAATGTCATCTTTTCAGTATTTTCCATTAGATCGACCATACCTGCAAATCCCACCTCTGATGGGTCTTTGTCTGTTAGATCAACGTTATATACTTCAATGCCACTATTCATTAAATCTTCCAGTATACCCAGAGATTTAGAAAGTGCATCCTCGTCCAGAGATAAGTATATAGTTTTTACATTTTTTTCAATTATTTTTTTCTTGAGCTTGGATAATATCACAGTACCGAATAATGGAATGGCATTTCTCTTGATTGCCATCGCGTCAAAAACTCCTTCCACCAAGATCAGCGGTTCATCCCAATTTATGAATAATTCAAATCCGACGATATCCTTGGGAGTTGGGCTATTTCTATATTTAGCAAATCCATCAAAAATGTCCCGACCCACAAAAAAGTTGATCTTACCGAATTCATCGTATGATGGAATGATAATCCTGTTTGAAAACACTCCTGTGTTGCAATAACCTATGTTGTATCGTAGTATGTCATTGTCCGTAATGTCCCTACCCCGCAAGAATTTCCTAGCATGTTTAAATGTAACCTCAGGGCTTTTTTCCCACATTGGGATAAACTCACTCGGCAGTGATACCGAGCTTTCTGGGGTTCCAGTCTTTTCCATATATTTAGGTACATATTTGACGAAACTTGACAGATCATCAAATTCCTGTTTGGACGCTTTCAATTTTCTGAATAATTGAAATAAATTTCTACCCTTTGCATCACACACCCAGCAATGCCAGTAGCTAGTGACTATATTGACTTGAAGCTTTCGTTTATAGTGATTGCAAAATGGGCAATAGTAGGCATACTCATTTTCCTTGCTGAGCTTGATTCCACTATTTCCAATTGATTTATTTAGTAATGATACTAAAGAACCTGACATATTAATCCCGTTTGAGTAATTCCAATAACTTGTCTATTTCCAAGACCGCGTAAGTCTTGGACCTATTTCTTTTAAATATCACCATAGGAGCCCAAACGTCACTATTTTCTTCAGCTTGTTTCAATGCGGACCATATATTAAGTGCCTCCTGGTTTTTACATTCGATCGAATATGGTATCAATTTCCGTGCGGCCGGTGACAAAATAATATCTTCACCATTTGAACCCATGATTGCAGTTCTGATATCACCATCTTCTAATTCTGGAAAGGATTCTTCCAATAGTGCCCTGACTTCATTCTGTAATCGCCTTCCTTTGGCCTTGCCGGAACGGGTTGACATTCTTTTTTTACCTTTTTTCACTGCCATTTAATCTCACATCTCATTTCGGTTTTAGGGATACTTTAAAATCCACTTCATTATATAATTTGACCAACATATCTTCATTTTCTAAGGCAAAAGAAAAGGGCATGTCCATACCCTTAGTATCAATCTGCCCCTGAAATTTATTTCCTATCTCATTAATAGTATCTGAATTGATTGGTTCAAATAAAAAATCCTGTCCAATTATTCCATTAATGGTATCTTTGGCTCAACGGATATTCCACATTTTATCATTGTTCAACATAACTCTCCCAATTGGTTTGTTAATAACTTACTATTGCTGCTAGCTGCTTACTGCTAGCTGCTTACTGCTTCTACTGCTTTCCAGTGTTCCTGTAAATCTAAGACCCGAGTGCAACGAGGGGCTTAGTGCGCTTGCTCTACAAAATTGAAATATATAGTACTTCAGCTTGCGGCAATACAAGATTTCAGGTCTTTTTATAAGACCCTGAAAGAAACAATTTAGTAATATTACATCGTACATTAATATATAGTATAATAAATTATAAAAACACGAATTATTTTACGCGTCGAAGCGAATAATGTAACTATACGACAGCTCAGGGTCGTTTTTGACTGCATGTGACAATTTTGCCACTGCTAATAACTGATTTTGGTCATTGTACAATCCAACTGAAGTAACATATGGTGCAAAATCGGAATGTGATACCGCTGAAATATAATTTGGGGTGGCTTCATAGGATGAAGCAAATGATCCCGATCCCCCATATGGATTGTCTCCTGGTGGGAAAAATTTATGAACTGGAAAATTTGAACCAGGTCTAACTGTAATGCTTCCACTTTTGTCGGCAGATACACTTGCATTCATTGTGTCCGTAAATTCATATGGATTTATGGTGCATACATATTCATGTTCATAGATGGTATATTCAGATTTAAAATTTATTGATCAAGCATCGGTTCCAGTACCAAGTCCAACTCCAGCATACATTGATCCAGTATTTGTTACAGCTACAATCCCATGTTGGTAAAATACGTTCCCAATAACACTGCCACTGCCATTGGCGTCTAGATATGATCTATCTCAGCTACTACTGACATATTGCGCGAAACTTGAAGAATATTGAAAATCGTATAAATTGCCTTTTCCATCATCAACTAAAGTCAATGTGGCATCTGTGCTGTCATCCAATATTTTCACAGACTTGGGATTAATTTGTTCTCCGAATATTTTCTTGGGAATTGAAAAAACATTGACCCGATCATGAAGTTCACGTTTTTCGGTTTGGGTGTCATTGCCACCGAATGTTCTTATGGGTTGATCCAAATTACTGTAATATAAATGTTCCATTGAGAAGAATAGAGGCCGTTTGTAAAATGTCCCCAAACTGTATGGTTCCAAATTAACACTAGCCGAAGAGGCATTATATATGCCAAAACTTTGTGATGCGGCAGAACCAGTTAGAAAATTATATAAACTTCCACTTAATCCTTCCAGAGCATAAACATTGCTCCCGCTATCTGCAGGGATAAATGTAAATGATTTATATACTTTGAATGGTCTTATTGCTCCATCGTTTGCACCGAGACTTTTAAACATGTATTGTCTCCACTTCTAATTTGACTTTAACGATTGCCTCTAAAAATCAAGCTTGACCTTCACGATACTTTCACGTGAAAAGTTCTTCAACAGCGGCTTGCTCATCTTGGCAACAGCCAATAACTCATTAGCGTCATTGTACAGACCGACCGTAGTAATGTAAACTTGTGGGTCTTTTACAAATGAAGTATTAGTCATTGAACCATCCGATGCAGTAAAAAATGTAGGATTAACACTAAAGTTAAATTCTTTATTGTGTACTCTACAGAAATAGTGAGTCGATGAAACATTCTCTTCACGTCTAGCATCAAACTTTGCACCGAGCTTAGCGGCGTTATAAAATTTCTGTGAATTATTAGCATTAACATTGGAAGTTTGGACAGTGCCCAAATTGAGATCACCAGCATCGGAAGAATCCAATCTATCTCCATTGAAAACGAGAATCCCTAAATCTGGATAAAATAATCCGTATGCGCCATACGTGGTTTCGGCCGTAGCGGCCGTTTTGACTACGGTCGTCCCAGAACTTATCGAACCAGAAACAATGTTATAAACCCGACCTCCGGTGTCTACTGTCGTTGTGGTTGTAGTGGAAGAATCGTCTATTAATTTGACTAATCCACCACTTGCACTTAAATGAAGCTCCCAATTACCTGGGTCTAATTTTTCTCTAATTCGTGCTCTATCTATTGAAATCACGTAAATATTTTGTACTACTGTACTTGGGACAAATGTAAATTGTGTTTTTGTGGGTCCTAATAACAACTGTGAAAACTGAGAATACATGGCTTTAGAAGCTCCATTATCAGTTCCAGCATGTGTTAATAAAGAACCACTACCCAAATAATTACCATAGGTGACTCCAAATTGGGATTCCGCGGCACTATCCGTTGCTGGATCAGTTTTATATAAATCGTAGTAATATGCACCACTGCTACCACTTTGGGTAGATGATGTAAAAAATGTGGTTAAACTGCCAGCACCACCGGATCATAGTCCAGAAGTTATAACTTGCTTTTGATTAGCAATTACATCATTTTCATAATCCAATGTTTTATATATGCCACGTGGTGTCCTTGTTACTGCTGGTATGCCCGCCGCTGGGGAAACATTCTGTCGACCTCCCGATTGTCTAGCCGCTCTTCTAGCGTCGTTTTGCTCGTCTGATAAAGCCATTTAATTATCTCCTAACTCGTTGATGTAGTAGTTGATACTGTCGCGCGTACAGTAATTGGAATTGTATAAGTTGCACCAGTTTCATTACCGACTATTGTTATTTGTGAAGTTTTTGCGGTACTCAAAGCTCTCGAAATGATACTCACAGATCGTGCTACTACGGTTATATTGTTTGTTAAGTCATCGTCATCAAGAAATACTGGAGTAGTTGCACCCTGATTTGGAACTGATTGACCAGATGTGACGACCATATTTGCAAGTGATGAATCATGCAAGATAAAAGTATATCCTGCAGTCGCGTCACTAGCATTAAGTGTATTTGGTGTAATGGTATCGGTAATACCGGCCGTTGAAAAAGTCAATGAAGACGCTGGAAGTTGTAATACCGGCATTTTGGTTGTAGCCTTTGGTAATGTTACCAACTTATATCGCATGATTTGATTCTCATCGGGGAAAGCCTCCAATACGGGCATAGCCTCAATAATCTGACCATAATAATTACTACCATTTGGATGTGTTACATCCCATAATGTGTAATCAATTTCATCATCTGATAATGCAAATTTTGTTACTTTAAATTCGTTTTGACCCCTAGCTAACAATTCTCTACCCTTTTTTGTTAGAATAGCATCGATTGTTCGGGTGGCGTTATTTAAAAAGCCCATATTTTTTCTCCTTGTAATTAATCTAATAGATATATAACTTTATACCTATAAATATACAGTTTTCTAATTTTCGTTTATTTTACTGCCAATTTAGATTCACCAGGTTCTTTTGTAATCAATTCAGTCGGTGACGTGATTGTTACTTCAACTGGTAAGCCTCCATCGGGAGTCGTTTCTTTAGTTTGTACACAACCCTCATAATATAATCTCATGATCGGGGTTGAATAGTTAATTGTATTATATGGTGCTCTATATAATGAGGATGAATGATAATTGTCAACTGACATACTGATCGCTGAACTGTAAAAATATTCCCTAATATAATTGCGAGCACTAATTCTAGACCCACTTACATATGGTTCAACGCCCTCTTCAAATACACGCTGTGGACCACCCTTATCAACGGACGCCGTAGCATATAAATTTCCATAATATTTTGATCCAGTAAGATTGTACAATGTAGGTCGTCTGAAAATATCAGACATAAAGGATGAAGAATGTGCGGTACTATATCCAATAACAGTTTCATAATATGGATCAGTACCACTAGCGGAAATTTGAGCCGTTCCATCATATCCATCGGACACATTGACAATACCTTCATAATATTCATTGTCCCAATTTAAATCGCGGCTGACAACAACTTTAGACCTTTCGAAAATATTCGATTCAATTACCAAACCGACATGAGCGTTTGATCTCATTGGAATGAGACGTTTCAGCTGATCGTATAGTGATGTATCATAATATTTTAATAGCCTAATATAATCCCAAAAATTATTTGGACTCTTATATTTCTGCCAATATGTATCGGCTATCGAGTTTAAATCTGGATAAAATACCTTATCAGCGTCTCGTGGATCACCGATGTATTTATTGAAATCTAAGTTGGCCACCGATAATATGATATCTTCATTGATAACATCAGTAGGTGCAAAGTAAATCCCAACTTTATTTGAATCTACTGGTGCCCTATCAAACGCGCTGGTCTCTTTTCTATTTTTATTGTCCAATGTTACATATCCACTTGAATCTGGTTTAATTGTATTTGATTCAATTCTAACTTTACTTGACATTCTACGGCTTGGACTCACATCGGGGACAAACATTTTTTGAACATCTTCTACATTTGAATAATTAATTTCATTTGGAAAATTTGTAGCCGTTCCCGCTTGAGTATAAGACTGATCAGCACTGGAATCCAATACGGCCGAATTGACAGTATGATTAATATTATCATCAAATGAATATCTCAATACCAAATCGGTATATGAGGCAGATGTATGATTTCCGTTAAATGCTTTTGGGGCACCAACATGATTATCAAATGCGGTTTCGTTTAATGGGGAATTCCAATATCTGAATTCCATCATTGAACCGCTATATTGTGCTCCATAAGGATTCCCAGGTTCTCCACCTATATACATTATGGCACTAGATGAATATGCGGCATTATACGATTCAGAAACCGCACCAACTGAACCTGATATTAATAATGAGGCATAGGATTGGATATGAATTCTATCGGTAGATGCATTATATTTCTTTACAAATAATTCATATTTAACATCTTGGCTTGCGTCATCGGAGCTTAATTTAACAACTGGTTGAATTTTCGCTCCAGTTGAAATGCTGGCCGTTGCGATATTGGTATCATTGGATTTTGGTTGTCTTGTTTCCCAACCACTAACACCCATCAATTGATTTGTATTGTCATTTTTGGAAGAGTATTTTAAAGTAATATCCTTCCCAGTATCAGATTGGACAGTAACTTCACCAGAACTTGGGAAATCCGAAACACTACCAAGTTGCAAATATTTATCCAAATAAGAAACCGATGATTCAGAAACTATTGAAGCTGTAGCTGGAACGAGTTGTCTTTTCAACATAACAGAATAAAATTCTCCATCATATACTGGCAATTGGGATGAACTTATATGTAAATATCCACCAGAGCCAGACAATTGAAATCCAACATACCCATAATTATCAGTCGATCCATTGTCTTTTAAATACATCGCCCAATTATCACCGGAGTGCATTAATGTTTGGTTGGAACCAGTTGAAGTTTTAAATCTAAATTCAACCGTATCTGGGACACGTGAACTGTTAGTATCGGCAACCCAAGTCGTTTGTACATACTGGCCACCCGAAAAATCAATAGCTTTGGTAAATCTTCTAGTCAAATCATATGACGGTTTTGTACCGGGAATATCTGGCCCACCGTATTCTTTAATTTTCAATATGGTAGATGGTATTCCATAACAATTAATAAGTCCTCGAATCGCTCTCTCAGTACCTTTAGTTTTAAGGAAATATGGCATGTTATTAATAACACGATTCCAAATCTCTTTACTAATATCTTCCTCAGCGGTAGCCGAATACACTGTCCAAGACGAGCCGGTGTTTTCCAACCCCAATTTATATTTAGGTAAATCAATCAATGACTTGCCATTATACATCTGCCAACCCATAGATTTGGCTACATCGTAAATCAAATCCTTGGACAATCCAGTGGTTAATTTTTCATCCCTATTGTGTATGGTGGGCATATTTTTTATATATAATCAGATGTTGTCAAAAAAGTGTCCAGTCATATCCACAAAATCCAGATAATCCGAATTCTCGGTATTGTCTGAAATGTGCAGTGGAGTCAAATTAATTAACCTATTTCCATTTTCATTATCGTATGATGATGCAGAAGCGAATTGTGCGTCATATCATATAACAGCATTTGAAGCCGTAAC
>Ga0233447_1001558_pt1 | contig 18630 bp, 17 predicted proteins | sample SI_124_October20_3_FD_183014 | JGI IMG/M metagenome (GOLD analysis project Ga0233447, IMG submission 183014) | Seawater microbial communities from Saanich Inlet, British Columbia, Canada - SI_124_October2016_135_MG | ecosystem: Environmental > Aquatic > Marine > Inlet | place: Canada: British...
GAAAATTCAAGCCTTTTCTGTGAAGCAGGAATCTCTTGCATCTTAGGATGCTCGGTAATTTATTGCCGAGAGGACTTCACGGTTTGTTAAAAGGAGAGCTTGTACATACTCAGCAATATCTTCTACTATTCTTTCGAGTCTATAGTAAGCTAGAATTGGAATGTTGATATCAGTATTTCCGTAACCTTTATAAAAATAAATCTCTTCTTGTGGATCATTCCAAACATTTGCAATACCACCACCAATAAACATTAGATCTCGCTCTTTAGGTGCCATGATAGGCTCATCCCAGTCCACTATATAGATGGTGTTAATATCTTTTTATTAAGACATTACCCCTATGGATATCAGAATGGCATAATACAAATTTTGTAGTCTGTTTTTTGATTTGGGAGGATAGTTGCTCTGCTCGATCTACAAGGTTTTGAATGACCGATCTATGTTTTTTAAAAAAACTCAAAAATTTTAAAGATATAACGTCATTACTTATAGGTTCTTGCTGAATATGATCACAAAAAGATCGAACTGTTTGTCTTAATTTGGATGAGTAAGTTTCTTGTTTAATATGCTTGGTTAGTGAAGATGGTATATCACAGTCATGAACTTGTCTTAATGCATTGCCAAGATCTGTCCATTGTTTATCTGTTAGTTTGCGACTAAATCCATCAACTCCTTCGATGAAAGGATATATAGTTAAACAAAAATTATTTATGCACACAATAAAGTTATCATGGATTGTTCTAATAGGAGGGATAATCTGTTGAATTCCTTTGCTATGCAATAATTCTAAAAGTTTAATATTAATATCATTTTTATAACCCTGATTTAGTTTTACAAAATAAGAAGATTGATCATGATCTTGAACTTTATATATTGCAGCATTTATATCTGCACCTTTGGAAAGAGATGTAATTGATGTTACTTCGATATTATAATTAACTCTTATCCAATCACTAATGTTCTTTTTTGAGGGAAGTTGTTTTTCTTTCATAAAGTTGGAATCTTTTTTTCAATGAATTTTAATTTATAAGTTATCAGAAAAAATTTAAACTTCTATAGATAATTTTGAGGTAAATTCTAATATAAACTTAGTTATTATCCTATTAGGATAGGTTTTATAGGAAGGTTTCATATTAGGTTATCATTGTTTTGTGTGAAAATCTAACCCTTTGTTGACATAATTTCCTGGAAATTTCATCATTAAGATATAAGTTTTTCGCTAAATAATGCTGTTTTGGAGAGGAAATGTATATTCTTAGGGATAATGAAAAGAAAATTTTTGAATCGTTTGAAAGTAATTTTATTAGTTCTTTGCTTGGCCCAAGACGTGTAGGCAAAACAACTTTAGTTAAACACTATATTGATTTATATCCCAAAAGAAAATGGGTTCAATTGAACATGGACGAACGAAGACAACGACAACGAATTGCTAATGGTGAATTATTATTTATGATTGAAGAATTTGTGCTACAAAAAGTTGGGGGACAAGAAAAGATTTGGGTTGTGATTGATGAAGCACAAAAATGTCCTGAGCTTTTTGATCAAGTAAAGCTTTTATATGATGAATTTAAAGATCAAAATATAATCAAATTTATTTTGACAGGATCTGCACATCTTAATTTACATAAATTAGCTTCTGAAACTCTTGCAGGAAGAGTAGATTTATTAAGACTTAGGGAATTTAATTTAAGAGAAACAACTCGATTATTTTATAAAGAGATAATACTAGAACAAAACACGGTTCTTCAAAGCATTTTTAATTCAAAAAATATTGAATCTATACAAGAGATGTATTTGACTTTAAGACCATTTCACAAAGTAATCGATGCAGCTCTAGATCAGCAACTTGTATGGGGAGGGCTACCGGAAGTATTAGAAGTTGAATCAGAAAATGGACGCCTTAATTATTTAAGTAACTATCTACAGACATATTTAGAAAAAGATATTCGAGAGATTTCTACTATTAGTGATCTTGCCTTATATGAAAATCTTATGAAAGTGCTTGCTGAACTATCAGGATCTATTAGAGATGATCAGAAAATAATCAATGCTTTGCAATGCTCCAGAAATACAATCTTAAAATATCAAGGATTTTTAATGGCAACTTGGCAATATGTTGAAATAGAGCCATACATAGGAAGTACTTTAAAAAGGCTTGTTAAATCTTCAAAAGGATATCTCAAAAATAATGGATTGATCAGTTATTTTACCGGAATTAAAGAGCTTTCTATTCTTAATCAAACAGGATTGATCGGTCATCGCTTTGAAAATTGGTTTTTGAATGAACTTGGATCTTTTATGGATACTATTGCAGACTATCATAAAATTTCATTTTGGAGGACTCACAGTGGAAAAGAAGTGGATTTTATTGTTCAAATTGCAGATAAGGTTATACCTTTTGAAATAGCTTACTCATCACAAGCAATTCCTAAAAAAATTCGTAATTTACAAACATTTTTAAAAGACTATCCAAAGTCTAATTTTGCTGTTTATCTATACCGTGGACCTATGAAATTTGATAAGAAAAATAATGTTTTATTTCTTCCTGCTTGGATGGTGTGAAATAACACTTTAAATTGGTAACAATCAACAATTAAAGGTGTTGTTCAAGAGGCAGTTTTATTTATATGACTTTGAAAAGAGTTGTTCTCATAGGTATAGTTTTGATATATATACGTGATGGAAAACTTGTAGAGATTAGCTCATCATTTAAATATATTCTTTTTTCTATCAAACCGAAAGGCAAGAAAAGGCCTAAGAAAAAATCAAAGTCTTAAAAATTTAACAGCCTTTTCTATATAAATTTTTTATTAAAACGTATATAGTATTGTCATTATTTTTTTTATGAAGGTTACATGATATGCAAAATATTTCTTTAGAAAAATGGACTAGTAATAAAGAGTTAATTTCTTGGGTTCAAGAAAATATAAAACTATGCACTCCTTCTAATGTACATCTTTGTGATGGGTCAGAAGAAGAATATAACGATCTTTGTAAACAGATGGCTAAAGAAAATAGACTTGTTTTCTTAGACTCTAAAAAAAGACCAGGTTCGATATTATTTCATTCTCATCCTGATGATGTAGCAAGAGTAGAAGAATCTACTTTTATTTGCTCAGAAAAAAAAGAAGATGCAGGACCTACTAATAACTGGAAAGATCCAGCTTTAATGAAAAAACATTTAAAAGAGCTATTTTCAGGTTGTATGAAAGGAAGAACAATGTATGTTATTCCTTTTTCTATGGGGCCTATAGGCTCCGATCTCTCTTTAACAGGAGTTGAGATAACAGACTCTGCATATGTTGTTGTTAATATGAAAATTATGACGAGAATGGGAGAGAAAGCTTTAAGATTTTTAGAGAAAAAGAAAAGTTTCATACCATGTATGCATTCGGTTGGAGTTCCTTTAAATGATGAAGATACAGATGATATTTGGCCATGCAATCCAGATAAGCGTTGTATAGTACATTTTCCAGAAGAAAGAAGTATATATTCTTTCGGTAGTGGATATGGAGGAAATGCTCTTTTAGGTAAGAAATGTTTGGCTTTAAGAATTGCTTCAGCGATAGGTAAAAAAGAAGGGTGGCTCGCCGAGCATATGCTTATTTTAAAAATTACAAATCCTCAAGGCGAGAAAAAATATTTTGCAGCAGCTTTTCCATCCGCTTGCGGCAAGACAAATATGGCGATGTTATCTCCAAGTATTCCAGGTTGGAAAATAGAGTGTATAGGAGATGATATAGCATGGATGCATTTTAAAGATGGAATACTATATGCAATTAATCCAGAAGCCGGATTTTTTGGAGTAGCTCCTGGCACTTCTTCTAAAACTAATGATAATGCTATGCAAACTATATCTAAGAATACGATATTTACAAATGTCGCTCTTACTGAAGATAAGGATGTTTGGTGGGAAGGTATGAGTGAGGCAACTCCTAAGGTTTCTTTAAATTGGCTTGGAAAGAAATGGGATTTAGAATCAAAAGAAAAAGCAGCTCATCCAAATTCAAGGTTTACCTCTCCTGCTAATCAATGTCCTATGATTTCTGATGATTGGGAAAAGATCGAAGGTGTTCCTATTTCTGCAATAATATTTGGAGGCAGAAGAGATGATGTTATTCCGTTAGTTTTAGAATCTTTTTCATGGCAGCATGGAACATTTTTAGGTTCTAGCGTATCTTCTCAGATGACGGCAGCTGCAAAAGGTAATATTGGAAAATTAAGACATGATCCTTTTGCAATGCTTCCTTTTTGTGGGTATAACATGGGTGATTATTTTGCTCATTGGTTAAACATATCAAAAGGGAAAGATGACAAGAAACTTCCTAAAATATTTTTTGTTAATTGGTTTAGAAAAAATGATAAAGGAGAGTTTATATGGCCTGGATTTTCAGAAAATATTAGAGTATTGAAATGGATGTTTCAAAGAATAGATAATGAGGTTTTAGCTGACAGGACTGCTATAGGATTGTTACCTAACATAGAAGATCTTGATATTGAAGGTTTAGATATAGACAACGCTACTTTGAAATCTCTTTTTAGTGTTGATGTGAAATCTTGGTTAAAAGAAAAAGAAGAACTTGAAAATTATTTTGCAATTTTTGAAGACAGATTGCCAAATGAAATAAAAGAAGAGCTTGAAAATTTAAAAACAAGATTGGATATGATAAAATGCGAATACTCATCCAAAGAGTAAAGAAAGCCAAAGTTGATGTAGATAATAAGACCATTGGTGAGATAAACAGTGGTCTTTTAGTTTTTTTAGGAATTAAAAAAGAAGATGATCTTGAGTCTGCTATTTATCTAAAACACAAATTAGTTAATTTAAGAATTTTTTCTGATGAAAATGATAAAATGAATCTTTCTATCAAGGATGTAAAAGGAGAAATTTTAGTCGTTTCTCAGTTCACCTTGTATGGAGATTGTTCTAAAGGTAGAAGGCCTTCTTTTGATAAAACAGAGGATCCTATTTTAGCAAAAAAATTGTATGAAGAATTTATCGATCTTCTAAAAAAAGATATTCCCGTAAAAACGGGAATATTCGGTGCAAAAATGGAAGTCTTTTTAATAAATGATGGTCCACTTACTTTTTTAATAGAAAGTAAGTAAATTATTATCTAGAAAAAATCTTTTTTTCTTTAAAAAAATAAGATATTTCAGCTTTTGCTGTTTCTTTAGCGTCAGAGCCATGAACAGCATTAGATCCTATAGATGTTCCATAATCTTTTCTTATTGTATTTGCATCTGCTTTTGCAGGATCAGTAGCTCCCATGATCTTTCTATTTTTTTCTATTGCATTTTCTCCTTCTAAGACTTGTACTGTTATTGGTCCTGATGACATGTAAGTAACAAGTTCTTCGAAAAAAGGTTTTCCTTTATGAACAGCATAAAAATCTTCAGCTTTTTCTTTTGTTAAATATATCATTTTCATAGCTACGATTTTTAAGCCTTCTTTTTCAAATCTAGATAAAATATCTCCAATGACGTTTTTAGCAACAGCATCTGGTTTGATAATTGAAAGAGTTTGTTCTATCATAATTTTCTCCAAAAAGTTAATATTTTGTAAATTATTATAGATAAAGCTATGATAAATATCATTGGTTAAATTTATGAGTTACGGCAATTATCCATCTCTTGACAATGTAAACAAAGTTTTAGTTATAAAACTAAGACATCTAGGAGATGTATTGCTCGTCTCTCCTGTTTTTAATACTCTTAAAAGAATTTTACCTAATGCTAAAATAGACACCTATATCTACAAAGAATCTTACCCTATGGTAGAAGGACACCCCTGTCTTGATGATGTTATTTGTTATGATAGAAATTGGAAAAAATATCCTTTTTTTAAAAGATTGAAAAAAGAATATGAGATTTTAAAAAAAATAAAAAATAATAAATATGATCTTGTTATTAACTTAACTGAAGGGGATAGAGGAGCTTTAGCTGCAAAATTTTCTAAAGCTGCTATTAAGGTAGGCTTTGATCCAAAAGAATCTGGGATAAAAGGAAAAAGAAAGTTCTATACTCATCTTATAAAAAATTGTCCTACCCCTCGTCATAGCGTAGAAAAGAATTTAGATAGTTTAAGAAGGATCGGTATAAATCCTACAGAAGAAGATAAGGAAGTTAAGTTTGTTATTCCTAAAGAAGATGAGGAATATATCTTAAACCTTTTATCTGAAAATGGTTTTGAAAAAAAAGGTTATATTTTGATTCATCCATCATCTAGATGGAGATTTAAATGTTATCCTAAAGAAAAACTTCTTATTGTTTGCAAAGAGCTTTTAAAAAGAAAAGAAAAGCTTATTTTTACAGCAGGAAACGATGATTATGAAAAAGAGATGATCAGTTATCTAGAAGAAAATCTCTCTTCTTCTTCTGTTTTGAACCTTGCCGGTAAAATAAATTTAAAGAAATTAGGAGCTCTTCTCTTGCACTCTAAATCAATGCTTTGCGTTGACACTGTTACTTTGCATATGGCAAGTTCCCTTAAGACTAAAGGGGTTGTGTTATTTGGTCCTACTTCTGAAATAAATTGGGGACCATGGAAAAATAATCAAATATCTGTTATAATATCACCTATGTTTTCATGTCGTCCTTGTGGAATGGATGGTTGTGGCGGTAGTAAAATAAGTGATTGTCTTCACTCTATACAGCCCGAAGAAATAATAATAAAATTATAATAACTATTTAATAGAGATCTTTTATGAGTTTATGCACTCCTTTAGGAGAGAAAAGGTCAAGAGATGAAGGATTTGCTTTTTCTTTTGATGATATTGGTAACCATGCCTTCGGCTTGACGGGAGGAATACCGGTTCTTTATGATTCTAGTGTGATAGCTGAACCACCCTTAAAAAAAATAAAATATACACCAATAGACAGATTGTCGCGATTTTTAAAAGATAAATATCAAGTGAAAAAGTTTGTAGGCGGCGGTGGATATGGAGATGTTTATAAAGCTGTTAGCGTGAGTGATAAAATAAAAAAAGTTGCTATAAAAGTTTTTCGAGATGAAGAAAATTTTCAAAAAGAGCTTAACTGGTTAAAACAGATTGATGAAAAGAAAGCCTTTGATCCTAAAATAAGAGAGTATTGCCCAGGTTTTATTGAAGATTTTTTATTAGATGAACACGGAAACAGTCCTTTATATGGAATTATAATGGAATATTGCGAAGGAAAAGAGTTAATGGCTTATAGAGAAGAATGTTTTGATATTTCGAGTTTATCTTTAGTCGGTTTACATCTTTTAGATTTTTTAAAAACTTTTAGAAGTCATGGAATAGTTCATTGTGATATCAAACCAAATAATATCATGTATGATCAAGATACGGATGCTTTGCAAATTATTGATTATGGTTTAGCAAAAGATGTAGAAGAGTTAAGCGTGGAACCTTTGCAATGCAGAGTATATTTATCTTTAAGCGCTCTTTTATCAAAAGAAAGTTATGATAGTAGTATTGATCTTTGGTCTATAGGTTGTACTTTATTTTTCATGTGTCATAAAAAACAGTTGTTTCCTGGAGTCTTAAGTGAAGAAAGGCGGATATTAGAAATCATTAAACTGTGTGGAATCCCAAGTAATGACTTCTTAGAAAAGTGCGATTTTATGTATGTAGCTGATTATTTTACATATGAAGATGAAAAAGATGAATTTAGATTAAAAGACTCCACTATTCACCCTTCTAAAACCTTTGAAGAAAAAGTAGATAAAATTGAGATGAAATTACAAGAAAACTTTTTAGGAGAATCTTCAAAAAGAAGGTTATTTGCAGAGGCTTTAGCTTTGATATTAACATATGAATATGATGAAAATAATATAAAAGCTGCTGAAGATAAACTTCATCAAATAGTTGCGTTAGATATTGAAGAAAAAGTTAGTTAAAGCCTAAAACTTTCTCCAAGATAATATTTTTTAGCTTCGGCATTATTAATAAGTTCTTCAACTGTCCCAGATATTAAAACTTTACCATCTTGCATGACATAGCTTCTATCTGCTATGGAAAAGATCTCTCTAGCATTATGATCTGTAATTAAAATAGAGATATTTTTTGATTTTAATATTTTTATTAAGTGTTTTACTTCTTCTACTGAGATAGGGTCAATATTAGCGAAAGGCTCATCTAATAGTAATAAAGATGGTTCGTTAGCTAAAGCTCTTGTTATCTCTAATCGTCTTCTCTCTCCTCCGGATAGTGTTATAGCTTTATGTTTTTTTAAAGGTAAAAGATGTAACTCTTCTAAAAGAGATTTTAATTTAGTCTCTTTTTGATTTTTTGATAAATTTTGAGTTTCTAAGATACATAAAATATTATCTTCCACAGTTAAGTCGGTAAAAATAGAAGGTTCTTGAGCGAGATAACCCATACCCATTAAAGCTCTTTTATGAATAGGAAGATTGGTTATGTCTTTTTCTTTGAAAAAGACTTTCCCACTATCTGCTTGGACAAGTCCTATTGTCATATAAAAGGCTGTTGTTTTACCTGCTCCGTTTGGTCCTAAAAGTCCTAAAACTTCACCTTTATTAATATGAAAAGAAAGGTTGTTCACTACTTTTTTTAAAGAGTAAGTTTTTGAAAGGTTTTTTACACTTAGTAGCTTATTATTCATTTTTCTCCTAAATGTTGGGAAAACAGGTTATGTAAAAATTCTTGTTCTTTAAAATCATAGGTAAAACGTACAAGACCGATTCCTTTTATAGATGTTTGATTATAGTTAGAATCTTGTAATATTTCAATTTTATTAGCTGTTAGTTTTAAAGAATCATGTTCTTGATAAAAATATACTTTATTATTTTTTTTACTGGAGAGTGTGATCTTTTTTTCATTTGGTAAATATATTAATTTATCAGCAAAGCCATAGTTTTTTTTATTAGAAAATTTGGTAATAGCAAATTTCACATTGTCTTTTAAAGTAATATCTAAAGGAGTTATATTTGAACCTTCTAAAAGGTAATTTATTTGACAAGAGTCAGTTAAAACATGAAAATAATTTCCTTTTATGAAGATCTGTTTCGTATCTGTATCTTTTATAAAAATGGTTTTCTTGTAGTTATCTAGTTTAATGATACCTTGACATGTTAGCTCTATTGAGTAAGCGTTTTTTAAAAAAAATGAAGTTTTCCCAATAGCTTGGATCTTTTGGATGGTGTTTTTGAAATCTTTATTAGATTGGAAAATTTCTATTTTATCTGTTTGTAGGGATATTTTATTTTCGTGATTTAAAGATACATTGTTTTTTAAAACTATTCTATTAGAAGAGTTTTGCCATTTAAGTTTGTCAGAAGAAAAATTAAAAAAAATATTCTCTTTAGGATCTAACAAAAGTTTGCCATTAGCTTTTTCTAAAAGAACATTTAAATTATTAAATTCTAATTTTCCTGAAACAAAATCAATGACATCATTATCTTTGGTTAGTTTGCATAGATGATTGTCATGAGAAGATAGATAAGCTATAAATGCAGCATTATCATTTGCGTTTTCTATAAACACCTTACTTGCTTGTAAGGTACATGAATTATCACAAGTTATATTAACATTATTTTCTAAAGAAATAGAAAAAACATTTTTTAGTTTTAAAGAGGGTTTAATAGAAGAGTTTATTTTTATGTTTATAAGATTGCTTTTGATGACAATAGGAAGTTTTTTTTCGTTATGGATACGGTATGTAATATAGGTAATGGGATTGTTTTGAGATAAAAAAATGATTTCAGAAGTGTCTTTTTTATATATAGCTTTATCAGCATGTATTTCATTATCATTAGAAAATGTAAAAAATACATTTTCTTCTAAAATAATTTCTGAAAAAGATTTTTGTTCATGATTGGTGATATTGTTTGCTATAGCTTTTTTTGCTTTGATCTTTCCTAAAGGATGATCAAAATTTACATTTTCCAAGAGAAGGGTATTTTTGCGAAGATCGATAGAATCTGAATTAATATTATATTCACTAGCGTAAACAGTACTTATCAACAGAAATAAAAATATAATTGTTTTCATAACTCTTTACTTGAATGTAGATTAGCTTTAAAGCTCTTTGCGTTCATATAATATTGGTTTTGAGATATTAAAAAAGAGAAATCTTTTGCATCAGCATTAAAGAAAGCTCTAGATAAAGGAATGTCATTAAAAGGTTCATTTTGTTTTAAAGAAAAGAAGTAAATCTTAATTTTATCACTAGAAAATTGATGTTTTGGAAAAAAATAGATACCTTCTTCAGATGTGAAGAGCTTTACTTGCGAATTATCATTAGTATTTTCTTGCACATAACATTTAATGTCTTTGAGTTTTTCTATAAGCTCTATTTTATTTTTTCTGTTTCCTAAATAAAGTTCGGAAAAAGGACTTGTCATTTTTATAACAGTTCTATCATTTTTTTTTGGAATCCAGATATTTTTTTCTACATCAACCCTTTTTTGATAAGTGTTTTCTATAATATTAGAAGAAGCTTCTAATTTATTTTTTTTATTTATTGTCTTTTCATAATTTTTATAATCATTATCGTTGACAGATGTAAAAAAAATAAAAATGATAATAAAAAATACACTGGAAATAAGTGAAAAAATAATAATATGTTTTCTCATCTTAAAGCTTCATGGATCTTTGCAAGTTTGTTAAGAAGATAAGGCAGCTCATCGAAGCTTATCATTGTAGCGCTATCACTTTTTGCTAACTTTGGATTTTCATGAGCCTCGATAAATATAGCATTAACACCAACAGCTACAGCTGCTTTTGCTAAATGCTCGGCATATTTATTACTTCCGCCTGTTTGTTTCCCCATTCCTCCTGGCTGTTGCAATGAGTGGGTAACATCAAAACAAACAGGATGACCGAAATCTTGCATTATAGGAATAGCTCTGAAGTCACTAACTAAATTGTTATAACCAAAACAAGAGCCTCGATCTGTAACTAGAATATTTTCATTACCGGTGCTTTTTACTTTTTCAATGATATTTTTCATGTCAAAAGGGGACATAAATTGGCCCTTTTTTATGTTAATCGGTTTTTTTGTATTGCTAGCTGTTATTGTAAGATCAGTTTGTCTACATAAAAAAGCGGGTATTTGAAGCATGTCACAGATAGCAGCTGCTTTTATGGCTTCTTCTTCGCTGTGAACATCTGTTAATATTGGCAAGTTATATTGATCTTTTACTTTTTGTAAAATTTCTAAACCATGTTCTAATCCAGGACCTCTGAAAGAATCGATGGATAATCTGTTAGCCTTGTCATAGCTAGATTTGAAAATAAAATTAAAAGGGGAATCTTCAAAAATCTTTTTTAAAGTCTTTGCTGCTTGCAGAGTTTGCTTTTCACTTTCAATAACACAAGGACCGCAAATAACGGTTAACTTATCATCACCAATGAAAAAATTATTAATAGGAATATTTTTCATTTTTTAGACCTTTTAGGTTTTTGATAAGTAGTTTAATCGTTTTGAAATTTTTTATAAAAGATTTTCCATGCAGTACAGACCTGCTGGCTTATTTATTATGAAATTAGCAGCTTTTATTGCTCCTTTTGCAAAGACATCTCTAGTATTTGCCTGGTAATAAATTTCTAATTTATCTTCAGGTGTATTAAATAATATTTTATTTTCTTCGATGATTTTTCCTGCTCTAATAGAGTGGATAGATATCTTTTTTTTTGTAACTTTTTCTAAAGTGTTTTTTAATAAAGCTGCAGTGCCGCTAGGTTTATCTTTTTTTTCAATATGATGAGCTTCGATAATATCAATATCGGCATCTTTTAATAAAATAGCAGCTTCTTTAGATAATTTTTTTAAAACAGCATCTCCAAAACTAAAGTTTGGAGTATGGAAAATAGGTATTTCTGTTGCTTTTTGTTTTATTTTATTTAAATCGTCTTTACTATATCCAGTTGTTCCAATGACACATGGTTTATTTGCTTTCAAGATCATATCCAAAGCTGAAGGTAAAGAAAAATCTATTATAACATCTATAGGTTCATCTTGAATATGATCTTTAATATCAATATTGAGTTTATTTAAAAAAAGAAAAGATCCTATGTCTTTTTCTAAAAAAGGACTGGTAGGGCTTGTTATGCCCGCTGTTAACTGCATATTAGGATCGTTGATGATTAGCTTAGCTAAAGTTTGTCCCATTTTTCCGGTTATGCCGATAATAGCAATATTTAACATTGGATATTCATACCTTTTTTATTTCTAGCTATAATACCAAAAATAGCTCCTTTAGTTGCTAGTATTTGAGCAAAACGTTGAAAGAATCCGGGCGCTTGTTGATATTCTTCACCTTTTAGTTTAACTATTCTTTTACCTTTTAAAGAAGCCTCATCAGGATTGCTTTCAATTTTTTCATTGATTGTTTTTATAAAGCGTATTCCTAGTTTTTTTTGTTTTTTTGCGGGTCTAGAAAACATTTGAAGATCTTCTTTTGTCATCTGTTTTTTCTCTTCCGGAGTTAACTGTTGTAGTGAGGCTATATCGTCATCTGTTATTCTAACTTCAACATGCTCTTTGCCGTGTTTTATTCCTTTTTTCTTGTGAAATTTTTCTAGAGCTTCATTTTTTTCCATTTCAGCTTCTCTTTCAGCAATAACGTATTTTGCTATTTTAGGGATGATCGAAGCAGGATATAGTCCTCTGTAATATTTATCTCCATAAAAGCTATCTAATTCTATACCTTTATATCTTAAGATTTGCATAGCTGTTTTAACAATAATTTCTGTTTGAGCTATGTTTGCTAATCTAATAAGACCTCTTCTTCTGTATTCTTTATTTCCAAAAAGTCCCCATTCTGCGCTATATGTTTCTTCTAAATCCACTAAAGCTATAGGGTAATTTCCATTTTTATCGGGTTTGTCTAATATTGTTGGTTCATTTCTAAATTCAATATCTGAATTTTTTGTTAAGCAAACAAATACAGTTAGTTGTTTAAAAGCCTTATTTAATGCAGCTCCTCTTAATTGAAATAGCTCTTCTTGCTTAGATTCATTAGGAACAAGAGGCAGCTTTTCTTCGATAACCACATCGTAGATAGTGCCTTCATGAGTGATTTGAATCATTGTAGCTTGAGGTATTCTTAGAAGATCTAAATTATTTGCTCTACAAACCGTTCTAGCTTCGAGCATTTTATTGATTCTGTTTTTAGCTTCAACACTACTTTTCGCTAGTTTGAAAACAAATTCAGGAATGCCTTCTATTGAGAAAACTGTATTGCGTCCTTTGTAATAATTAATTGTATAACCATTGTGGTTATGAACAGTTACTTCATCAAGGGAGTTTTTTTCTAAAATTTTAGAAAAACAATTTTTTAATGTATTTATATGATCTGTAGTTACTTTAATTTCATTATCAATTTCCAGACGACTAGCTTCTTCGGATGTTAAAATTTTATATTGATGAGTCGAATAATAAGCTATTTTTATTATTAGTGCAATCGCAGGCAGTATCACAGTCATGTAAGTTCCTACTTTAAGAGCGGTAATTATTAACTGAGATAAAAATGATGAGTCAGAAGCTTCTCTTATTTCCAGAACGGGTAGACCGTCTAATTTAAGATTCTTGACTACATGGGCTTCGCTATTTCCTACAAGGTTCAAATATTTATCACAAAAAGCTACTATGTTTTGTGTCATATCTGGCTTTTCAAAAACAATAGGTGTTAAACTCATATGGATCCCTATTTTAATTTGATCTGCAAAATATTATTTTGAATGTCAAAAAAAAGCAAGCTGCTTTTTTAACAAAAAAAAAAGAATCAGCTAATTAAGAAAAACACTTGAAAAATTCTTCCCAAAGCTAATAGAATTTAAAGATTATGGACTGATAGCTCAGTTGGATAGAGCATCCGCCTTCTAAGCGGGAGGTCGCAGGTTCGAGTCCTGCTCAGTCCGTTTTATTTGTTCATCTAAATTAAGGCTCATTTTTATGAGGAAAGACAAAGGTTCTTTGGATTTGCTTCTTAGTGATTTTTCTTTTGAGCTAGATAAGTTTGATAATTTAGATCCTATTTTTGAAAATTTCAAAAAAGATGAATTTGAAAAATTAAATTACTATCATAAAATCGATAAAGTTTGTTCTTCTTTACTCTCTTTAATTAAAAGTTTTCCTACTCCTTGTTTCTTACTTCCTTCAACAATTTCTTTTATAAAGAGAATATCAGACGAAAATATCATCGAAAAATTTTCTTTTTCAATTTTTGAACTATGGCTTAATCAGTATTCAAATTTAAATTTTGAAGAAAATTATAATATTAGAACAAAAATCGTTGGTAAAAATATTCCAAGAGAAGCTTATCAGCATATGTTTCCTATAGGTATGGGTAAAGTTTACGAAGGATCTCATTATGTTACAGCTCATATATCTCCAGATTTAGATTCTACCATAGCTTCTTTTTGGGGATGGATGGATGCTTTTGGAGCAAGAGTTTCAAAAGGGGTTCATTTTTGGAATATTCCGGGAGGCCCACCATCTTCTTTAATTGAAATAGATTTAATTTTTAAAAATTTTTTTGGTGAAGGTATCTTTTTAAATTTTGCTAAAAAAAGATCTTTGCTTACTTTGACAAGTTCTGATTTTTTAACTCAAGAAGATACAGAGAAAAAAGAGGTTTCTCAGTCTATAGCTAATATAGATCATGAGAATGGAAAAAAAGCTGTATTAATAGTTGACGAGCAAGGGTATTATTTAGGTGATTGGAGAACTTATGACGCTGAAGGCGTAAAAACAATTATCATGCTTCTTAACAATTGCTTAAGATGGTTCGAAAATGATCTGCATTTAAACTTAATTAATATTTTTTCAAAAAAAGAAGTAGTAATCGATGATATATTAGTATTTGCAAAAAAAATATTTGCTAGAAAAATTAAAGAATGTGACCCTGCTAAAGAATATACGGAAAGTCAAAACAAAAAATTAAATGATTACCTGCAAAAGGTTTTAGGGGTTAAAGATGGGTTGGAATCTTCTTTTGAAGAATTCGGCATGTCTCTTTTTAAAAAATCAATAGTTGATTTTGATACATTTCATAAGATGATAGTTTCTTATAGAGAAATTAATCTTTTTGATGCAAAAGGAAATCTTATAGAAAATAGACCTGTAATATTTTCTTATTTTAAAACAATTATGCAATCTCTTCATGAAGCTTTACAAATAATAAGAAATTTCGTTGAAAAATCCGAGATAGCTTTAAAAATAAAAAAAGTTGTTTTTGATTCTTCTTTATCTTTTTTAACTCTAGGATCTGAAGTTGAAGAAATGAAAAGTAAACTAGAGTCTTATCAATATTTAAGTGTTGTTTATCCTGATCAAGGTAAATTAGTCCCTTTGGGTATAGTGAGAGCTAAGGATGTTCGAGAAAAGATCTTAGGAACGGTTTCTTTAAGAGATTTTTGTAATGAAGAAGAGATAAAGATGCCATCATATTTACAGGTCATAAGTGTTATAGATCATCACAAATCTTCTTTAAATACTTATTCTCCTCCTTTGGCAATTATTGGAGATGTTCAAGCGAGTAATTGTTTGGTTGCAGAGCAATCTTTTATAATTAACGATAAATACAGCACTGGGGGAATGAGTGAAAAAGAAATTGAAGATCAGCTTAAAGATGAAAACCTTAAAAAAGAACTTGCTACTTACAGAAGTATTTTAAATAAATTATCTATAGCTCAAGTTAAAACGGATTATTTTGTAGATTATCGTAGAGAGTTTATAGAGTATTTGCACTTTTTATATGGCATTTTAGATGACACTGACCTTTTGATGAAAGTATCTCATAGAGATGTGGAATGTGTAGCTGTTCTTTTGAATAAGATGAAATCAATAATGCTTAAAAAAGAAGTTCAAATTATATCCTTAAACGATATTCCTAAAGATAAAGATTTTGCTGTTAATGCTGCAAATAGAATTTTAAAAAATAAAGATATGTATTCTCTTTATAGAAAAGTTTATTTGCATAAAGAAAAAGAAGTGGAAAAAGATATAAAGCTTTGTACAGAAGGTAAATATTCTAAATTTTTTGCTGATGTAAAAATTATAAATGGATGTTGCAGAGTTTCTCAAACAAAGATGTTTAAAAATAATGTTTCAATATTTTTTAAACAGGCGAGTAGTTTAAGAGATCAGTGGATTAAACAAGCTGAGAGCATTTATAAAGAAAGAAATGAAATTGACCTGCATCTGCATATGATTTCTACTATTAGAGGTGCGGATGAAGTGTTTGAAGGTAAGTTTGAGAAAGCTGTTCATAAAGATGAGCTTTGGATATGGATACCTCCTGCTTCTTCTTTAGCGATAGAACATTTGAAAAGCTTTTTAAATTCTTTCCAAAAATGTCCTCAAATAATTGATAATGACTTAGAGGTTGAGTTCTCAGGACCTCAAGCAAAAAAAATAGACCAGATTTTTACAGATAGTTTCTTGTTCATTCCAAGAACAGCTTGTTCTATAGACCATAAAGCAGGGTCAATTGCAATTTTAAAATATAGTTCTACATCTCTTAATTCTAGAAAATCAATGATAGCTCCTTATCTACCCAATTTATTAACTTAAGGCATGTTAAAAAATTAAACTCATAGAAGATAAAATGTTATTTCGGATAAAAAAGTTTTTTGTTGTAGTGGTGTTTCTTGCTCTTTTCAATAATGCTTTTTCTGAAGAGACAAATAAAATAAATGTTAATGATAAGTTAAGAGAAACAAGAATAAAAGAATATTTAGATCTTATAAAAACCAATGATAACGTAGGTAAAACAGCAGATCATAAAAGTGGTGAGATTGAGATCGTTACTGATTCTGAGTTAATAAAGAAAATTGAAGATGAAATGATAGCAAAGGGAATTAAAAATGGACTTACTGAAAATCAGGCTAAAGAAGCATATTCTGTAGGTATTGTATCTAAAGATGAATATTGGTATTTGTTAAGAGATGCTGTTATTTTTCCTTCTAAAACTTATGGAACTTATAATCGTTTAATCTGGAAATCTTCTTTAGAAAGATCTCCGGGAAGAGTGGGGATTCTACCTATTTTTCCTAACGGTAGAGTAGTTTTAATTATAAATTATAGGCATCCCACTAGGTCATGGGAGTTAGATCTTCCAAGAGGAGTGCAGTATAAAGGAGAGTCTATAGAGCAGGCAGCTTGTAGACAATTGCAAGAAGAAACAGGACTGTTGGTTACTTCTTGTTCTTTATTAGGAGAAATAGCTCCTGATAGTAGTTCTTTAAGTGTTGTTATGCCTATTTATTTAGGAAAAATAGGTTTTTCAGCTAAGCCTAAAAGAAATAATTCAGAAGCAATATTTTGTGTGTTGACATTTAGTAAAGAAGAATTGAAAGAAGCTATCAAACAAGGTTATATCAATAGAGAAATAAAAGGGGTGATGCAGAAAATTCCTGTGAGAGACTCTCATCTTATTTATGCGATTTTTCAAGCTGAATTAAAAGGATTAATTTAATAAAAAAAGGGGTAAATTTTTTTACCCCTATTCTTTTGCTTTTTTTTACTTAGAATCTTCGATGATTTCCAGGTTAACTCTAATGCCGTTGCGACTTGCTACAGACATAAGCAAAGTGCGTATTGCATTAATAGTTTTTCCTTTTTTTCCGATAATCTTGCCGATATCAGATTTTTCTACAGCTAACTCTATAATAAGAGTGTGAGTACCACCAATTTCATTGATTCTCACTTTGTCTGGATGGTCAACGAGATTTTTCACGATGTATTCAACAAATTCTTTCATAATCGTTCCTCTTTTTAGATTCTAAAATTCTTTCCAAGAAGCAAAAAATGCTATCTACGGAGAATGTTACAATATTTATGATTTATAATGCTAGAAAATTAGAATGTTAAGACTTTTATTCAAAAAAATATTGAATAGTTTTTTGCATGCTGCAGGGAAGAGGAGCTTTTATATTTAATAAAATTTTATTTATAGGATGAATGAAAGATATTTCATGAGCATGGAGCTGTTGGGAAAATATTTTATATTTTTCATTTATATGTTTAGATCCATAAGTGTCATCTCCTAAAATAGGACAGTTCAAGTGTTTTAAATGTACTCTAATTTGATGAGTTCTTCCTGTTAGAATATTTATAGATACTAATGAGATATTGTTTTTGTGTTGTAGAATAGTTATTTCACTTATAGCTTCTTTCCCATCTTCAGATACAGTCATTTCTTTTCTTTTTATAGGGTGTCTTTTTATAGGCATATTTATAATACCTTCTTCAGGTTTACCTATACAAAGAGCTAAATATGTTTTTTTTATCTCTCTTTTTTGAAAAATCTCTATTAATCTTTGGTGAGATAGAGATGTTTTAGCTGCTATCAATACTCCAGTGGTATTTTTATCAAGACGATGAACTATACCAGGTCTTATGGAGTCACTATTGTCTAAGTTTTTACAATGGTATAAAAGTGCATTTACAAATGTATGTGAATAATTGCCTGGAGCTGGATGAACAACCATATCTTTAGGTTTGTTAATTACTATAATATAATCATCTTCATACAGAATATCTAAGGGAATGTTTTCAGGAGTTAGAGATATTTCAGGGGTAGCTAAGAAAAATATTTCTATTTCATCACCTTTTTTTAAAAGGGCTCTTTTTTTTATTTTTTTGTTATTTACATGTACACATTCATTTTCAATGAGA
>Ga0233447_1001563_pt1 | contig 18592 bp, 16 predicted proteins | sample SI_124_October20_3_FD_183014 | JGI IMG/M metagenome (GOLD analysis project Ga0233447, IMG submission 183014) | Seawater microbial communities from Saanich Inlet, British Columbia, Canada - SI_124_October2016_135_MG | ecosystem: Environmental > Aquatic > Marine > Inlet | place: Canada: British...
CATTCCTTGTTGACCAAGGTATTAAGGATGTATTTACACTCACAGGTGGCGGAGCAATGTTTCTAAATGACGGTATTGCATCGAACGATAATATTAATGCAATTTGCAATCATCACGAGCAAGCTTGCGCCATGGGGGCGGTTGCTTACGCAAAATATAAAAATGGATTGGCTACTGCTATGCTTACAACAGGTTGTGGCGCTACTAATGCAATTACTGGATTGTTAGATGCGTGGCAAGATAATACGCCTGTCATCTTTATATCTGGTCAGATAAAGCGTAAAGAAACATCAAGAAATTCAAAAACAAATTTACGCCAATTTGGTGTGCAAGAGGCTGATATTATTTCAATTGTAGAGTCGTTGACAAAATATTCAGTGATGGTTAATGAGCCTGATGAAATTTTATATCATTTAGAGAGGGCTGCACATCTTGCTATGACTGGTCGTCCGGGCCCTGTTTGGATTGATATACCTTTGGATGTCCAAGGGTTCTTTATAGAAATTGATAAATTAAAGCATTTCACTCCTGAGATAGAGGCTACTCAGGAAATAAAAGGCATGGATCGACTTGTTAAAATGTATGAAAAGGCAGAGCGTCCAATTATTTTGGCAGGTAACGGCGTTCGATTGTCTGGATCGGTGGATAAGCTAAGGGAGTTTTCTAGCAAGAATAACATACCATGTGTAGTGTCTTATTTAGCTGTAGATTATTTTAAGCAAGACAGTCCAAATTATGTGGGTCGTTTAGGGATAAAAGGTGATAGAGCGGGAAATTTTGCCATACAAAATAGTGATTTAATTATCAGTCTAGGGTCAAGATTAAGCGTTTGTTTGACAGGGTTTGAATACGAGTTGTTTGCAAGAAACTCTAAACTGATTGTTGTCGATATTGATGAAGACGAGCATAAGAAAGATACTGTTGATATTGACCAGTTTATTCATGCAGATGTTGGAAATTTCCTATCAAAATTTGCAAGTAAGATAACATCAAAACATCTAGGAGAATGGCAAAATAAATGCGTACATTGGAAAAATAAATGGCCTGTTTATCAAGGGGGTTATGATGCCGACACTGTCAATATGTATGAATTTACCAAGACATTGTCAGAGTTGGCAAGTGAAGATGAGATTGTAGTTTCAGATGCAGGTTCATCTTATTATGTAACTTCTCAATCGTTTACTTTTAATAGTAATAAGCAACGCTATATTACTTCTGGCGCACAAGCTGACATGGGCTTTACCTTGCCAGCTGCAATTGGTACATGTATTGCAGCAAATAAGTCAGTAGTCGGTATTACTGGGGATGGCTCATTTCAACTTAATATACAAGAATTACAAACAATCAAACATTACAACCTTCCAGTTAAGCTTATTGTATGGAATAACAATGGATATTTATCAATACGAGCAACACAGAATAAATTTTTTGATGGTCGTAGAATAGGTACTGATCCTGAATCAGGCGTTTCTTTTCCAGAAGTTGAAAAGATAGCAAAAGCTTACGATCTACCCTATGTAAAAATTAATAATGCTGCCGAATTAAGAAAAAAACTTACAGATGTTATTTCTGCTTCTGGGCCAGTTATCTGTGAAGTGATGTGCCCAGAAAATCAAGAGATAGTTCCCGCAGTTAGCGCTGTTAAGAATGATGATGGCAGTATGACATCCAAGCCTATCGAAGATATGTATCCATTTTTAGAGCGTGATGAATTTTTAAACGAAATGATAGTTAAGCCTATTTAGTGAAATCATGAGAATTGCAATCCTAGGTGCGACCAGTCAAATAGCTCAAGATTTAATTTTATCTTTCTCAAAGTATAAAGATTATGATTTTTCGATTTTTGGTCGCAATGTAGCATTGTTACAAAAATGGATTAATAGCGAAAACTTGAGTGATAAATATCAAGTTCAAGAGTATTCTGAATTTGGCAATCATCAAAAATATGATGTGATTATTAATTTTGTGGGAATTGGTGATCCGGTAAAAGCCAAAAAGATGGGGAGTGATATTTTTCAGATAACTGAGCAATATGATAATATGGCGCTTGATTATATTAAGCAGCACAAGGAGACAAGATATATTTTTCTGAGTAGTGGTGCAGTGTATGGAGGGAGCTATCAAGAGCCTGCTAATGAAAATACAGTTGCCACGGTAGATATTAACAATCTTGAATCGACTGACTGGTATGCGATCTCCAAATTATATGCGGAAGCTAGGCATCGATCATTGTCTGAATTATCTATTGTTAATGTTAGGGTATTTAATTATTTCAGTCACACACAAGACATGGATACTCGATTTTTAATAACAGATATTGTGCGTGCGATAAAAAATAAAGAAGTATTCAAAACATCAGCAGATAATATTATCAGGGATTTTATTACCCCACCTGATTTTTACAGATTAATACAAGCAATTATTGATTTTAAACCAGCAAATATGACATTAGATTGCTATACAAAGTCTCCTGTATCAAAATTTAATTTACTTAATGAATTGGTGAGTGTATTTGGATTGGAGTATGGAGTTGAGGATGGTGTTAATATTGTTAATGCAACTGGCATTAAGTCAAATTATTATTCATTAAATAAAGCGGCAAAAAGTATAGGTTACAACCCTAAAAATACCTCATTAGAAGGTCTTATTCAAGAGATTAGCCTTTAAATGTGTCTAAATATTAGCTGTATGTAATGAATAGTAGTTCAAAAAAAGCCATCAATGGAATAATAACAAGCGCTATAAATTTCTTTGTTTTAATAATGTTGCAGATGCTAGTTACCCCCTTAATATTGAAAATTTCTGGGCAGGATATTTTAGGGGCGTATTCAATAGTTATGCAAATAATTGGTTATGGAATTATTTTAGATTTTGGTTTGGCTGTAGCATTAAACAGGTTCCTCTCTCAAAGCTTTAATAAAAATGATAATTATATTCAATTTACCAAGGTATTTAATGTAGCTAGATATTTCTCTTTAATGACAAGTATGCTAATAGCCATTTTTATATTGATTATATTGACTAATCTGGATAGTGTAATTAGTTCAAATGAAGAAATTATAGGGTCAATCGAAAAGGCACTGGTTATTTTCGCTGTGTGGTCGATACTTAAAGCCTTTTTTATTGTGCACAGTCATGCATTATTTGCATCACAGAACATGGTATTTGTAAACCTTGTTGATTTAATAGTTGCAGTAAGTCGTTTATTACTATCTATATTGCTTGTAACTTTGGAGTATGGGCTTATTGGCTTGGTTGCGGCTAATGTTATCTCGGAATTTATCGGGCTATTTATTAAAAGATTAAAGTTTAATAAACTATATCCAAAAATCAACCTCTCCTGGAGGAATTTGGATGTTAAACTCTCCCGTAAAATTTTTTCTTTTGGGCTGACTTATTGGGGTGTTAATGTTGCAATAGTTATGACAATCGGTAGTGATAGTATTGTGATTGGGCATTTGTATGGTGTAGCGTTAGCATCCGTTTTTTATACAACAAAAATACCTTCATATTTAATTACTCAAATAATTTATAAAATTTCAGATAATACCGCCCCAGTTTTTAACGAGGTTATTTCGGAAAATAATCACAATAGAGCTAGATTTTATTATTATAGAGTTTTACTGTTTTCCTTATTACTGGCCATTCCTGCCGCTATTGCTATTATAAAATTTAATAAAGATGTTGTAACTCTTTGGGTAGGAGTGGAACAATATGCTGGAGATTTAATGACATTTGCTCTTGCAATGTTTGTAGTAACACAAGTTGTTAATCATGTTAACGCAATGGTCGTTGTTGCGATTGGGGATATGAAATATTGGATTCATTTATCACTTTTTACTGCATTTATGACAATTTTATCTTCATATTTTTTGGGAAGAGCTTACGGTATAGAGTGGATAATGATATCTATTTCAATTATGGACATACCGACTCTAGTTTTCTTAATATTTCGTAGCGCTGAGCGACTAAAAATTAAAGGAGAGGAGGTATTGGTTAGAATAATTAAACCAGTTGCTTTGGTATCATTGCCCTTGGTTGGATGGGTTTTGTATACGGCTGAAGTGGATAAAGTTATTACACTTTCTGGCACAATACTTGAGATTTTTACATTCCTTGCGCTATGGTTGATTCTTATTTATGGTTTAGGGGTAGAACATTCAGATCGAGAGTTAATAAAATATAAAATATATAGGTGTAAAAAATGGTTGTTTTAATACCAAGTTACAGGCGGACTAACACTCTTCCTCATGTTGTACAAAGCGTCCTTAATGCAGATGTGAGTAATATTGAAGATAGAATTCTTATTTTAATAGTCAACAATTACTACCCCAATCAAATGATAGTTGATAATATTGTGGGTGAATTAAATTTAGGAAGTCGGTTCACATGCAAGGTTATCCACCGTAAAGAAACTATGATAGCACTAGAGAGTTGGTTTGAAGCATTATTCTCTATTGCATATGAAGATGAGGTGGTATTTCTTCTTGGGGATGATGATATTCTATTGCCCTGGGGCTTGAAGAATAGATATCATCAGATAAAAAATACACAATCTGATATGTTGATAAGTGATTTTTATAAAAATCTGGTTTTTTTTCAATCTAGTAGTAAATATTATTTCGATTCTAGCGTGCTAGGAAGGTCAAGTGACAATGTTAAGACACCAATAGAGTGGGATTACCAAATTGATAAACACCCAGAATCTTCCTTTATTTCTAATCATTGTTATAGAAATACCACTAGCTTGAGAAGGGGGTATAAAGCAGCAATGGGCTGGGGGTACAAACAGAGTTATGCACCTCAAGAGTTTTCAACAGGAAACTGTCCATTGTATATGCCCTATGCCATTAAATTGGCGGGAGGGCGTGTATTTTCAATGAGGCAGAAAAATGTCATTAGAGGAAGAAATTTTGAAGAGACCCTGTATCAGGAATATGCTGACGGGGGAAATACTAGTTTTTATGCATTATTAATTTACGATACCTTTTTCAATACGCTCTCACATCAGGGTTTGGCAGAGTTTAAAGAGATAAGCAAAAGATATAAAAATGTATTTATATGCCATGTGATATCTATCGCGTTTAATGCCAATATTTCTTTTGAAGTTTTTTTTAAAGCAATAAGGGAGACTGGAATAAGTTTGAGAGCTTTATTTAGTAAATATATTTTTTGCAATATTTTTGACATATTGCGAGAAATTCCATTTTTTAAAAGTTATGGACTTAAGCGCTATGTGAGGCAGGGCCGATTAAAATCTACCAGTGGTTTTATTAAATTTATATCTAAGTTATGATTGGTAAAATAGAATTCAAGAATTTTCTTAAAGGGTTTTTAGTAATTAGTTGGATAAATGCCAGATATAAGTGCTCGAGGTTAAAAATAGATTTAAAAGTAATCAAGTCGAGATACAAAAAGAGCATCAAAAAAAATAATTTTCAGTATTCTGAAGGTCAAATTTTTCTTAAATTTAAGGAGAGGCATAAATATAAGATACGCAATCTTAAGGAAAGAAAAAATAAAAGATTGGAGGTATTTTGGGTTGGAGGGTCCCAGGCTCAAGATGAATCTGGGTTCCTTCAATCTTTGCATAAATTGGCAGAAGTTACTGTTTTTTACAATCATCAAGGTGGTTACGGTCAATGGAATGGGAGTAAAGGGGAGAGCGTTAATAATATTAGAGAAAAGAATGATAAAGCTTTAATAAGTCAAATTAAGAGTGTATGTAAAAATAAAAAAGTGGATATTCTACTAGGCCAAATGTGGGCCACTAGAATATCAAAAGAGGCTCTACGGCATATTCAGGATTTAGGAATTATTGTCGTGAATATTTCCATGGATGATAAACTGCCATTTCACTGGACAGTTGAAAAAAAAATAAGATTTGGATCAATTGGGCTGGCCTCTAGTGTTGATATGACACTTACTACAACACCGGATGTATGTGCATGGTATGGAGTTGAAGGATACAGCGCGCTATTTTGGCCCTTAGCAAGTGACCCAAGGCTCTTTCATGATGGAAAAAAAGATATAGATGTGCTCTTTATTGGTAATCGTTATGGCGTAAGAGGTAGTATCATAAATTTTTTAATTAATAATGGAATTCAAGTTGAATGTTATGGGGATGGCTGGGAGAATGGAAGTGTAAATGCGAGGCGCAATTGCGAACTATCATCAAGAGCGAAAATTATTTTTGGTATCGGATCGATTGGGCATTGCTCTGATGTATATACATTAAAACTTCGAGATTTTGATGCATTAATGACTGGATCGTTATATATAACACATAGAAATCCAGATTTATGTAACTTGTTTGACGAAGGGGGGGAATTTGAGTGTTATATTCACCCTATTGAGGCTTTAAATAAGATAAATTTTTATTTGAAACATAGTGGGATTAGAGAGAGTATAGGGAGGCGCGGGAGAGAAAAAGCCTTAAAATTTCATACATGGGATATTAGGCTAAAATCTACATTTAGGCAACTCGACTTAATTTAACATGTTTTTTTATATGCATATTTTTGGAGCTGTATTCATTACGGCAGCCTTTTTACTGCCAGCCGTATTACTATCTTTAACCACTCGGTATATAGGGTTGAAGTTTTTTTGTATAATCACTCTTATTGTGCAGCTATTTACAGTGTTAGGTTTTTATATTAACTATGAAAAATATGATACTCTGCACAGGTCATTTGGCTTTACAGCTTTAGATGTTATCCCTGTTATTGCCCCCTTAGGTTTGTTTTTATTCATCTTGACAGTTTTGATAAAATTTAGCAAACCTTTGGATAGGATTGCTAATATTAATGTTAACAGCTCTAAAGAGTCATATACACAAAGCAAAAAGTCATTTTTTTATTCCAGCGCTATACTGCTTATTATTATTATATCGATCCCAGTTAAACTATGGATGTTTAGTGAGGGTATAGGCATAACAGGTATTGAACCTCCAAAATTACCGTACCATATTTCTGGTATTTTATTTTATTTATTTGGGTATGTTATGCCTCTTGCAATGGGTGCCTTGTATTTAAAAACTAATAGAAAGTCACTAACGCTGACTTCTATCATTTTCATATTTGCTTTATTTGTTGGAATTTCCTCCTTATCCAAAGGGGTGGAGATGTTAATAGTGGCGCCAGTTTTAATATTTATGCTGATAGATAAAAGATACGGCTCTTTTCTTTTCTTTGGGATGCTTTTTTTGTTAAGTATTACAATTATATTATTAGCTAGAGATATAGTATATATTTCCGATGGAAATACAGTTTTTAAATTGACTGATGTTAATGTCTATGGGGTAGTGAACGATATATTTCAACAAGGTTTTTCCTTTGATCAGGTGAATTTTCTTCAATCAATAATTGATATTTTAGATAGGCTGGGTGGGTTTAAAGGGTTATTTTTGTCTAATGGGTTTAACGCTCAAGTAATAGGTGGCAGTGAGCAGTTTCTTTTTAAAAGTATTTATCATTCGTTTGCATATCTTGACCATGATGCAATTCATCAAGAGTTTATAGGGTACACGCCTCCAAAAGGGTTTTATAATGTAGCTGCTAATTTTAATGCTTATATGCTTATGGCTACAAATGGCAATTTATATTTATTGCCTATTTTTTCTTATTATGCGGCAATTGTCATCCTTTCGGTTGACAGAAATATGAACATAATAGCAAGAAAATATAGAATAAGAAATGAGGTCAAGAATTCGATAATATTTTTTACAATAATTATTTTTTATACCGGACCTGGTACAAATGATTTTTTTTATATTTTTATACTTTTGGTAATTGCAAGATATGTTAAAAAAATACGTTAATTCGGATATTGTTTGATATGAAATCTAGCACGATAAATTTTATTCAAGATATAGCAACACCTCATAATAATTTATTTATTAAGAGTTTGATAGACTATTCAGGCAAAGATATAAAGATTTGGTACGCCCAAGGTGAGGAGCAAAGGCGATATAATAGAGTAAGTGACCTTACAAATGAAATATCTGAAGCCAATATATATGGTTCCAGGTTGAATTTAAGATTCCTTCTATATTGTCTTCGACACAGAAAAGATAAATTCTTAATTGTGGGCTGGGCTAATATTAATACCATATCGTTGCATATTATATTTTTCTTACTTAGGGTTCCATATAATCACTGGACCGATCTTCCAGATGTTAACGAGAATTTGAGTTTGAAAAATTTTTTATTTCGCTGGGGAGCTTATAAATTACTAGAACTATCAAAATGTAAGGTTTTTGGAGTGGGGTCCATGTCTATTTTAGGCCTTAAGGGGATGGGGTTTGATGAAAATAGATTGGCTAATCTTCCTATTTTTGTTAAAACATATAGTGATCTTGGTGTTTTTAAAAAAGAAAAAGAAGAGTTGTTTGAAAAATACAACATTCCAAATGATTGTTTATTGATTTCTGCAGGAAGTAGATTGGTATATGAAAAAGGGTATGACATCTTGTTGAGCTCAATAGCGTTACTTCCAAGCAATATTTTAAGCAAAACTAAATTGATATTGATTGGAGATGGCGAACAATTAAATAATTTAAAAAAGTTATCTATCAGTCTTGGTATATCTCAAAAAATTATTTTTATCGAGTGGATAGAAATTGATAGTTTTAAATGTATTATCGCTAATAGTGATGTCTTTGTTCACCCCGCTAGATTTGACTCTTATGGCGGTAGTATCCTAGCTATGTCTTTAGGTGTTCCAGTTATAGGGTCTTATGGCTCTGGGGCCGCGGTTGATCGAGTAAATCATGGTAAAAACGGATTTTTATATAGCTCGGAAAATTCTTCTGAACTATCTAAGTATATTGAATTAGTTTTGAGTAATAAAAAGTTAAGAATGGAGCTGGGTGTAAAGGCGCATCAAAAGTCACTCGAATGGCCTGCATCTCGTGGTGTAGAGATACTTATGAATAATATGATTTAGAGAGGGGAGTATATGAGAATAAAAAATAACAAAAAATTTACAACAAAGGATAAGGCGGGCAACGAGAATGGTTATTTGATTCCAATATATAATATCCATGAAGATTTCTTTGAGAAGGGTAAAGAGCCAGAACAGGTATATTTGACGGTAATTACTCCTAATTGTATTAAAGGCCCTCATCTGCATTATATTCGTACAGGCTGCTTTACTTGTATCAAGGGAAATGCGAGATTTATACTGAAAACCGACAACGGATATAATGAAATATATAGTGGGGAAAATTTTGATTACAAGAGTGTAATCGTGCCAACTGGAATACCGGCAGCATTACAAAATATTGGAAAAGAAGATGCGCTGGTCCTCAATATGCCCAGCCCAGCCTGGACTCCGGAAATGAATGATGAATATACTGCTGATTTTAGTGATTTTGACTTTTCCAATCATTTGTAAAAGGTTAATTTATGATAGAAAATAAGTCTATTTTGATTGTAGGAGACTACTCTTGGCCCTGGTATCAAGAGGCTTGTGGTAATGCCTTGAACGACTTGGGTTTCCAGGCTGAGAAATTTAGTTGGTTTGATGATTTTAGATATAGACCAGAGGGTGCTATAGAGCCTGTTTATAAAAATCTATGGTTGCGCCTTCAATATAGATTTAATTTAGGCCCTAAAGTGCGTGAAGTTGAGAAAAGATTGATAAAACAGGCGTTGGATTTAAGACCAAACTTTATTTGGTTCTACAATGTCAGGCTGATTAGTCCAAATACTGTTAAACAATTAAGGCAGAAATTGCCAAATACAAAATTCATTCAGTATGCAAACGATAACCCATTTGTTCTTCAAGCAAAGTATAAGTTTTGGTCGAATTTTATAAAAAGCATCCCGTATTTCGATTTAACACTCAGTTATAGGAAGAATAATTTAGAGGCATATAAACAACATGGTGCGAAACATGTGGAATTGTTAAGATCGTATTTTATTCCAGAAAATGATTATCCACTCCCTATATCAAAAATTCCTAAAAGATTTAAATGTGATATTGTTTTTGCTGGACATTACGAGAATGATGGACGTTTAGAAATATTAGAGGAGGTTTGTAATAAAGGGTATAGTTTAAACCTCTTTGGAGGAGGGTGGAATGAAGTCTTATTAAGCTTAGACGAGGACAATCCTTTGAAAAAATATTATCCTGTTTCCCCAGTTATAGGCGATGAATATAGATATGCAATATGTGGAGCCAAAGTGGCGTTATGTTTTTTATCAGCCTTAAATCATGACACATATACAAGAAGAAATTTTCAAATTCCAGCGATGAAGACAGTTATGTTAAGTCAGTATACTAGTGACTTGGAGCAAATTTTTACACCAAATTCTGAAGCATTTTTCTTTAGAAATACCGAAGAATTATTTGAACAGTTAGACGTATTGATCCCTAATGACGGTTTACGTGATAGAGTGATAGAGGCTGGTTACAAAAAAGTTTACTCTGGTCATCACCATGTTGAAGGAAGGATGAGAGAGTTGAGTAAAATGATTAATGAAAAAAACAATATAGTGTAGTTTTTACTCTAGATTATGATTATAGATATTAATGTAAATTTTCGTCTAAAACTCATCGAGGTAGATGATATAGAAGAATTGAGATTGTGGAAGAATAAGCATAAGGAGTCTTTCTTTCTTAAAAAAGATATTACCCCAGAAGAACAAATTAAATGGTTTGAGTTTTATGAGCGAGATAAGGAAAATTTTATGTTTGTTGTCCAGGAGGGGGTTGATAATTATTATATCAATGTAGGTTGTATGGGATACAGAGTAAAAGATAATATTGTTGATGTATACAATATTATGAGAGGTAAAAGAAATAAGGACTCGTGCAACTCTATGGCGACAGCATTTACCACTATGAATGTCTATATATCTTGTAAATACAAATATGATATTACATGCAAAGTGTTAAATAATAATCCAGCTCGTCATTGGTATGAAAAGCTAAATTTTGAAACAACTAATCAACTGAGTGAGTATAGCGAGTATAAATTAAATATTAAAATAGGAGTAAATTCATGATTTCAGTTTTTGGGTCGATGGTAGGTGATAGTGAAATTTCAAATGTAGTTTCATGTATGGAAAGTCAGTGGATGGGCTTTGGTAAAAAAGTAGATGAGTTTGAGGTTAAATATAAAAATAAATACCGTCTGCCAGATTTAGTCATGGTGGATAGTGGGTCAAATGCATTATTCATGGCAGTAACCTTGCTTGACCTTCCCAAGAACTCCGAAGTTATAGTTCCAAGTTACACATGGGTTTCGTGCGCACAGTCTGTTATTTTGGCAGGGCATAAGCCTGTATTTTGTGATGTTGATTTGCATACGATGAATGTCAGAGCTGAAGATATTAAAAAACAAATAACAGACCGTACGGCAGCAGTAATGATTGTTCACTATGCTGGTTTAGCAGTTGATATGGAACCAATTATAGCGCTGGGATTTCCAATTATTGAGGATGCTGCACATGCTATTGATAGCACTTATAAGGGAAAACCTTGTGGCTTGATTGGTGATGTAGCCATATTTAGTTTTGATGCTGTTAAAAACCTAACTGTTGGAGAGGGTGGAGGGTTAACTTCAAGACATGAAGACTTTATAGAGCGTGCTAGAAGGTTGCGTTACTGTGGAATTGGTAAGTCAGGTTTCGATTCTGCCGTGAAGTCAGCAGGCGAAGATTCTAGGTGGTGGGAGTATAATATCAGCGAGCCCTTTATTAAAATGCTGCCAACAAATTTAGGTGCGAGTATAGGCATTGCACAACTTGATCGTATCGATGCTTTACAAAGCAGAAGAAAGGATATTTGGGATTATTATCAGCAGGAGTTGTCACTAATTCCAAAATTAATTACCCCTTTAGGGGCTGAAAACGGAGATAGGCATTCTTATTTTACTTATGCTATTAGAGCGTCTAAAAGAGATGAGTTAGCCAGATATTTACTGAAGAATGAAATTTATACTACCTTGCGCTATCATCCATTACATTTAAATCCACTCTATAAGCAGACTAATGTCAAATTGCTAAATTGTGAAATCTTGAATAAGGAGGCTTTAAGCATACCTTTGCATCCAAGGTTAACAGATCAAGAAGTCGAAAAGGTTGTTAGTAAAATAAGGGGATTTTACCAATGAAAGAATTTTACAATAATGCATATAAAATTGACAGCCCTCATAAGTACGGGGGGGTAAAGACGGAATGCCTGAAAGAACAAAAAAACTCCTTAAAGTGACTAGTAATTTTTTAAAGAAAACTGGGCTAGATGATCCTAGTAGAGGTTATGAAATTGTATCGCATAAAAATATTATGGCTCGCCTTTTAGCAAAAGGAGAGGGCGTGGTTGTGTCTAAATTAAACAAATGAGTCTCTTATAAAGTATGTGCGGAATTTCAGGGTTTGTTACAAGGGATGGGTCACTTAGTGAGGAGGATTTGGTCAAAATGACCAATGTCCTAGAGCATAGAGGACCTGACGATGTGGGTTTTTTTTATAACTCTTACAGTAACTATACAGTAGGACTGGGTCACAGAAGACTTTCTATTTTAGATTTGTCAGAAAACGGCCACCAACCCATGGAATCGACTAGATTTACTATGGTGTACAATGGCGAGGTGTACAATTATAAAATCCTTAAGAAGGCTTTAAAGCAACTTGGGTGTGTGTTTAATTCAGATTCTGATACTGAGGTTATTTTAGCATCTTTTAACATGTGGGGTATTAAAGCGGTAAGTAAATTCAATGGAATGTTTTCGATAGCTTTGTATGATCATAAAAAACATAAACTGTACTTTTTTAGAGATAGGACTGGTGAAAAGCCATTTTATTATCATATTAGCTCTCACGGGGTACTATTCGCAAGTGAATTAAAGTCTTTTCATGAGGTTAAGTTTTTCAAAAAAGAAGTAAACAGATCCTCTGTTGCTAAATATTTATCTTATGGATATATATCAGCACCGAATACTATATTTAAGAATACATACAAGTTAGAGTCGGCCAGTTACCTTGAGTATGACATTGTAAGTGGTAAATATGAAACTTTTACTTATTGGGATATTGGAGAGTATTATGCAAAGGATAAGTTAAATATTAGCTTTAAAGACGCTATGGATGAGACTGAAAACCTATTGTCTTTAGCGTGCAATTCCAGAATGCTTTCGGATGTTCCTGTAGGGGTTTTTTTAAGTGGAGGATATGATAGTGCAGCGATTTCAGCCATGTTGCAGAAAGACAGAATCACACCTATAAAAACTTTTACAATTGGCTTTAACGAGCCTAAGTATAATGAGGCTAATTTTGCAAAAAAAGTTTCCAGCCATTTAGGAACAGAGCATTTCGAGCATTATGTTACTCAGAAAGAAGCATCTAATATTTTGCAGAGTTTGCCAGATATATATGATGAACCATTTGGCGATAGCTCCTCTATACCTACTGCTATCGTTTCTCAATTCGCAAGAAATGAAGTGACGGTGGCGCTATCTGCTGACGGTGCTGATGAATTATTTTCTGGATATCCTGCGTATCATAATAATTTCCAATTATTTCAAAAAATAAATAAATTTAAATATTTAAAAAAACTTTCTTCTTTTGACAAAATAATAAGCCCGTTCAATGTTCCCAATATTTCTAAAACTTATAATTTTGATGGCAAGTTCTACAAAGGTGCAGAGTTATTGAAAAATTGTGAAAATCTATCTAAATTTTATTTAACAACTACAAAAAACTTTTATGATAGAGAAGTTGTAGAGTTACTAGGAGAAGATTGGCATAATCAGTACCAAGAAAATTTTGATTCAATTGAAGATATGCTCGAGCTAAGTTATAAAACTTATTTAAGTGATGATATTTTGACTAAAGTTGATAGGGCCACTATGTCTGTTGGCTTAGAAGGAAGGGAGCCTTTTTTGGATTTTAACCTAGTGGAATTTGTTGCACAACTTCCGATTGATTATAAACAAAAGGGTAGAACCACCAAGCACCTCCTAAAAGAAATAGTACATCGGCATATACCAAAATCTACAATGCATAGAGATAAAATGGGGTTCTCTATACCTGTTTTTGAATGGTTTCATGATGAAATGGGCTTATATATTGAGAAATACTTAAGTAAAGAGTCAATCGATAAGAGTGGAATTTTTAATTATTCTTATGTTAATAAAATAATTTATAGCTTTAGAAGTAGGCAAGGTGATCCTCATAAGTTATGGCTTTTGATTGTTTTTCAGATGTGGTGGTTTAGGTGGATGAATGACTAAAATATACACATTGTTAGCTATTTCTGTTGGGGTTGTATTATTAATAATTTCAATGTTTGCCCCAATGCGCGAGGCTTTAATAATTATTGCCACGGTAGGCTTGTTAGCAGTTTATTATAAAATCGGATTTGTCGCTTTTTTTATTTTAACTGGGATCGGCTGGATTAGAGAGATCCTTGTTAAAGACGTCATAATTACCAATGAATTAAATCAATATGTTGCTAGCCTTCCAGGTGGTGCATCCAATGTATTCATGTCACTTTCTTTGGTTATCGATTTTTATAAAGAAAATGGCTTACTATACGGAGAGACTTTTTATAATTATTTTTTTCAATTATTACCATCATTTGTATACAGCATTATTCCATATGCCCCTCCAAAACCTTTTGACAGTATAGGTATTTTTTCTATGTATGATTGGAATGGCGGCATTAACTTTATGTCAATATTTTATGCAAATTTTGGCATCTTAGGATCTATTTTGAGTGGTATTTTTGTTGGAGTTTACACGTTAATTGTTTACAACCTTCTTAGGCAGAAGGAATTTATTTATAAAATTATTTCTATATACATGTTTGGCATGTCACTTGGTTTTTTTTGGTATGAATTGATAACGGTTATCAAGCCAGTAAGTCTGATAATTCTTTTTTATGTTGGCTATCTTTTGTTACCTAGAAAAAATGTATAAAAGAATTAATGTGTGTGTAATTGATGAAGAAGGTAGATATGGAGGTCCTGAGAGAAGAATTGTTCAAGTTGCATCAGAAATATTAAAGTCCAATGTGCAGACCCATGTGATTCTTCCAAGATTAGACTCCAGTTTTTTTAAAAATGAATTGAATAAAAAATCAATTTCTTATACTTCAATAATTTTAACTAGATTAAGCCTACAACCTAAAATTCTTATTAGGTATTTTCTTTTATTTCCATTTGAGGTTGTTAATTTAGTACTCATTCTAAAAAAAGAAAAATTTGATTTAGTTCATATAAATGGCGCGTATCAATTTAAATCTGCTATTGCAGCATATTTATCCAATACGCCAGTGATTTGGCATTTAAATGATACTTACTCACCATTAATTTTAAAAAAAATCTTCAATAAAATTTCACCCGTGTTGTCCGATGGTTTTATTGTTGCTGGAGAAAAAGTGTATGACTATTACTTAAAGGGTAGTAAACAAAGTAATTTTCCGATTGAGGAGGTGCATGCGCCAGTAGATATCTCTATTTTTAATCCAATGAGGTACAAGAGGGCTGAGAGTGATATTTATAAAATAGGGGTGGTATCTAGTGTCAATCCAGCAAAAGGGCTAGAGTGTTTTGCAAAAGTGGCTAGAATTCTGGTTGGATGTCATGATAATATCGAATTTGTTGTTGCTGGATCAATATTGGACAGTCAATCAAAATATTTTAAATGTATTTTAAATATAGTTGATAATACACCTCTGTTAAAGAAGAAACTTAAATTTATTGGTCATGTTGAAAATGTTCCAGAATTTTTAAGCACCTTGGACTTGTGTTTGTTTACATCTGTAACTGAGGCTAGCCCAACAGCAATTTGGGAAGCTATGGCAATGTCAAAGCCAATCGTTACTACAAGAGTTGGATCTGTGGAGCAATATATACAACATGGAAAATCAGGCTTGATAGCAGACGTTGGAGATATAGAAAAGCTAGCGCATTATGTAAATTACTTGATTGATCAGCCAGACGAATCATTGATAATGGGAAGGAGTGCACGAGTTATTGCAACTAAAGAGCTGGGCGTTCAACTTGCATCAGAGAAGCACAATGGTATTTATCGAGCAGTTATAAAAAATACTAACATTTCATGATAAAAGCGCACTTAAATTTTAAAAAAAGATTATATGAATTATAAAAATTATAAAAATTATAAAATTTGTAACAGATGTGTTATGGATACCACTGATTCAAAAATTCAATTCGATAGAGATGGGAGGTGCGATCATTGTCAAAATTTTAAAACCAATATTGCACCAAATTGGCATACTGGTGAGCAAGGACTTTTTGAATTAGAAAAAGTAGCTAAAAAAATAAAGAATGAAGGAATTGGCAAGGATTTTGATTGTATTATTGGTTTAAGTGGCGGTTTAGATAGTTCGTATACCGCTTATGTTGCTAAAGAGGTTATGGGTCTTAGGCCGCTGTTGTTCCATGTTGATGCAGGATGGAATACTGATCAGGCGGTGGGCAATATTGAGAAGCTGGTCGATGGCTTGGGTGTAGAGCTATATACAGAAGTAATAAACTGGAAAGAAATGCAAGACTTACAAGTGGCATTTTTTAAGTCACAAACGCCTGACCAAGATATCCCTCAAGATACTGCATTTTTCTCGGCACTTTATAAGTTTGCAAGGCAGAATAAAATAGAATATGTTTTAACTGGCGGTAACCATTCAACAGAATGCTGCCGAGAGCCTGATGAGTGGGGTGCATTTCCTGGGATAGATAAAACATTGATTGGCGATATACATAAGAAGTTTGGATTAAGAGAGTTAAAGACTTTTCCGATTATAGATGCCTTGGTTTATAAGATTTTTTATCATAAAATCTTAGGAATGAAAATATTTAAGCCCTTAGACTTAGTTCCTTTTATTAAGAAAGATGCTGAGACTTTGTTGAATGAAAAATATGGCTGGAAGTCTTTTCAACACAAACATCACGAATCTAGATTTACTCGTTTCTATGAAGATTACTGGTTGCCAAGAAAGTTTGGGTATGAAAAACGCCGCGCGCATTTTTCAAGTTTAATTATGACTGGTCAAATGACTCGAAATGAGGCGATAGAGCGATTAAAAACCCCAGAAATGGATGATAAGTTTATGGAGTCAGAGTTTGAGTTTGTTGCTAATAAACTTGGCCTATCAGTGGCTGAACTTCAAGAGATGTTTGATGGGAAAAATAAGAGTTTCCATGATTATAAAAACAAATATAAGATTTTCAATTTGGGCGGAAAGCTTTTGAATCTTTTAGGGTTGGAGCGCAGACAATACAGATGATTACAATAATCGATTACGGCTTGGGGAATATCCAAGCATTCTTAAACATCTACAAGAAATTACATATACCAGTACAAGTTGCGAAGAGTGAGAATGATTTAGAGGGTGCGAGTAAGCTAATTTTGCCTGGTGTTGGGCATTTTGACTATGCAATGCAAAAGTTTAATGACTCGGGTATGAGAGAGAAAGTGGAGAGTCTTGTGTTGAAGGACAACGCTCCTGTACTGGGTGTTTGTGTTGGTATGCAAATAATGGCAAATTCTAGTGAAGAAGGGGTTGAATCCGGGCTTGGCTGGATTGGTGGCACTGTCAAGAGTCTTGAGTCAATTGTTAAGATAGATAATAATTTGCCACTCCCGCATATGGGGTGGAACAGCGTAACACCCAATCATAAAGACTTATTTAATGATATTGATTCTGATGATTTAGAATTCTATTTTTTACATTCTTATTATTTTGATTGTACATCTCAAGAAAATTGTATTGCAAATACTGACTATAGTTCAAATTTTTGTTGCGCTGTAAATAATAAAAATATCTTTGGTGTGCAATTCCATCCAGAAAAAAGTCACCACTCTGGTGTTAGCTTGCTTCAGAATTTTGCAGAGTTAGGGGTATGCTAAGGTCAAGAGTGATACCGTGTTTGTTGGTGCAAGACGGAGGACTGGTAAAGACTGTTAAATTTAAAGATTCTAAGTATGTCGGTGATCCGATTAATGCAGTGAGAATTTTTAATGAGAAAGAAGCAGATGAGTTGATTGTTTTAGATATAGATGCCAGTGTAAATAACGCAGAACCAGATTATAAAATGATTGAACATCTTGCCAAAGAATGTCGTATGCCATTGTGCTATGGCGGCGGTATTAAAACTTTAATACATGCTGAAAAAATTGTTGCTTTGGGTGTCGAGAAAGTTGCTTTAAGTTCTGTTGTGTTTAATCAGCCCAGTCTTATTGTTGAAATTGCTAATAAAATTGGACAACAAAGTGTTGTTGTAGTTTTAGATGTTAAGAAAAAAACTTTGTCTAGTAATTACAATGTGTGGACACTTAACGGAAGACATAATACGAAGAAAAATGTAGCTAATGTTATACAAAAAGTCCAAAATTTAGGCGTTGGTGAAATTATCTTAAATTTTATTGATTTTGATGGTACTGAAGCTGGATATCCTGTTAAAGTTATTCAGCAGTTAAAGGGTGATATTAAAGTACCCTTAACTATAATGGGCGGCGCTAAGTCACTTGAAGATATGGGTGGTGCAGTTGAGCAGTGTGGATTGATGGGCGTTGCTGCAGGCAGTTTGTTTGTTTTTAAAGGTAAGTATCGTGCAGTC
>Ga0233447_1001570_pt1 | contig 18523 bp, 22 predicted proteins | sample SI_124_October20_3_FD_183014 | JGI IMG/M metagenome (GOLD analysis project Ga0233447, IMG submission 183014) | Seawater microbial communities from Saanich Inlet, British Columbia, Canada - SI_124_October2016_135_MG | ecosystem: Environmental > Aquatic > Marine > Inlet | place: Canada: British...
TTAAGACCTCTTTGGTTTTGTTTTTCATGCAAAAAAAACAAATATTTTAACCATTAGAGGTCTTTTGTAAATTATTTTTTTGATTAGTTGCTGACAATCAGTTAGATAAATTCATAACTCAGGTTAATATGCAAAATTAACTTTACAAAGTAGCCCAAGATCTAGAACATAAATTTTTAATAGATCCTTTTTTATCAGTAAAATTATTCCATAAGTTAAATTAGGATGATTTGGTTTTAAATTCATTATTAATTATCTTCATGTCTAATTTCAAACTATAAAATGTGATAATTGTTGTTAATTAAAAATAATAAATTTATTTATATTTTTATTTATTTAAAAATTTTCAATGAAAAATAATGTCAATTATGTAATTTTGTATATAAAAAGGAGTTAGTATGACAAAGCCATTGCAATGGATCGAATATGATCTTTTAAAACAATTTCCTCATATTAGAGCTAAAACATATCTTCGTCATGGAGGAGCTAGTCAAAATCAATTTGCTAGTTTTAATTTATCTAAAAGTGTTGGTGATGATAATTATCATGTACAAGAAAACATAGAAATTATTAAAGAAGATCTTCATGCAGATGATGTTGTATTTGCAAAACAAGTTCATGGAAGTCAGATTATTGAAGTTAATCATGATAATTCTAATATACTGGAAGGTGATTTACTTTTTACTAAAGAGAAAAATAAAGCTCTTATTATTACTCATGCAGATTGTCAAGCGGCTATATTTTATGATGATATAAACAAAATGGGAATGGTTGTTCATGCGGGCTGGAAAGGGTTAGTTAAAAATGTATATCAAAAAGCTATTGATTATTTACAGGCTAAGGGCTCGGAAAAAGAAAATATAATAGTATGTATTTCTCCTAGTCTTGGCTCTGATCACTCAGAGTTTAAAAATTATGAAAAAGAATTACCTTCAAGTTTTTTCTCTTATAAAAAAGAAGGATATCTTTTTGATTTAAAAAAAATAGCAAAAGATCAGCTTTTATCAGGTGGGATCTTAGAAAAAAACATTGAAATATCTACAATTTGCACTTATGACAATGAACAAGATTTTTATTCCTATCGAAGAGATAAATCAACAGGAAGACATGGAACTGTTTTAATGATGGTATAATTATTTTAATGCAGCTTGTTTTATAACTTGCGTTATCGATTTAACCCAGCTCAAAGATTCTTTGCCTAGCTGATTGATTATGAATACCCAAGCTACAGCTAGAATAGCCAAGCCTACCCAGGATTTTAGAGATATACCTAAAAAGACAATTTGCACTTGTGGGGCTAGTCTGTTGGCTATACCTAAAAACATTTCTGCCATGAGTATTCCTATAATAGACGGAGCTCCTAGTTGTATGGACATGCTAAATATATAATTGAGAAGTGTAATCATATCGTGCCAAAAAGGAACTTTATTTGAAAAAAAATTTGGATTAAAAAATCCATTTATTGGAATAAGTTCAAAAGATGTTCCTAAAGCGTCTATGAATAAAAAAGGACCCCCAATTAAAAAAAATATAGCAATCAACGTATAGTTATAAAAAATTCCAATTGGACCTGTTTGCGTCTGTGTTGTAGGGTCAGTTACTTGCAAAGCGGATGATCCTCTTATATGATCGATTAATGTTCCTGAACTTTGAGCTATATAAAAAGGGATGGCAACTAAATATCCTAATATAAAACCGATAATAAGTTCTTTTAGCATAAATCCGATAAAAAGATAGTTAAAAGGGATTTCTGTTTGTTTTAGATTTACTAAGATACTAGGTAAAAATATAGTACAAATGCAGATTGAAAACATAATTTTTACTGGGTGAGGAATAGATTTTGATCCAAAAAAAGGAGCTAAAGTCATAATAGGTAAAATTCTTCCTACAATAAGTAAAAAAGAAGAAAAAACTGTTAGAGCGCTGATTTTAGGTAAACTTAAAAGCAAAGACAAATAAGTATCTGTAGCAGATATCACATTGTCCATTACATAGACCATTTATAGAAGTTAGAAAAAATTGTATTTGCAAAATTATAGATTTGTCCACCTAACCAGCCACCTAATATCATAATAGTAAATATAACAGCGAAAAGCTTGACTGTAAAAGAAAGGGTTTGTTCTTGTATTTGAGTTGCTGCTTGAAAAATAGCAACGAATAAACCTAGTACCATACTAATTATAATAGGTGGTCCCGATAGAATCAAGATAAGCATCAAAGCTTGATAAGTCATTTGATAAATTTCATTTTGTAGCATTAGTTAGTCCTATTTAAATGTTAATAATACCCCTTGAACCAAGATGGTCCAACCATCGAGCATTACCAGCAGCAAAAGTTTTATTGGCAACGCAATGGTCAAAGGAGATAACATCATCATTCCCATAGCAAGCAATATATTAGATGTTACAAGGTCAATAACAAAAAATGGTAGATAAATAAGGACTCCTATTTCGAAAGCACCTTTAAGCTGAGTCGTGATAAATGATGGTACTAATATTAAAAAATCTGAACTTTTTAAAGATTCTCTATAATTAGGTGGAAAAAATTTATAAGCAATTTGATAAAAACTTTTTGTATGTTTTACTAGGCTGTTTTTTTGTAGAAAAGATCTTAGAGGTTCCTTAGCTTTATCGATAACATTTATTACATATTGAGCAGACTGATCGGAAAACATTTCCGTTGGAGATTTTACGATAATGTCTTTCGATGCTTCATACATAGCCACTCCTGTTGGAAACATAACATAAATGCTAAGAAGCAAAGCCATTCCATTTATGACCTGGTTAGGTGGAGACTGTTGAACTCCGATGGCATTTCTAAGAAGAGAGAGCACTACAACAATTTTAACAAAGGAGGTAAGCAACATAATTACAAATGGTAAAATAGCAAGTCCTGCTAAAATAGCCATTTTCGTTATTAAAGGAGGGTTGTTTAAATCTGCTGCATCTGTAGGTTGTTGGGCTAAAGGAATATTAAAGAGATAGGTGCTTTTTGTTGTTTTTGTCGAAGAAGCAAATGCATTAGTATTTATAAAAAAAAGTCCTAAGATGATAATTAATAAAAATATACTTTTGTTTTGTTTCATTACTATTGCCTGTTTGTGAATTTTTCAAAAGCTGATTCAATAGCACGCCATTGATTTTCAAGCTGAGCATTGATTATACCAGCTTCTGTTTCGATAATGCAACCTCCAGGCTCAACATCTAACCTTTCTTGAATAGAAAAGTATTCTACCTGTTCTAAAATACTTTTTAATTTAGCTTTATTTTTTTCCAATTCTTCTAAATCATTTTTATTCACATAAACTTTAACTCTATGACTTTGGGTAACATTTTTTAATGTTTGAACTACGATGTCTACAACTCTTGATGGATCGAGTTTAATTTCGTCTCCTAGTATTTTTTTTGCAGCTTTTAAAGCTATTGGAAGAATTTGTTTTTTTAAACTTTTTTCTAAAGTTTGAATTTTTTCGTCGATTTCTAATATCATTTCATTGAATTTTTCAAGCCCAGCTAAATATCCGTCTCTATAAGCTTGTTCTTTTTCCAGTTCACATTCTTTTGCTATTTCTAACTTATATTCTTTAGCTTGATTTTTCACTTTTTTCAAAAGATCACTAGATTTAATGAGTGTAGAAAAATCTTTTGAAGATACTATTTTATCATTATCAGTATTATGGATGCTTTCATGAGAGATTAAAGAAAAAAACTTCATAACTTTTAGCCTTCGTTTATAAAGGAAATTATTTCAAAAATTTGATTTTTTACAATATCAGATATTGATTGTTTAATATTTTTATTAATAAGCTTTTGCACTATTTTTCCTCTTCCTATATCTAGTTTATGAATGATATACCAAATAACACTATCATTTTCTTTACTTAATACAAGAGCTAATCTAACAAGTCCTCTTTTATGCAAAGTTTTTTTAATATCATCAATGTTAGCAGATAAAGAAAGGGAAGGTAACATAAAAGTTTCTTTGTGATGAAGAATGTTTTTGAAGAAAAGCTTTTGTTTTGCGGGAAGAAGATTGTAATATTTTTTTATTGTTTTGCTTTCTATTGTTTTTCTTATTTCATTTGAAAGGTCATATAAAGACAAGTAGTCTATAATTGAAACTAAAGAGTTTTTAGAAAAAGATAATAGATTGATCAGGTCAGATTTAGGTAAAAATTCTATTGGTAAAACACTTTTATTACTGGTCAATTTATTAATTATTTTTTCTAAAAAAAAATGTTGGCCGGCTTTTGTTAATAAATCGCTTTGATAAGGAATAGATATTAGTTTAGATACTTGATTTGCAATTTTTATAGGAAGAGAGCTAAGTAAATATGGTGAATCTATTATATCTTCGAACCAAGAGTAGTGTACATAATAGAGTAAAGATGTATTTTTAACAGAATGATGAATGTCTTCAGCAGGATCTTCAGCTTTTTGAAGGCTCTCTATAGCATCAGGTGTCAAAAATTTTACTAATCTTTCGTTATCAGGTACTTTTCTTAAAAGATTTTTTAAGATTAGATTTTTATTAATTGTCATTTGGCTTTTTACCTATTTAGGTTTTTTTTTCAACCATTTACTAAATAAGTTTTTCTTTATTTCAGATCCTTCTTCTGTTTCTGCAGTAGGTATGTCTTTTTGTAACATTGGATAATATTTATAAATAAGGTATGCAACCAAAGCGCCAATTATCATCAATAATAAAACTAATGTAAAAAATATTAAACGAAACTTTTGTGAAGATTTTTTAGTCATTATCATTGACCAAATGCTCACATAATCTTTTTCATGTTCTTTAGGAGATATTGTATCGGCTAAATAAGCGGTACTTGTAAAACGGGATTTATCACTAATAACAGCTACTGCTTCGAAATCTAAACTTTCCACACTACCTGATATTAATCTTTTGATCTTTGTTTCTAGGTGATTATTAGGATCATCTAATATTCCTTGATGTTTGACGTAAACAGCAGCTTTTGCTTTTTGTTTTTGTGTTTCAACTCCTATTCCTTCAGATGTCGGAAAAGAAATTTGTACGTCAACATCAATAACACCATCAATTTTTCTGATAGTATTTTTCAATTCCTCTTCAAGCCCTGCTTGGTAACGTATCGTTTCTTCTCTATCAGATGTCATTAAACCTTGTTTGGCAAATAATTCTAATAAAGTAGTTCCTTTTCTGCGAGGAAGGCCGTTGTGATTTAATATAGCCATAGCTTCTATAGATTGGTCAGGTTCTACCATTATGTTCCATTGAATTGAGGAACTTTCTGCTCCAGCGGTTGAATTTGATGCAGCTTGTATTTTTAGGGCTCTTATGCCTCTAGAAGCTAAAAAAACTACAATTTCATTAGCTTCTCTTTCGTCGATATTATTAACAATAGACTGATTTTCACTACATCCTGAAATAATGAGCGAAAAAACAGATAGTATAAAAAAAAGTGGGACTTTAAATTTATTTTTCATAATTTTGTGCATGTAATGCTTTTTCTTTTCTTTATAACATTTTTATGACTTTGACAGTATTATTTTTTTCTATGAATGTAATTCAAAAATAAATTTTCTTATTATCTGTAGTTTCTAAAATTTCTAAAGATCTTTTAAAAACCTCTTCAGGTAGTATTTTTTCTAAACAAAAAGGGTTTTGACATTTTCTTTTTATGCAATTAAAACATGGAGCAGATTTGTAAATAACATGTGCATTATTTGCTTTGTATGGTCCACATCTTGCCGGATTAGATGGAGAAAATATTCCTAATACCGGGGAATTGAAAGCACATGCTAGATGCAAAGGTCCGGTATCAACAACAACAAGTAATGATGATTTATTTATTAAAGAAGCTAATTGTCTAATAGATAATTTTCCAGATAAAGAAATGCAATTCTTGTAAGAAGATAAAATAAAATTACATAAGGGTATTTCTTTTTTTGATCCTGTTATTATTATTTTATAATCAGTATGAGTGATAAATAAATTAACTAGTTTTTTAAAATGCTCTTTAGGCCAAATCCTAAAGGTATCAGTGGCACCAGGGTGAATTACAACAAAACGCGTGTTGAAATTCATTTCATTTAATAAATTATTGATAGATATTTTTTCTTTTTCTTCTTCAAAATATTTGAGTGTAGAAATTGGTTCAATTTTAGCTATGGCATAACGTCTTAATACTTCGTGCAAAGAATTATCATCTGGTGTTAACGAAAAAAGAGAATCTAGTCCTTTATTGCGTCCTTTGGTAGAAATGATTTCTTGAGCTTGCAAGACAAGACAAAGAGGGAAAACTATTCTTTGTGAAGCATGTAATATTAATACTTTTTGAATTTTCTCCTTTTTTAATAAGAAAACTAATTTAAGAACATGTATCAAAGCGCTTTTAAAAAGGTATAATTTATCAATGAAAGGGTTGTTTTTTAAAATCTCATATCCAACAGGACTTGTTAGTATGATAATTTTACTGTTCTTATATTTTTCTTTTAAATCTTGAATAACAGGAGTAGCCCAAATAGTATCCCCAAGTGCTGTAGTCGTTACTATTAAGAATGTGGGATTGTTTGGGGTGAAAAGGTTCTTCTTTCTATTTGAAAATAAAAAAATAAATATTTTTATAAAAATATTTTTTAAAGAATTGATCATTCAGGCCTAGTAAACGTTAACATTTGGTTACTTAAAAAATTTTTATCCTCAAGTATTTTCATCAAACCATTTATCCAATAATCTGATAAATTCAAAGCAGGACAACAAAATGATTCTATGTCTTTTATTTTTATAAAAGGTTTATATTTTTTTAAACAAACACTAACATCATCTGTATCGCTGATATTACCTAAAGGAATAAAAACAATATTATTTCTTTTTTGTCTCCAATAGTCAATGTTTTCAAGTGATTCACTAAGTAAAGGGAAAGAAGCTTCTTCGTAAAGAAGTTTACCTAAAATAAATGGAAAATTTTTTAAGATTTCTTGAAATGTAATTTCATATTCGAATTTAAAAATGTCATTTTCTAGCAAAAATGAGTTGCTGATTTTTGGAGCAACAAAAATAAAAATACAATCTCTTTCCGATAATTTATTTTTCATTAAAAACCTTTGGAGTTTTTGATAGTAAGCGTAGATGTATTCCCTATGTCCTGCATAGGATTTAATCCAACGTAACTTGTAAATAATTTCTTTAGGTAAATTATTTTTAAAAAAGTTAGCAATACTTCCTGTAGAAGGGTAACTAAATTGAGCAAAAGAAGGAATGATAGTCCAGTCTTCAACATCATTTTTTTTCAAGTTTTCTAAAAATTCATTATGAGTGTTAGGTAGATGTAAATGAAAAGGGATGACTGTAGATTCTAGTTTTTTTTCAAGTTTCATACAAAGAGAGTTTGTATTTTCGATGGTGAAATCATTATTTTTTTCATGATTCGAAGAAAGATTCTTTTTTTTGAAAAACTTATCTATTATATTATTATTTAACGGTAAATTATTTTGATAATTTATGTTGGCTATTATAAAACCTTTCTTTTTATTCATGAGACTATTTAACCTAATTTTTTTAGAAGGAAAGTTTCTTATTTTAAGAATAAATTTTCAAACAAAAGAAAAAATTATGAGATTTTTTATAAAATTAGGCGTTTTATTATCTTTGCTGTTTATAGTATTGGGATGTAGTTGTGATACTATTGGGTCGAAAAAATATAAAATTGGATTAGATCCTTCTTGGTATTCAATCAATTCTGATGGACAAGAGAAATATATTTCTGGATTTTTTGAAGATTTTCTTTTGGATATATCACGAAAAAACAACATAATTTTTGAAAAATTTGTAGTTAGCTCAAATGAATTATTAGACGATCTAAATAAAGAAAAATATGACGCTATTATCACAAACATAAATTTATATAATTTTTATCAAGAACAATACGACTTTTCTAATGTTTGTATTCCTGTGCAATCTGTATTAATAATAAAAACAGATTCTAAATTTAGAAATATTTTGCAATTAAGTGACAAGGTTGTTGGATACGTAATAGGGGAAAAAGAAAATGAACTTATAGTTAAAAACCCATCTATTATAACTAGAGGATATAGCTCTGTTCCAGATGTATTAGAAGCTCTTGTAAATGAACAAGTAGATGCTGCTAAAATTGGAATTATACTTGCAAATAGATATTTGCAGGATATTTATTATGGTAGGTTGAAAATGTTAAATGTTTTTCAAGAAGAAGGGCTTAGATTTGTTTGCTTAAAAAATAAAGACACTCGCTTGATTAATATTATAAACAAAGAATTAAAAAATAAAAATATAGTAAATGAGCTAAAACAAAAATGGAAGCTTCCTTAAAATAACTGCACATCAGAATATTCTTTTCTTACTTTTTCTAAGATTTCATTAACTATAGGTGTTCTTTCTATATCCCAAATAGAAATTGCATAGTTATAAATAACTTGATCAGAAGAAAATTTTTCCATGCCGGCTATATTATGCAATGCATATTGAGCCCATTTTGATTGATCTAAATAAAGATCTTCTACTTTTTTCTGCATTTCGTAAAAGCTTTGCAAATCTTCTAATACAAAAAAGCGATCAGCCGGGGATCCATTTTCTGGATTTAGCAGCGAATTTCCTAGTTCTTTTAAAGCTTTATGCTCAGCATTAGATTTGATCAAAGATCCATCTAAAAGTGAGTCTATAGCTTTTTTTATTAGTGGATTTTGTATATATATATCTGTTGGATTGTAAGAATTAGAGCTTTTTAACTGAGCTATTTCCTCTGCAGATCTACCAAAAGAAAATGGCCACCACTTATCTAGAGCACCTTTTCTCATTTCAATGTTAGCTCCATCTTCTGTTCCTATTGTTAAAGCCCCGTTTATAGCTAATTTCATATTTCCTGTTCCGGAGGCTTCCATTCCTGCTGTGGAAATTTGTTCGGATAGATCTGCTGCTGGAATGATTATTTCAGCTCTGGAGACATTATAGTTTTCTACAAAAGCTACTTGAAGTTTTTCTTTGATGTTTGGTTCTTCTTGAATTTTTCTTGTTATACAAAAAATTAGTAAGATTATTTGTTTTGCTCTAACATAACCTGGAGCTGCTTTGCCCGAAAAAATAATCATTCGTTTTGCTTTTCTGCTATCAGGATTATTTTTAATTTCATCCATCAAAATAAGAGCATGTAAAGCATTCATAAGTTGTCTTTTGTATTCATGAATACGTTTTATCTGAACATCGAAAATAGCATCTGGAGGTAAACAATGTGAATGACCTATTATTTTTCCTTTATGATCTCTTATAGGATTTTTTTGATGTAAAAATTCTTTTAAAATGGTTTTATTTTCTCTTTTTATGTTCCAAAATTCTTCTTGAGTATTAGTGTCATCTGCATATTTTCTTAAATCTTGCAAATAAGAAAAATCACTAAGCCATTTAGTTCCTATTTTATCGGTAATTAATTGGGCAAGCTTTGGATTGCAGTGAAGAAGCCACCTTCTTGGGGTAACGCCATTAGTTATGTTTAAGAATTTTTCAGGGAACATGTCTGCAAAATCTTTGAACAGGTAATTCTTAATTATCTCGCTATGTAGTTCTGCTACACCATTTATTTTTTTGCTACCATAAATAGCAAGATGAGCCATTTTTACTTGTCCATTTTCAATTATTGACATTCTTCTAACTTTATCTTCGTCATTTGGAAATCTAGAACGTATTTTTGAACAAAATTCTTGGTTTAATTTTTGTATTACATAAAATTGTCTTGGAAGAAGATAAGCCAATCTTTTATCATTCCACTCTTCTAAAGCTTCTTTTAAGATTGTATGATTGGTATAGTTACAACAGCATTGAACAGTTTCCCAAGCCTGTTGCCAAGAAAAATCATAATTTTTATTTAGTCTTCGAGTTAACTCTGCAATAATTAAAGCTGGATGAGTGTCGTTTATTTGTATTTGTACTTTGTCTTTAAAGTTAGAAAGGTCTTCATATACACTAAGATGATATCTAATCATATCTTGTAAAGAAGAGCTGACTAACAGAAATTCTTGTTTTAGTCTTATCCTTTTTCCTGTTTCATGATTATCGTTAGGATATAAAACGTCTGTTAGGGAAGTGTTTTCTCCAGCTTGACCTAATTCTCCGGAGTTGTATCTTTGTAATTCGAAGTTTTTTGGAGATTCTTTTGTGGTCCATAGTCTCATGGTCACTACAGAAAAATTACTATCATGACCATATCCAACAATAGGCATATCGTATGGAATGGCCCTTACTTCTTCATAGTCATCTAATGAAAAAACTTCATCTCCATGAATATTGGTAGCTGGTTTAGGTGTTCCTTTGAACCTTAAAGAAACAGAATGAAGATCTTTTCTTATTTCCCATGGATTGTAATTTAGAAGCCAACAATCAGGTCTTTCTATTTGTTCTCCTTTCCAAAGTGCTTGTTCAAAAATTCCATATTGATATCTTAAACCATATCCCATAGCCGGATATTGCATAGTAGCTAAAGAGTCTAGAAAACAAGAAGCTAATCTACCAAGTCCTCCATTGCCGAGTCCGGGATCAGATTCACATGCTTCTATTTCTGATAAAGATTTGTTTGTTTTTTTTACAACGGCATTAACAAGGTCTTGTAAACCAATGTTTGTAATGTTATTGCCTAAAAATTTACCAGGCATGTATTCCATTGATAGATAATAAATTATTTTTTCTTGAAGAGCTTCGTAGGTTTTTAAACTAGCAGTCCAATTGATCATTATTTCTTCACGCAAAGCAAAACAAAAAGCTTGGTAAAATTCTTCGATAGTAGCTTCGCTTTCTACTTTACCCATTTGAGTAATAAGAAAATGTTTAATTTTTTTTACAAGTAAATCTGCTTTTAAATTAATAGAATTTTCCACTAAGTCTCCACTTTTCTTAAATTACCATCTATACATTAATAAACAATTTTTTATAAATAAAATATGAAATTAAAATAATGAGGTGGGTGATACATTGCATATGTTAGTCCAAAGTTAAAATGGAACCTAGATCTGCAAAGTTAAAATGACACCTTTTATAATAAATAAGTCCTAGTACTCAAAGGTTATTATTTAACAAAAAAAACAATCTAGCTCCCTACCTAGGTAGGGAGCCGCGCCAAACCCATTTGGGTTGTTTTTCAATTATTTTATCATTAATTATTTTAATTTCATCTCCAAGGATGATCTTTTTTTACTCTCCTTGGTTTTTTGTTTACCCAAGAATCTATAGATTTTTTGTCTATCACTCTACCTTGATATTCAACTTGAGAATATTTTTTATATTATAAAGTCTTATCTTTATATTTTACTTCAATATTACCTTGTTTGTTTATAACAGTTACAGGAGCATGTTTCATTCCAAAGCTTGCCATTTCCGGTTTAATTTGATGTAAATCACCTCTGTATTGAAAGATAAGATCTTTTGACAGTTTTCTTTGTTCTTTATGAGCAAAGATTTCTTTTAGATCCTCTTTCAATGCATTCAGATAATTGTCAGTTGTTTCATGATTACAAAATTTAGCTGTAGTAATTTTGCTTGTTGCATCATCTATAAACACCAAAAGACAGCATTTATCAGCTCTATCTTCAAACCAATAATGATAAGAACCATCAATCTATATAAGGTCACCAAATCTAGATCTTCTTGATCTCATTTGATGAACTATAACTTGTTTATGTTTTCTATCTTTCCAAAGTCCTTCTTTAATCATAAGTTTACGAACAGACTCAACAGATATTTTAATACCGTGCTTTTCTCTTAGTTTTTCGCATGCAAAAGTAGGACCAAAGTCATAATATTTTTTATTTATTATAGATAGTGCTTCATTCAATACATTATCCGGAATCTTATTTGGACTTGGCTTGCCTCTTCTTTTAGATGTCAAGCCAACAGCACCAAAAAGCTTATAAGCTTTTTTTATTCTTATAGTTTGGCTTTTACTTAAATCCATCATTTCTGCTGCCATTTTTTGTGTTATGTCATTATTACATAACATGCAGACGATCGGCTTCTTTTTGACTCATAAGCATCTTCTCCAAAGCTCACAACCTCCATACTAAAATTTTTAGTTCGAGGTATCATTATAACTTTGGGCTTACAGTGATACATTGCATATATAAAAGAAATGAGGTTTGTGTTATAATATGACAGCTTAATTAATAAAAAGAGGTAATAAGATGTCTGTAAGAGATGTATATATGAGACCTGATGAATTTTCTAGGTTAGAAATAGACTTGGAGCGCCTTAATATAGGAGATCACATGGAAGTAGATCATTTCTTTGATAACAACTCTCCTATAGGAAAAAGAACAAGAGAAGAAGCTTTTCCTCTAAGTGATTCAAATATAGATAGTTTAAATAGTAGACTAAATAGATTGGCTGAGGAAAGCGGTTTAAAAAAACATAAAAGCAAATAAATTTATATAAAATATTTTTTTAAACATCTAAAAATTAATGAGATAAATTTAGCGATAAAACTAAATTTTTTATAAATAAAGACATTGAGAATATAATTGGTTCTTATTTTTTTTGTGAAAAATTTTTTATTATGTTATAATACTCATTATTAAAAATAAAAAAGGATAATAAAATGTCTATTTCACCTACAATTAAAAGATCACAAAGATCAGAGTCTTTATTCGAGCTAGAAGACTTGGTTCTTAAGTTTCAAGCTTTTTCTCCGGTAAATGAAGAGGGAGATTCGGAAAAAACATTAGATAGTAGAACCTCTACTAGAGCAACTACAGTTTTTTCGAGTTGTAGCTCGAGGGAATTAAAAAGACCAACACCTATAATAATGCAAACACCATATGGTGTATTTTCTCCTGTAACACCTTCAGATAGCGTTAGAGAAAAACGGTTTATGAGAATATCCCCAGAGCTGCCTGAAAGAGAAGTAAAAGAAGAAGCGATTGATACGAAAAAAAGAGGAAGAGAAGAATATGATTTGGACTCTAGTGCAGTTACAGAAGTTAGCGATCTTTCAGATAGAATTTTTTCAGCAAGAAAAATACGAAAAATACATTAGAAATTCAATAAAAATTTAAAAATTTTTTTTGACAATCAATTGTATCAATAATATGTTATTTCTTTGCGAAAATTTTGGATAAGAGAGTTCTTATCTAATCATTTTAACAAAGAGGTAAGTTATGTCAGCAAATATAATGGTTGATAGACAGGAGTTAAGAAGAGTAGAAACAGCTTATTTGAATTTAGATGAATTAGATATAGACAGTGAGGGAGAAGAAGATTCTGATACCTGTGAAAAAGTGATTGTTGTTATTCAAAGTCATTTCTCTTCTAACAGTTTACAAGAAGAGTAGTTTAAGTAGAAAAAAAATAAAAATACTTAAAATCGCGCAGATAGGGATAGTTATTATCCAAGAAAAGACAATATCTCTAAGTGTTCTTAAGTTAAGAGCGGCCAATCCTCTTGCTATTCCCACTCCAAGAACTCCGCCTACAAGAGCGTGAGTTGTTGAAATCGGTAGACCTAATTTTGAAGCAAACAAGATAGTTATTGCAGCTCCAAATTCTGCAGAAAATCCTCTTGTTGGAGTCAGTTCTGTTATTTTTTTTCCAATGGTTTCTATAACTCTCCATCCCCATGTAGCAAGTCCTATCACAATACCTAAAGAACCTAATAATAAAACCCAAGTAGAGATTTGAGCTTGAAAATTGATAACTTTTGTTCTTAATACTTGAAACACAGCTGAGACTGGTCCGATAGCATTAGCTACATCGTTAGCTCCGTGAGCAAATGCTACTAAAGCTGCACTAAATAATTGTAGATGCACGAATGTTTTTTCAACTACGGTGTATTCAGTTGCAATTGGAGAGAATTTAGTCTCTTCTTCAATCGTTTTTTTTAATTCTTTGAGTTCTGATAAAATCTTTTTAGATTTTTCACAGGTGTTGCCACAAGAATTTAATTGGGTTCTTTGCAGATGTTTAGAGGCTTTTTCAATATTAACAAGAAGTTGGGGGTTAGCGCATCTTTGAGGTGAAGAGTGAGTAGATTTTACTCTTTTAAGAAGTAATTTAGATATGAAAGACGCTATAAGTCCTATGATAAAAGAAACAACAACTGCAGAAGAAAAACTTAAGTTTAAATGAAGGTTTGAAAGACCTTGAAAAATTAAACTTAATGAAAAAACAAAAAAAGCGCAAAAAACAAAATAGGGGACTATTTTTTTTGTGCTTTCTACTGGATTGATGGTAAAGAAAATTTTTCTTTGTAAAATAGTAAAAATTATATAAGAAATAAATCCGCTTATTACAGGAGATATAAGCCAGCTTGCTGTAATGAAAAATACGTGCATCCAATTGATAGCTAAAAATCCACCTATTAAAAGACCAAAGCCGACTAAAGCTCCTATAATCGCATGTGTTGTAGAGACTGGCAGTTTGAAAAAGGAAGCTAAATGTAGCCATATACCTGTAGATATTAAACTGCTCATCATTCCTAAAACAAATATCATAGGGTCTGCTTCAAATAGATTAGAATGAATAATTCCACTTTGAATGGTTACAGACACTCTTGATCCTAAGAAAAAAGCTCCTGTAAATTCTAAAATAGCAGCTAAGATCACAGCTTTTTTTAATGAGAGAGCTTTAGATCCAACTGAAGTTCCCATAGCATTTGAAACATCGTTAGCTCCAATGTTCCATGCCATATAAAAGCCAATAGCAATAGTAATAAATTTGAGAAGAGTATCAACTTCCATTTTTTTCTATTTAATTTCTAATATCATCCGAATTGTATTACCTAAATTTTCAGCAAGGTTGGATATAGATCCAACTTCTTTAATTAATGTATGCCATAAATAAAAAATTTCGTATGACATAGTATCACACTTGTCATAGATTTTTTGTGTTAAATGGTACTGCATTTTGTCTAGTTCATGCTCTTTAAAAGCTAGGTCATCTATCATTATTTTCACTTTTTGTGCTTCAGCTCCACCAAAGGTAGTTTCTAATAAAGAATCGAATTCTTTTATTACTTGTTTGGCTAAAGTAAAAGTGTTTACATTTAAAAGATAAAAATTTTTAAATTCTTCTTTAAATTCTTCATAATTGCTTAGTAGTTTAAAAGTGCATAATACTGAAATGTCTTCAGCTTTGTCTGCAAAAGCATCTTGAATTGATAAAATATGAAAAATAGAAGATCTGTCAATAGGTAGAAAGATACTTTTAGGTAAATGATTACGAATATCGTTTTTTGTTAGATCAGCTTCATGTTCTGATTTTGATATTTGTTTGGCTATGTTGCGTATTTCTTCTAAATCTTGTTTTTCGACAGCCTTAAAAAGATCGGGCAACATATTAATGCAATTAGCTACTTTATCCATATGTGATTGCAAGGGTGCAAAAGGAGATTTCCCAAAAAGTTTAGCTATGGTAAGCATTGTCAGCCCTATCTTTATATCAAGTTAACTTATATAGAGAAATTATATTAATAATTCTCTTATTTGTTAGTGTATATGTTTATAAATATTTTATTGAAGATAATATTTTATAACTTAAGTTTTATTTTGAAATAGTGTCGAATTGATTTAACTCTTTTTTGTTCATAAAACGATATTGGCCTATTTCTAAATTACCTAAAACCAAAGGTCCTAAACGTATTCTTTTAAGTTCTAAAATTTCTAGATCATTTTTTTCACAAAGAATACGAATTTCATGTTTTTTCCCTTCTTTGACGGTTATTTTTAAGGTATTTTTTCTTACCTTTATAACTTTGGTTGGCTTAGTAAATGTTTTATCTATGTAGATACCTTTACTTAGCAATACAAGATCGTCATGAGTAATGAATTTATTTACTTTTACAAGATATTCTTTTTCTATATCAAAAGATGGGTGAATGATTTTTTGAGCAAAATGACCATCATTTGTAATTATTAATAAACCTGTAGTGTCTTTGTCTAATCTGCCTACTGGAAAAAGTCTTTTTTCTGTCGGGAAAAGATCTAAAATAATTTTTTCATTTGTTATTCGTTTACAGGAGCAAACATATCCTTTAGGTTTGTTTATGATATAATAAATCTTTTTACTTATAGGTTTTAAGATTTTACCATTTACTTCTATACGATCTTTTTCAATGTCAGCTAAAAACTGAGGTTTTGTAACTAAGGTATTATTGACCTTTACTTTTTTATCAAAAATAAGCTCTTCTGCTTTTCTTCTAGAAGCTATATTATTTTCTGCTAGTATTTTACTTAATCTTTTTTTCATAATCATCTATCTTTTAAAAGACACAATTTTAGAGGATACGGGAAAATAAAGCCATTTAAAGAAATTATTCTTGCTGGAAAAATTTTAAATAAAATTATAACTTGTATAAAAAAGGGGGAAATTATGGGTCAATTGATATTGATGAGGCATGGAGAATCTCTGTGGAATAAAAAAAATATTTTCACAGGTTGGGTGGATGTGCCTTTGAGCAAAAAAGGAGTTAAGGAAGCTGTTGATGGGGGAATAGAGATTCAAAATATACCTATTGATATAATCTTTGTTTCATCTTTGATAAGAGCTCAAATGACGGCTTTTTTAGCTATGCTTAATCACAGTAGTGGAAAAGTTCCTATTCTTCAACATCCAAATGAAGGAAAATTAGATGATTGGTCTAAGATTAATAATAAACATACTCTAGACGATACGATCCCTGTTTATATAGCATGGCAATTAAATGAAAGAATGTATGGAGATCTTCAAGGACTAAATAAGGCTGAAACAGCAGAGAAGTTTGGAAAAGAACAAGTTCATATTTGGAGAAGAAGTTTTGATATTCCTCCTCCTAATGGAGAAAGTTTAAAAATGAACGCAGAAAGAACTATTCCTTTTTTTGAAAAAGAAATTTTAAAATATCTTCAAGATGGAAAAAATATATTTATATCTGCTCATGGCAATTCTTTAAGATCGATAGTTATGTATTTAGATAAATTATCTTCAGAAGAAGTTTTGAAATTAGAAATAGCGACAGGAAAGCCTATTAGATATGAATATAGCAAAGGTAACTTTAAAAAGGTTTAATCACAACTACTGATTATTTTACCGGCGGAGAAGGATTTTAGTTCTTTTGAATCAAGGTAAAGGTTTAATTCACCTCGATTATTAATAGAATGACAAATTCCTTCCCATTTTCTTTGTCCATTTTCTAATGTAATTTTTTTGCTTTTGTAAGCTAATAGATTGTTAATCGGGTAGTGGAACGGTTCAAATCCTTTTTCTTTGAATATCTGCAAGTTTTCTGAAAATTTAATTTGGATTTTTTTTAAGAGATCTTCTGGATTATATATGCCGTTTGTTTCTAAAAATAAAGAAGTAGCAGGTTGATCAATCTTTTCTAGTTCATTTTCTTGCATGTTTACATTTATTCCTATTCCTAGAAATACTTCAATAATAGATGTCGTGAAATTAGTTTCACATAATGTTCCAGCTACTTTTTTACAAGATAGAAGAATATCATTGGGCCATTTTATTGTAGGGGACAGATTGTCTTCTATAAAAACAGATGCGATTGTATATCCCATTATCTGAGCTAGTGTTGTTATATCTTTGATGTCTTTGGACAGCGTGAAAAAGAAAGTAGAAAAAAGATTTCCTTTAGGAGAGAACCATTTTCTTTGAAATTGTCCATATCCTTGAGTTTGTTCTTCAGCTGTAATACATGTGATTTTTTGTGGATCGAATTCTTTTTTATGTTGTTTAGCAAAAAGGTTGGTAGAATCAATTTTTTTTAGATGAATATTTTCTATCATAATTGAACTCTTTTTGCATTCTAAGGTTGAATACTAAAGCATATCAAATATAAAATACAAATTATATTTGGACTTTGAAAAAATGTGGAATCATAAATATTTACTTAGAATCGATTATAGAATAGTTGTAGCTATTTTATTCTTAATGGGAATAAGTCTTTTGGTTATTTCCTCGATGACAGCTGATGTATCAAATAATGAAGTGGTTTTTTTTACTTCACCTGTAAAAAGTCAAATAGAAAGATTCATAATAGGGTGGATTGTTTTTTTGTTTTTTGCAGGATTTGATTATAGGAAGTTTAGTAAATATAGTCATATATTATATCTTGTAATGGTTCTTGTTCTTTTAGGTTTATATCTCACACAACCAATTCAAAGAGTTCATAGATGGTATCGAATTCCTTTTATTAATTTTTCTATTCAACCTTCTGAATTTGCTAAAATAGTTGTTGTTATAAGTCTTGCTGCTTTATTAGAAGGAAAAGAGAAAATAGCACATAGATGGAGTGTTATTCTGCAAATTATGGCAATCGTTGGCATACCTTTTTTTCTTATATTAAAACAACCTGATTTAGGAAGTGCTTTGGTGTTATATCCAATAACTTTGGTAATGGGATATTTAGCGGGAATAAATAAAAAGATAATAAATGTATTATCTTTATCGGGTCTTATAGGTATCGTGTTTGTTTCGTTGATGTTTACAAATGTATTGACTCATGAAAAAATGCGTCCATTTTTTACTTCTTTTTTAAAAGAGT
>Ga0233447_1001573_pt1 | contig 18461 bp, 16 predicted proteins | sample SI_124_October20_3_FD_183014 | JGI IMG/M metagenome (GOLD analysis project Ga0233447, IMG submission 183014) | Seawater microbial communities from Saanich Inlet, British Columbia, Canada - SI_124_October2016_135_MG | ecosystem: Environmental > Aquatic > Marine > Inlet | place: Canada: British...
AGCCCGGCAGCCTGCCAAACCTAAAATAATTGAATTTTATTGCAACATTTTTAATGGGTATGAGTCTGATGTAATAGTTATGAATGATGCCGAACTGGTAGTACAAATTTTAAACGGAAATAACAACGCGTTCAGGTTTCTTGTTTCGAAACACGAGCGCTTAGTTTTGCACGTAGTTGGCCGGGTTGTTCAAAGGCAAGAAGATGTGGAGGATATTTGCCAGGAGGTATTTATTAAGGTTTTCAGGAAATTGAAACGTTTTAAGGGCGAGTCGAGGCTTTCGACATGGATTGCAGCAATTGCTTACAATACAAGTATTTCGCACATTAGAAAAAAGATTCGGCAAAACGAGCATTCGTATGACGAACACCCCATTTTGATTGCAGCCGAAGAAGATGATGCGCTGAACCAGAAAATAGTGGAAAAAGAGGAAGCGAAAAAATATCTTCTTGAAATGATAGAACGTTTGCCTGTTAATTATCGGACGGTGTTGACATTATTTCATTTAGAGGAGTTTTCGTATAAAGAGATTGAGCAAATTACCGGGATGCCGGAAGGAACAATAAAAAGTTATTTGTCGAGGGCTCGGAAATTATTAAAAGAGAAGTTGGAACTTGTAGCAAAAACTGAAAAAACAAATATCTTTGTAGATTATGTTGAAGGGTGAAAAAAATATGGACTGTGAAAAACTGTTGGATGAAGCTTTAATAACTGGCCCCGGCTATACTTTATCCGATAATTTTGCCGATTCGCTGGCTTTAAAAGTAGGGCGCAAATTTGCCTGGGAACAATATTTTAAAGAATTCCTTATTTATCTTGGCGTAATTTTAGGTATTTCGATTGTTTCGGTGGCGATGGCTTTTATATGGTACGATGCAAACTGGCAAGAGTGGTTTAACTTTATTATTTCTAACCTGCCGCTCGTAACTGGCATTAATTTTATATTGATATTTATACTGTTTACCGACCGTGTTTTGCTGCGCTATTTTTTTTATAAATCATCGATGGGGACGATTAATTAATTTTTTTCCTTTTGTGTAGAAAAACTATTTGTCCGGGTTCGGGTTCCTGCCCTAAATTCATACGGTTCCTAAAAAACAGAGGTTTTAATTTAATCGCATACATTTGCGAAATATAGTGCATGGTTTCCCCATTTTGCGCCGTGTGCGTTATTTTGTCTTTTTGTGTTTTTCGTTTTTTCGGCTGAATATAAACTACTTCGTTTGCTTGTGGGATGTATCCGGGGGGCTGGTCGTTAAATTTGTATATTTCCCAGTCGCTTAAACCAAATTCCTGAGCCAAAATTTCAAATGTATCCCCTTTTCTTGCAACAACCGATTTTACGCGGTTCCGTTTTTCTACCATACGGGTTTGGTACGGATTAATGGTGACACTGTTTGAAATTCCCGGATTACCGATTCGTTTTTGTTCAAACACCGCCAACTCATTAACCGAAGTTTTGTAATCGAGTTGGTATAACTGGTACTTTTCTATAATATCAATTAAACGTTTATCGTAAGTTTTGGCTGTGGCATATCCCGCCTTTTTTAATCCTTTTGCCCAGCCTTTGTAATCGGTTGTTTTTAAACTGAAAAGAGATGAGTAACGTGGATTGTCGAGTAGGAAATTGGTGTGATCGATGAACGATTCTTCGATACTTTTATACTTTCTAAAACATTCATTTTTTGCGTCATCGTCGAAATAAACCTTTTTACCTTTCCAATCCCATTTGCATTTTATACCAAAATGGTTATTCGATTTTTTTGCCAGTTGACTATTTCCGTCTGCCGACTCGAGACAAGCCTGTGCCATTTTTATGCTGGCCGGCACCCCGCTCCTTCCCATCTCCTGAATAGCCAGTAATTGGTATTTATTAATGTAATCGTGCCGCGATTGTTGTGCAAATGCTACAAAACCAATAATTAAGAACAGTATTGAAAGATGGATATGTTTCATATTTTTTGTTTGATTTTGAAAACGGCTTAAAAATAGATACTTCATTTAAAGTTATTTTATTTAAAATGGATTTTTTATAAACATATTTACGTGAATTACCCAATTGAAAAAGTTGTTTATTTTATGATGCAGAAACTTGCTAATATAGATTTATCATTAAAATTGTACATTTGACCAAAATAATCGTTATGCGAACGAAGGAACTAAGGATTTTTGTTTATGAGTACGACACGGTTTTAGAATTACCCGAAACCGATCAAAAACTGGTTTTTGCAGCCCGCGATGCTTCAGAAAAAGCGTATGCCCCGTATTCTAAGTTTCAAGTTGGGGCAGCCTTACTTTTAGCTAACGGCGAAATTATTCAAGGGAACAATCAGGAAAATTCAGCATTTACAAATGGTCTTTGTGCCGAACGGGTTGCCCTTTTTTATGCCAACGCCAATTTCCCCGATGTCTCGGTGAAAGCACTTGCGGTTACCGCAAAAAATATAAATGGTTTAGTTGCCGGGCCTGTAAAACCATGTGGGTCGTGCCGTCAGGTTTTGGTAGAAACTGAAGCGCGGTTTAAAAATCCAATCCGTCTTATTTTAGATGGAAAGAAAAAAATACAAATTTTCGAAGGTGTAGATAATTTGTTACCATTTGCTTTTAAACCAGATTCACTGGGCTAAACCGGTTATTCCTGAATAATTTCATAAATTCGTTCCAAACAACATCATCGGGAGGTTCAGCAATAATTGTAAGCATTTCTTTTTTTACCGGGTGAACAAATTCAATTTTTCTTGCATGAAGATGGATTCCCCTGTCGAGGTTTGGGCGCCGGAATCCATATTTCAGATCGCCTTTAATATGAAGGTTAAGTTGCCTTAGCTGAACCCTGATTTGATGGTGACGGCCCGTGTGTAATTCTATTTCCAGCAAATGGTAACGTTCTATGCTGGCAACATGGCGATACGTTAAACTGGCAAGTTTTGAACCCTGACGATGTTCAGTGTAACCATAACTTCTGTTTTGTTCCTGGTTTTTTATGAGGTAATGTTCCAGGGTGTCTGTGTATTTGGGTGGGCGTTTATCAACAACAGCCCAATAAGTTTTGTTTACCTGATCTTTGGTTTGAAAAAGTTTATTTAACCGAGGTAAAACTTTACTTGTTTTTGCCAGTACAAGCAATCCACTTGTTGGCCGATCGAGGCGGTGGGGCAGGCCTAAATACACATTTCCTGGTTTTTTGTATTTTTTTTTCAGGAATGCTTTTACAATGTCGGGCAATGTTTTATCCCCGGTTTTGTCGCCTTGCACAACTTCGCCACAAGCTTTGTTAACTATAATTATGTGATTATCTTCGTAAATTACCTGCACTTTTCAACAACTATCTTTAACTTTACTTAACCAGGGAAACCTTAAATCTTAAACTTTGCATTCCTTAAATTAATATTGCTCTTTCTCGTTTGGGAAATCCATCGATTTTACGTCGTTAACATAATTACCAACAGCACCTTTTATTTCGGCTGCCAGATTGTGATAACGCCTCAAAAACCGGGGCGAAAATTGTTGCGTAATCCCTACCATGTCATGAAAAACAAGTACCTGGCCATCGACACCGGAACCTGCACCAATCCCGATAACCGGAATTTTTAATTCCGCAGCTACTTGTGCGCCAAGTTTAGCTGGAATTTTTTCAAGGACCAACGCAAAGCAACCTGCTTCTTCCAATAATTTTGCATCAGAAATAAGTTTTTCGGCCTCGGCTTCTTCTTTCGCTCGAACTGTGTAAGTTCCAAATTTGTGGATCGACTGAGGCATTAAACCCAGGTGTCCCATTATTGGGATTCCCGCCGATAAAATTCGATGAACTGATTCGATAACTTCAGAACCGCCTTCAAGTTTGACCGAATCGGCAGCCGTTTCTTTCATAATCCTGATGGCGGAACTCAGTGCTTCGCGCGAGTTGCCCTGATATGTTCCAAAAGGGAGATCGACAACAACCAAAGCCCGATGAACTGCTTTTACAACCGATGTGCCATGATAAATCATTTGGTCGAGTGTAATTGGTAAGGTTGTTTCGTTGCCAGCCATAACATTCGAAGCTGAATCGCCTACTAAAATTACATCAACCCCGGCTTCGTCAACCAATTGTGCAAGGCTAAAATCGTACGAAGTCAGCATTGCAATCTTTTCACCGCGCAATTTCATTTCCGACAAACGGTGAGTAGTTACTTTCCTTATTTCTTTGTGTACCGACATTATTAATTTAATTGAATCTACACGACAAAAGTAACCAAACCATTTTATCTGCCCAAAGTAAAATTTCATTCAAAATCGAAAATAAGCTGGGTTAACGTTTATTAACCGCAATAATTGATCAGTTTAAAATAGGTTTGTTTATTTTGAGTCTTCTTATAATTTTAAAAGATGAAGAATAAAATAACAAGCGTTTTTATTTCAATTATATTATCTGTTTTGTTTATAATCGGGCTGGTTTACTCCGTGGAAGCCGAAAAAAATGATAGTACAAAACAATTTTATTTTATAAAAAATGAGATTAATTCGGGGGTAGTTTTTTCTGGTAACAATGAACGCGAAGAACTCAGGAATGATTTATTCACTATAAAAGAGGAGCTTTTCACAGGTTCTGTTAAATATCGGATTGGCAGCCAGTTTTGGAATTTATTGGATAACAAACAGGAAGAACTGAATTTTAATTTTGAAACGGGACCATTGTTTGGCAGCGGTAGTTTTATCGATAGTTCGGCAAATAATGTGATAAAATCCGACCATAATATTTATGGTTTGAGAACAAATGCCTCGCTTGGTTATTCAAGTCGTTTTTATTACGATCGAAAAAATTACACCCTTGTAAATATAAATGGCTGGGCACGATACGATTTGTACAAACAGGCGTCGGAAGGTACGCTGCTTGATTCAAACCTGGTAATCTCTGATTATAACCAAACTGACAATAAAGATAAATTGAGATATGGATTTCAGGCAAAGGCAGGGTGGGGTTTTGGTTGGTTAAACCCAATGAACCATTTTATGGTTGCAGAATATTTAATGGACAAATATTACAAAGGACGCGTTTTTTCGAAAATTGAATTAGAAAACCTGGCTTATGAAATAGGTAAAATTAAGCTTGCAAGAAATACAAAATCGGAAAATTTAAGCGAAAAAGAATTGGAAACTATTTCTGATTTTTTAAGTTCAAAGATGATGCTTTCGCCCCCCGAAAACCTGGAGAAAGATTGGGAAATGGGAGAATTCCGACCGCGTTTAAACGGAAAACGTTTTGAATTTGGGCCCTTCTTTAATTATTACAATCGCGAGCCTGATTTTATTTATGGCGGTTTTATTGAATTTAAAAATCATGCTTATCAAAATTTTAACCGGACCCGGAATTTAAGTGTAAATCTTAATTATAACCGATATAAAAAACAGGATTGGATTTTACTGGAAACCGATTTTGGATGGTCAATTTATCCAAACCTGAAAACTCAATTCGATTTTGGTTTGAAATATGTTCCGGGGGTTGTAGTAAATGGTTTTGAAAATATCGAAACAATAAAACATAATTTTATCCCCTACATTGAATATTTTACACAGGTAAATTCAAAAGCAAGGGTAAATTTTGCATTTGCCTGGAAAATTACCGACAGCGATCAGTTTATGCTTGCCGGCCCGGAATTTTCGCTTGCTGTTTATCGGAGTAGATATTGATTAAACCCGAAGGAATATTTTTTTCTTGTACATATAATAAAGTAAAAGCCATGTTAATAGTAATCCTCCAAGCATCAAAAGCACGTTGCCATTTTCACCCAATGGTTTAGCAAGCCAACCAAAAAAGAATTCAGTAATATTTCCGACATCAACAATTCTTGTAAACAAGTAAATAAAGATGGAGTTCATCCCAATTATTCGGAAATAGAAAGCCCAGCCACGGAATCCCCAATGATCAATTATCAGGTAAAAAAATGCAATTAATAAAAAGCTAATTCCCCCGGCAAGTAAATTAAATGTTGAAGTCCAGACACTTTTAATAATTGGATAAAAAGGAGAAAGTATTAATGCCAATAGAATTGAAACTACCCCGGAAAAAACAAGATATCCTATTTTTTGCCAGTCGCTAGTCCTCTTTTTACGTAGTATATTTCCGGCAACTGTTCCCATTAATGCGATTCCTGTTGCAGAAAGACTGCACAAGATACCTTCGGGATCGAAAGTTCCGCCGTGCAACCTTCCAGGTAAAAGTAATTGATCGATAAATCCATTTATCGATCCTTCCGGGGTTAAAACCCCGGCTCCAAATCCAGGTACAGGAACCAAAAGCTGGACAAGACCATAAACAAACAGAATTCCACCAAGCCAGATTAACCTGCTCCTGAACGATTTAAAATAAATAACAATAAGCGAAGCAAAAAAGTAGGCAATTCCAATTTGCCCCAAAACGCTTGCAACTCTTCCACCATCGAAACCACGGCGGAAAGTGCCATTGTACAATATTCCTAAAAGTATCAGAATTGTCATTCGTTTAAAAACCTTCCAAAAGAGTTTTGTTTTTGGAACGTTTTTTTCGAGTTTGGCTTTTACAGAAAAAGGAATGGCAACCCCGGCAATAAACATGAACAGTGGAAAAATCAAATCCTGAAACCGGAAACCTTCCCATTTTACATGGTGCATATGCGATTCGAGCCAATCAGCCCCGGTAATTTGTGAAATGGCAATGGCCAGAGCTCCCCCGCCGGTTATCCAAAACATATCGAAACCGCGAAGGGCGTCTAACGAATACAAACGTTTTTGTGGTGCCGTCCTGAGTGGCTTATTTGTCATAATTTGTCGTTTTATAATAATTCGAAATTAACAAAGTTTTGGTAAAAAATAAAAATGGAATTTTTTAAAATAAGAAATTACAAATTGATGTTTTATGAATGATGAATCTTTTTTCATACTATTTGAATACTTAAGTTTGTGTAATTTTATTTTTCAATTGGAATAATCTTTGTAAAATTGCCGAGCAAATTAAAAATCCAAAAATCATGAGATTTGTTTTACCCTTTGTCGCTTTCTTTTTAATAAGTTTTGTCTCATTTTCACAGCTTGAAAATTTCGATCTCTCAAAATATAAATTACCTGAAATTAAAAGGCATCTGATGGATTTTGGATTTAATTCGGATGGTAGTACCAGGAATACATTCTATATCTATGAAAACGGAATTGATACATTTAAGGACCGGAGTAAAAATTTTTCATGGACTTCAAATCTTAACTATTCAATATTTAGCAGTTCAACTCAATTTCAAAAAACGCTAAATACAAATTTATATTCGAATGTCGATTTTACAGACAGTGAAAGTAATTATTCAAGAGATTATATCCAGTTAGATTATCAAAATCGATTTAATTTTTCTTATGACTGGAAGTATTTCATAAATAACAAGATGTGGTTTATAAATCTTGTTCCTTCAATATATTCATCTTTAAGCAATAGTAATAGTTTGTTAAATTCTGATGATGGCAAATCGTACAGTTATACAAATCAAAGCTCCGTAGGAGTAGGATTTGGCAAAGGAAGAATTGAACAGGTTCAGGATTTCAGACAAGCAATATTAATTTTCAGGGAATTAGAAAAAAAAGGAAGTTTGAAACGAAATCCAACTGAAAAAGAAGTAGTAGAATTGGCTACGCTAATTTCGAAACTTAAAAACCAAAGAGTTTTTGATTCAAGAAAAAGAAAACAAGCAGATCTTACTGAAATAAATTCGTATTTAAATAAAAACGAATTAATTACTAAAACAGATATTTTATATTTTATTGGTTTAGAAGATATGTGGGTATTTGGTGGTTTGCAAACTCGCGAAAGTGGAAATCAAATTAAACTAATTTTTACACCAGAATTTAATTATAATATTTCAGGAATCCAGAAAGAAGATCCTAATTATGAAACGGGTTCCTGGGCGGTAAATACTGATTTTATTTTTATCTCGAAAATTCCACTATCAAATCAATTTCAAAGTAATTTTGAAATAGGAATGTATAACAAAGTTTCAGACCACTATAAAGTTTCCAATGAATCAGAACCATATAAATCATTCGTAACGGATTTAATGGGAACATATTCACTTGGATTTTATCCGAATACCAGAACCTATTTAAACATTACAAGTATAGCGGGCATTGGTCATAGCAGTTTTGAAAAGATTTTTGAAAATGGTTATTTTAATAGTTGGTTGTCTTTTTCTTCAAATGGTTATTATTATATTTCTGAAAGACTTAGAATTGGTTATCAAATTTATTTTGACAAATGGATGAATTACATTTTCGATGAACAAAGACAAAATGAAAAGTTTTCCAGATTTAACTATACACTGAATTTCAATTACGCCATCTTTTAAAATTCAACATTTAATATTCTTTATTCAGCATTCAACATTCAAGCTTCTGTCTTTTTGTCACCAGTTTTGACAGGATTAAAACCGTGATTTCTAAAATATGTGTCAGTTTTGCGTTTAATTTTGGTCATATTCCAGTGGCACAATCATTGATTAAACCCAACCGTAAAATTTTCAGAAATAATAAATAAAATCATATAATAATGGGAAAAATTATCGGAATAGATTTAGGAACAACAAACTCGTGTGTTTCTGTAATGGAAGGTAACGAGCCTGTAGTTATCCCCAATAGCGAAGGAAAACGAACAACACCATCAATTGTTGCATTTGTTGAAAATGGGGAACGTAAAATTGGCGATCCAGCTAAAAGACAGGCCATCACAAACCCAACAAAAACAGTTTCTTCAATTAAACGTTTTATGGGCGAAACTTACGACAGGGTTTCAAAAGAAGTTGCCCGGGTACCATACAAAGTTATTAAAGGAGACAATAATACACCCAGGGTACAAATTGATGACAGAAAATATTCCCCACAGGAAATTTCAGCCATGGTCCTTCAGAAAATGAAAAAGACTGCTGAAGATTACCTGGGACAAGAAGTGACAGAAGCTGTAATTACAGTTCCGGCATATTTTAGTGATTCACAACGGCAAGCCACAAAAGAAGCCGGTGAAATTGCAGGTTTGGAAGTTCGCAGGATTATCAACGAACCAACCGCAGCATCGTTGGCTTACGGAATGGACAAAATGGACAAGGACATGAAAATTGCCGTGTTCGATCTTGGTGGCGGAACATTCGATATTTCAATTCTTGAATTAGGAGAAGGCGTTTTCGAAGTAAAATCTACCGATGGGGATACTCATCTTGGTGGTGATGATTTTGACCAGGTAATTATTGATTGGTTGGCCGCTGAATTCAAAAAAGACGAAGGGATTGATTTAAAAAGAGATCCGATGGCTTTGCAACGTTTGAAAGAGGCCGCTGAAAAAGCTAAAATTGAACTCTCAAGTTCAAGCCAGACTGAAATCAATTTACCATATATTATGCCGGTTGACGGAATTCCAAAACACCTTGTAAAAACATTAACCCGTGCGAAGTTCGAACAATTAGCTGATTCATTGATTAATGCAACTATTGAGCCATGTAAAAAAGCAATGAAAAATGCAGGTTTGTCAGCCAGCGACATCGACGAGGTTATTTTAGTTGGAGGATCTACACGTATTCCTTCTATTCAGGAAAAAGTTCAGGAATTTTTTGGCAAAGCTCCTTCGAAAGGAGTAAATCCTGACGAAGTAGTTGCAGTAGGTGCAGCCATTCAGGGAGGTGTTTTAACTGGCGAAGTTAAAGATGTGTTGCTTTTAGATGTTACCCCACTTTCATTGGGAATTGAAACTATGGGTGGTGTTATGACAAAATTAATAGAATCGAACACAACTATCCCGACAAAAAAATCGGAAACTTTTACAACGGCAGCCGATAATCAACCCTCTGTTGAAATTCATGTACTTCAGGGCGAACGTCCAATTGCAACAGGGAATAAAACAATTGGCAGGTTTCATTTAGACGGGCTTCCACCGGCACAACGCGGAACCCCACAAATTGAAGTGACTTTCGATATCGATGCAAACGGGATTCTGCATGTTAATGCAAAAGACAAAGCTACGGGTAAATCGCAATCAATACGTATTGAAGCTTCCTCTGGGTTGTCGGATGATGAAATTACAAAAATGAAGGCCGAAGCCGAAGCCAATGCCGAAACAGATAAAGCTGCAAAAGAATCGGCTGATAAAATTAACCAGGCCGACAGTTTGATTTTTCAAACTGAAAAGCAACTGAAAGAATTTGGAGATAAACTTCCGGCAGACAAAAAACAACCCATCGAAGATGCGTTGAAAAAGTTGAAAGAAGCACATGCAAGTAAAGACATGGCTGCAATCGATACATCGATGAATGAGTTGAATACTGTTTTTCAGGCGGCTTCACAAGAAATGTACAACGCTTCTCAGGCGCAGGGTGGAGAAGGTGCCCCGCAAGGTGATCCAACCGGAGGAGCACAGGCAGGTCCAACTGATGGCCAGCCCAAAGAGGACGGTGAAGTTACAGACGTTGATTTCGAAGAAGTAAAATAAAAATATACGCAATTCAGTTGGTGATTTAAGTTTCCTTATTGAATTTTCTTTTTATAAAAAGCCTTTCCGCAAACAAACGGAGGGGCTTTTTATTTGTATGAAGTTCAATCAGAATAAATATCTATTTTTACAGTTTTAATAAAAAAAGTAATTATGAAGATTGTAATATTAATATTCATCTTTTTACCTTTTTTCTCTTTCTCCCAAATCAATCAATCCGATACAAATGGATTAAGACAGGGATTTTGGAAAAAGGAATATCCCAACGGTGGCTTAATATACAAAGGGAATTTTAAAGATGGTAAACCAGTTGGGGAGTGGAAACGTTTCTACAAAGGTGGCCAGAAAAAAGCCATCATAAATTATTTTGAAAATTCTGACACTGCTTACACACAATTGTTTGATTTATGGGGAAAGAAAGTGGCCGAAGGGAATTATTTTAATGAAAGAAAAACAGGGCATTGGATTTTGTTCTCAAAAAGTATAAAGATTGCGGAAGAGCAGTTTTCGAATGGAAACAAACACGGTGTTTGCCGTAAATTTTACAATACCGGGGAATTACTTGAGGAAGCGGAGTGGGAGCTTGGAAAGCAGGAAGGGAAATACCAGGTGTTTTATAATAACGGGAAACCATACATGCAATGTAAATTTAGCAATAACATGCGAAACGGGCTTTGTATTACGTATTTTCAAAATGGGAAACTGGAATTGGACGGTAATTACAAAAACAACCTGAGGCAAGGCAATTGGAAATATTATAACGAAAAAGGCGAACTTTTATACAATTTGAAATACAACGAAGGGAAATTGTTAAATCCCGAAGTGCGCGACAGCATTGATAACCTGCAAATGCAAAATTTGGAAAGGGGTAAAAACTCACTTCTCGATCCTGAAAAATTCATGGAAAACCCTTCGGAATATATGCTGAAAAATAAAATATACCGTTAAGAAGTTGCAGATTATTCATTAATTTGTTTTAAATTCTATATTTATTGAAAAGCCGGATTAACATGAAAAACATAATATTTTTCTTTTTTGCAAGTGTTTTTATTTTTCAATCAGTTCAATTAAAATCGCAGGAATATTTTTGGCTTGAATTTATCGATAAAAATAACTCAGGATATTCCTTTTCTCAGCCCGAAAAATTTCTCTCAGAAAGAGCAATTCAGAGACGGGCAGTGCAAAATATTGCAATCGATTCTCTCGATCTTCCAGTAAATTCAGAGTATATAAATCAGGTTTTACAACTGGGTGTTTCGTTCGTCCATTCATCGAAATGGTTAAATGGCATAACAGTAAAAGTTGAAATTGACAGTTTCGAAACAAAAGTTTTCCAACTTCCTTTTATTAAAGAAATTCAGCTAACCAAGCCAGCACAAATATCTAAAAGTGCAATAAATAAATTTTATGAAATCCAAACACTGGATGATGATTTGTATATTGATACTTCGTTTTACGGCGCATCGGTTTTCCAGGTGGGACAGTTAAACGGCCAGTTTTTGCATAATCTGGATTTTCGGGGACAAGGGATGCAAATAGCTATTTTAGATGGAGGATTTTTGAATACCAATGTTTATCCGGCATTCGATAGTCTTTGGGCAAACAATCAGATTTTAGGAACAATAGATTTTGTAAATCCGGATGAAAATATTTTCGAAACGTCTTATCACGGAATGAGTGTGCTCTCTTGTATGGGTGGAAATATTCCGGGCGAATTAATCGGAACCTCGCCAAAAGCTTCGTATTGGTTAATGCGTACCGAAGATACAAATTCAGAATATCTTATTGAAGAGGACAATTGGGTGGCTGCCGCTGAATATGCCGATAGTGCAGGGATTGATGTCATTAACTCTTCGTTGGGTTATTATTTGTTTGATGATAAGAATATGGATCATTCTTATGTAGATATGGACGGCAAAACAACCCGTGTAACAAAGGGCGCCAATATTGCGGCCTCTCGTGGGATTCTTGTGTTTGCAAGTGCCGGGAACGAAGGGAACGATCCCTGGAAATATATTATTGCACCGTCGGATGGAGACAGTGTACTTGGAATAGGAGCAGTTAACAAAGATGGTGCGCCAGCTTATTTTACTTCGTTCGGCCCGGCTTCCGATGGCGATATAAAACCAAATGTGTCGGCAATTGGCTGGAATACTTTTTTACAAAAAAGCGACGGGTCTTTGGGATATAGCAGTGGAACATCTTTTTCGTCGCCGGTAATGGCAGGAATGGCAGCATGTTTATGGCAGGCTAATCCGCAATCAACAGCGTTTCAGGTCCGACACGCTATTGAACAAAGTGCACATCTGTTTTTAAATCCCGATTCGCTGCTCGGATTTGGTATTCCCGACATGAAACTGGCGAACCAGATTTTACAAACCTCGCTTGTAAAACAATGGGAAAACCAAAATAATTGGTTGGTTTACCCAAATCCGCTCCAGGATTATTTAGTACTTCAAAAAGCGGGAGTCCAGATTCAAGGCAAAATAGAAATTGCGTTTTATACTGCTGACGGGCGTTTGGTTCGTAAGGAACAAAAAGATGATGCCTTCAAAATTATCCTCCGTAATTTGCAATCTTTGCCCACTGGTTTGTTGATTTTGAAAATAAGCTCCGAAAATTCGAGCGAAACATTAAAATTGAACAAAAGCCGTTAGGATGAATCAAAATCTCACCCTTTCAGAATTAAATGGATTGATAAAAGATGTATTGGCAGATACGTTTTCGTCAGCGGTTTGGGTGGTTGCCGAAATTAGCGAATTAAAAGAAAACAGGAGCGGGCATTGTTATTTAGAACTGATTGAAAAGGAAGGGGATGAAATTATTGCACGGTCGCGGGCAACAATTTGGTCCTACACATTTCGAATGTTAAAGCCTTATTTTGAAACTTCAACAGGCCAGCTATTTACCGACGGTATTAAAATTTTAGTCCAGGTATCTGTTGAGTTTCACCCTTCGTTCGGATTAAGTTTAAACATAAAAGATATCGACCCAACATACACAGTTGGCGATTTGGCTTTGCAGCGGAAAGAGATAATAAGCAGGTTGCAAAATGATGGTGTGTTTGACATGAACAAAGAATTATCACTGCCATTAGTTCCTCAAAAACTTGCACTTATTTCTTCAGAAACGGCGGCAGGTTATCTGGATTTTATGGATCAGCTAAATTCCAATGAATTTGGATTTCGATTTCACACAAAACTTTTTGAAGCATTCATGCAAGGCTCCGATTCTGTTCGATCAATAATCGCTGCACTTGAAAGAATTTATCGGTACGAAGATTTTTTTGATGCTGTAATAATTATTCGCGGGGGCGGTGCAACAGCCGATTTAAGTAGTTTCGATAATTACGATCTGGCATTTAATGTAACCCAATTTCCGCTTCCTGTAATTACCGGAATTGGCCACGAGAAAGATGATACTATTATCGATTTGGTAGCTCATACAAGGTTAAAAACCCCAACTGCTGTAGCCGAATTTTTTATAAATGGCCTCGGCCGGTTTTACGAAAGATTGGTTGATCTTGAAAATAATGTTGTAAGTAAAACACGCGAAACAATCGGGTTCAAACAAAATAATCTGGAACGGATTGCAGAAAGCCTAAATTTTTCGGTCTCAGCTTATATTATTGAAAAACAAAACTATCTGGTAAAAAAAGGGCATGAACTGCAACAAAATGTTAACGGGTTTTCTTACAAGAAAAAATACGAATTAAATAAACTACAACACGAAATTGATACAGCGGTTTCGCTTTGGTTTGCCGAAACACGTAATAAAATAAGCCATAAAAAACGGATTCTAAACCGGGTAGTTGGGGAAGCGCTTCTAAAAAAAGGTTCGGAACTCGTTCATTTAAAAGATTTGTTTGGAAGTAAATCACGAAAAATGCTTTACCTGGAAAAAGAACGTGTTCATTTAAACGAAAATACAGTACGTTTGCTAAATCCCGAAAATGTGTTAAAACGTGGGTTTACATTAACTTTGAAAGATGGCAGGATTGTGAAATCGGCAAAACAACTTAAATTAAACGAAGAGATAGAAACACAATTTGCCGATGGAAAAGTAAAAAGCAAAATCACAAAAAAAGAGAATAATGGCAACTAAAAAAGTATCGTACAGCGAAGCAATGACCGAAATTGAAGGGATTTTGGAAAAAATTGAAAACGAAGAATTAGATGTTGACGAGCTGGCTGAAAAAGTAAAACGGGTTTCAACTTTGTTAAAGGTTTGTAAAGACAAACTAATGAAAACAAACGAACAAGTGGAGCAGATTTTAAAGGAAATGGATAATTAGTGTCTCTTAGAAACACTTGAAAAATATATAGTTTTCTTAGAAGTACTAATTAGAAAAGATTTGAAAATTGGAAAATATGGCAAATAAAAATGAACTTGTGCTGGTTTTTACCGGCAATGAAATAATTACCGAAAGGATTAAAGCAGAATTGGAATTAAACGGGATTGTTTCAATAATAAAGGATGGGTTTAAATCGGGAATAGCTGCCGGTTTTGGCGGTGGAATTTCGTCGGCCATCGACCTTTTTGTTGTGGATTCGGATTCTGAAAAGGCAGCAGAAATTATTAAAGCAATTATTGAATAAAATAATTTTTGAAAATATGTACACAAAAAAACAAGTAGCCAAAACCATCGATCATGCGGTACTTAAACCAGAGTCAACCGACGCCGATTTGCAGCAAAATGCAAAAATGTGCATCGAAAATGACGTTTTTAGTATGTGTGTAAAACCGTGCGATATTAAAGCCGCTGCCGAATTGTTAAAAAACAGCGATGTAAAAGTGTCGTGTGTTTTAAGTTTTCCTCACGGTGCAGATGCCACACCCACAAAAGCTTTTCAGGCGAAACAATCTATCGCCGACGGAGCCGATGAAATTGACATGGTAATGAATATTGGCAAATTCCTTTCGGGCGATTACGATTATGTTGTGAACGATATTAAAGCGGTAGTTGAGGTTGCACACCAACAAGGGATTTTAGTAAAAGTTATTCAGGAAAGCGGCCATTTAACTTTAGAGCAAATTGCAAAAGCATGCGAATTGTCGTATCAAGCCGGTGCCGATTTTGTAAAAACCTCGACCGGGTTTGGTCCGGGTGGTGCAAAACCAGAATATATCGACGTGATGGTAAAAACTGTTGGCGATAAAATGCAGGTTAAACCTTCGGGTGGAATACGCGACTGGGAAACCGCTGTGTCATTTCTCGAACAGGGAGCTAATCGTTTGGGGATTGGTTCAACAGAAGCAGTTTTAAATGGGGCAAAAGCTGAGGGTGATTATTAAAACCGCGTTTTTGCGCTACTTTCGGAAATGAGTTTTTAGAGATGCCCTTAAGTTATCTGTTTTTTGAAATAGCAAATAAGAGTTTTCTCCGAAAAATCAAAATGTCCGTCATTGCAAAGTACGATGCAATTTTACAACGCTGTAAATATGTCTGTTAAAAATTGCTTTACTTCGTTCGTAATGACGAAAAAGCACTTTTTGGAGTAGGCTTAATAATAAAACTTAGATCATAAGTAGTATCAATATTAAAATGTTGGAAACAATTTTGAATATTGAATTTATGTTCATATCGTTTTTTTGAATTTTATGTTTGTCGATTGAAATTTTATTATTTATTTTGAATTCAGACTTTGAAGCAGACTTAATTTAACTTTTGTGCATTTCCAATTTTTTTTCACCAAAAAAACAAGCATATTTGTAAGCCCTTTTAAAAAGGAGAAAGAATGTATTTTTTAAACGGAGATCGATTATATATAAAACCTGAAAACGGAAAGGCCAAACTCGATGTACAGTTGCAAAATTGTTTGCAGCAGTTGAAACAGATCAATTCAGGCAAAAAAATTTTTAAACTGAATTTTTTTGTTGATACGGTTACCGACAAAGCTTATCAGGAACTTCAGCAGAAAGTCCAGTCCCTCGTATCTGGTTTGTTTTCAGAAGAAATTGTTCTGGGTTTAATTGCCCAGCCGCCGCTTACCTGCAAAATTATTGTTGAAGCCTTCTTTTACGATACTTCACTTTGGCAGGCGAAATTTATTTCAGAAGGGAATAATGCAGCACTTTTGTTTAGCAGGGATAACACGGAAATATTAATTGGCAGCGTGCAGGCAAACCTTAAACAAGGTTGCAAAAAAAACGCAGAAAACACTTTTGTAGTTTTAGATTCAATTTTTAATTCGGTAGGTTTTCCTGTAAATTCAATTGTAAGGCAGTGGAATTATCTTGAGGATATTTTGGGTTTTGATGGTGAAGATCAGCATTATCAGGAATTTAATAATGTGCGATCGAAATTTTATGGAAATAGTTTTGAAGAATCCGGCTACCCCGCTGCTACCGGAATTGGGATGAACCAGGGTGGGCTGATTATTGAATTTGTAGCCGTAAAATCAGGTGAGGTGCTTACTTTCCCGGTTGACAATCCCGACCAGATAGCAGCGCATCATTATAGTAAAAAAGTGTTGGTTGGCGAGGAATGTGTAATTAAGACCACACCAAAATTCGAGCGTGCGAGGTATTTAAATTCGTTTGGGAAACAGTTGATTTTTATTTCCGGAACAGCCTCAATTTTGGGTGAAAAAACAGTCGGTATCGGAAACCCCGAAGAGCAAACTGAAGTTACAATAAATAATATTCAACGTTTGTATTCCAGTAAGGTAATAAAGAAAATCTCAGAAAAGACCCTTAGCCCAAAATATGGCCATGCAAGGGTTTATATTAAAAAACGGGAAGATTTCCCAACCATTAAAAAAGTGTTTAAAACTCATTTTGGCAATCTTCCGGTAGTTTATATTGTGGCCGATATTTGCCGCACTAATTTGCTTGTAGAAATAGAAGGCAAAGTAATCCTGAACTAATACCGACTTGACAACAAAATGTTGTAAACTTTCGCTTTGTTCAGTCTGCTTCTTTGTTGTATTATTTGCATTAATCCCGAAATAGATTCGAGGCTATTGTAACTTCAAAATTTGCTATGTGGCATTTTGAAGAACAATTGGTATAATAACCTGAGTTCTGTAAATAATATTACACAGAAAATCATAATTATTTTAAGGAATGTAGGCAAGCTTAACTTTTACAGGTTTTATTGTTTTTGGTAACGATGCTAATCAAATAATGTATTGATTCCTTAAAATTTAAAATTAAGCCCAAATATAAAATGAGTGCCTGCCTGCGGAAAATAACCATCCATTTTATATCGTTCGCCGCCCAAAATGTATGAATAAACCCAGGCGTTGCTTTCGTAGATTTCGTTGAATAAATTATTTACCATTAAATGAACTGTTATTTCTTTAAATAATTTTGTGCCAAAGGAATATGCCGCATTTAAATTATTTACAAAGTAAGCATCCAGAATACGATCTTCACTCGATGAATTATCGATAAATTGTTTTCCAACAAAAGATGAAATAAAACGTAAACTCAGGTTTTTTACCGGTTCAAAAATTAGTTGGCTGTTGGCAACAATGTTTGGCGAAAAAGCCAAATCGGTGGTTCCCAGTTTATAACTTTCCTGTCCCCATGTATCCCAGTTATCAAGATGTTCAGTAAAATAGAGAATTTTATTTTGGCTGAATGTGCTATTTCCTGTCCATTGTAAAGTGCGGGTTATTTTAAGCCCTGCCTGAAGCTCAAAACCTGTCCGGTAGCTTTTATCTACATTTGCCATAATTGGTGCTCCCACATCGTTAATTTCGCCGGTTAAAACCAACTGGTTTTTATAACACATGTAATAAAAATTGGCACTTGCAGTAAAAGCCGGTGAGCGGAAATTATACCCCAGTTCCCAGTCGCGCAAAGTTTCGTAAACCGGCTGATTTCCATCAGGATCGGCATCGGTATAATTGCCACGGTTGGGTTCGCGGTTGGCAATAGCAAACGAAAGGTACAAATTCTGATTGGGGCCTGCCTGATAAAAAATACCCACTTTTGGATTAAAAAAGTTAAAATCATGTTCCTGCGAAATATTCCTCAAATCATC
>Ga0233447_1001575_pt1 | contig 18453 bp, 33 predicted proteins | sample SI_124_October20_3_FD_183014 | JGI IMG/M metagenome (GOLD analysis project Ga0233447, IMG submission 183014) | Seawater microbial communities from Saanich Inlet, British Columbia, Canada - SI_124_October2016_135_MG | ecosystem: Environmental > Aquatic > Marine > Inlet | place: Canada: British...
TTGTTGAGCTTATAGTACCAGTTGCGTGCGAACAGGGATTACGTTTTGCTATTAGAGAAGGTGGTCGTACTGTTGGTGCTGGTGTTGTAACATCGATTATTGAATAGGAATGGTAATGAATAGCTCAGTAAAAGAGAAGAAAACAGGAAATAAGATAAGGATTAGGTTGAAAGCTTTTGACCATGCAGTGCTAGAGCAGACTTCTGTAAGAATTGTGGGGACAGCGCAAAAATCAGGAGCAAAAGTAATTGGACCAGTGCCTTTACCTACACAAAAAAAACGTTGGTGTGTTTTGAAATCACCCCATGTTAATAAAAGAGGTGGGGAGCATTATGAGATTAGGGTACATAAGAGGATGATCGATATTATTGATCCCCCGGCATCTGCGGTTGATGCAATAATGCAGTTAGACTTACCAGCTGGTGTAAACGTCGAAATAAAGTTGAATTAGAAAGGATACTTAATATTAGAGGTACGGGAAAACTGTGCCTTTTTATATAGGTGAAGATATGAAGAAATTTATATTAGGAAAAAAAGTAGGAATGACACAGATAATGGACGATGAAGGACTTGTAACGCCTGTAACGGTGCTTCAGATTGGTCCTTGTGATGTGGTTAATGTTGTGAAGAAAGAAGAGAGAGGCTATTCAGCGGTTCTTCTTGGTTATGAAGATGTTAAAGAAAGTAAGTGTAATAAACCAAAAAAGGTCTATTTTCAAAAACAAGGTGTTGCACCAAAAAAATATTTAAGAGAGTTTAGGGTTGATGGTGCAAGTAGTTTAGAGCAGAAGCAGGTAGTTACTGTTGATTTGTTTGAGAAGGATGAAAAGGTTGATGTTCGATCAAAAAGTATTGGTAGGGGTTTTGCAGGGACAATAAAAAGACATAATTTTAGTAGAGGTCCGATGGGGCACGGGTCAAAAAGCCACAGAGCACCTGGTTCTATTGGGGCGGGAACAACGCCAGGTAGAGTAATAAAGGGCAAGAAGATGCCTGGTCATTATGGAGATGCATGGGTGACAGTTAAGAATTTGTTGGTTGTTGGTGTGGATTCTAAAACAAATTGTATTTACTTAAAAGGAGCTGTTCCTGGAAAGAAGAATGGTTTAGTAGAGGTTTCTACTAGATAGGGAGTATATGAAATGAAATTAAATATTATTGATAGCAAAGGTGATGAAATAGGAGCATATAATGTTTCTATAAAAGATGAAACAAAAGAAGAGACAAGATCGCATTGTAGATATTTGGTGAAAAAGTACCAAGACGCTTATTACAGAGAAGGTACTGCATCTACAAAGACTAGGTCTGAGGTTTCTGGTGGTGGCTCTAAACCATATAAGCAAAAAGGAACTGGGAGAGCTAGGCGGGGTACTAGTAGGAGTCCATTAATTAGGGGTGGAGCAATTGTATTTGGTCCTCATCCTAGAGATTATAAGATAAAGTTAAATAATAAGATAATAAAAAATGTTATTAAGGGTGCTTTCGTAGAACAAGAAAAAAAGACAATATTGCTGAGTTCTGAGGTTGGGCAAGATCAAATTAAAACAAAAGAGATGGTTGCGTTGATAAAAGGATTTACTAAAGTAGCAGTTATTCTTGATGATAATGAGGAGAATATTTGGAAGGCAGCAAGGAACCTGAAAAAATGTGTGTTGTTGAATACAAAATTCTTGCCAATAGCTACTTTATTATCAAGCGATAAGCTTATAATAACAACTGAAGCAATGAAAAAAATGGAGGCTACGATTTTAAAATGAGTATAGCAGTGGAAATTAAGCCAGTAATATCAGAAAAAGCAGCTGAAAGACTGAATGATAATCAATATACGTTTATAGTTGATGATTCTATAAATAAAATTGAGATAAGAAAATATATCGAAGGAAAGTTTAACGTAGAAGTTGAGTCAGTTAATGTCCTTAATAGAAAAGGAAAGAAAAGACGTAGAGGGAAAATAGTGGGCATGACAAAGTCTACAAAAAGAGCTGTAGTAACGATTAAAAAAGGCCAAGAAATTGAGCCTGTAAAAGGAATGTTTTAGGAGAATAAGATGGGTTTAAAAGATTACAAGCCAACGTCACCAGCAAAAAGAACAAGACAGGTACTTGACTTTCAAGATATAACAAAAAGTACACCAGAAAAGAGTTTGTTGGCGCCTTTAAATAAAAAATCAGGCAGAAACAACACAGGTAATATTACTGTTCGAAGGCGTGGAGGTGGAAATAAGCGGTTATATAGAATTGTTGATTTTAAAAGAGATAAGTATGATATAGAAGCTAAAGTAACAACTATTGAGTATGATCCATGTAGAACTTGTAATATAGCTCTTGTGCAGTATAGGGATGGAGAAAAAAGATATATAATATGTCCAGATAAGATTAAAGTTGGTGATATTGTGATGTCTGGTGATGATGTTGATATTAAAATTGGGAATAGCCTACCATTAAAAAACATTCCAGCAGGAACAATTTTACATAATATAGAGCTAAAAATAGGAAAAGGTGGTCAATTAGTTAGAACAGCCGGAGGCTGTGCAACTTTGATGGCTAAGTTTAATGACAATGCAACAATAAAATTACCATCTGGTGAAGTTAGATTAGTAAATTTAAAATGTAGAGCTACTATTGGTGTTGTTGGGAATTCTGAAAAAAGAAACACGACTAAGGGAAAAGCTGGTTGTAGTAGATGGCTAGGTAAAAGGCCAAAGGTTAGAGGTTCTGTTATGAATCCTTGTGATCATCCACATGGAGGTGGCGAAGGAAGGGCTCCTATTGGTTTATCTGGGCCAATGACACCTTGGGGTAAACCAACTCTTGGTTATAAGACCAGAAAAAGAAACAAAGTGACTAATAAATTTATAGTAAAGCGTAGAAAGTAGGAGGAGAAAATTGGCACGATCAATTAAAAAAGGACCATTTGTTGATGATAGCTTAAGTGAAAAGCTAGAAAAAATGAATAAAGCAGGACAAAAAAAATTAGTGAAGACATGGTCAAGAAGATCAACAATTATGCCGGATATGATTGGTCATACAATTGCAGTTTATAATGGAAAAAAACATATTCCTATATATATATTAGAGAATATGGTTGGACATAAGCTTGGGGAGTTTTCTCCAACAAGGGTGTTCAAGTCACATGTTAAGAAGTAAGGAGATATAATTTGAGTAAGCAAAATAAAGTAGTAGAAAATAATATAGAAGTAATAGCAAAGGGGAGATTTATTTGGGGTTCTCCATTTAAAATTAGAAGAGTTGCTAAGTTGATAAGAGGTAAAAATATTTTAGAAGCAAAAGCGATATTAAAAGCTTTGCCGCATAAAAGCTCAAGAGTATTAGGTAAACTTCTTATGTCTGCTATTGCAAATGCAAAAAATAACAATAAACTAGATGAAGGAAGTTTGTATGTGAAAAGGGTTTTGGTAGATGAGGGACCACGACATAAAAGATATCAACCAAGAGCTAGGGGTAGGATGTATCAAATTGTTAAAAAGACATCACAATTACTGGTAGGTTTAGGTACTGTAGAAGGAGATAAATAATGGGACAGAAGACTCATCCAATAGGCATAAGGTTAGGTATTGTTAAGGATTGGGATAGTAACTGGTTTGCGCTTGGTAAATATAGCGAGAATGTACTTGAAGACTTTAAAATAAAACAACATTTAAGAAATGAACTTAAAAGAGCTGGAATAGCTAAGATGTTGATAAGTAGAAAAGCAGGGGCTATTGAGGTTAAAATTTATGTAGCAAGACCTGGTGTTGTTATGGGTAAGGGTGCTGCTGATATAAAATATATAAGTGATGAGCTAAAGAAAGAAATTGGCAAAAATATAATTATTGAAGTACTTGAAGAGAGAAACCCTGATAATAATGCAAAGCTTCTAAGTGAGTGGATAGTATTTCAATTGGAAAAAAGAGTTCCATTTAGAAGAGCGATGAAAATGGCAGTTCAAAAAGCATTAAGGGCTGGGTCTCAAGGGATTAGAGTTGCGTGCGCTGGTAGATTAGGTGGTGTAGAGATTGCTAGATGTGAATGGTATAGGGAAGGTCGCGTTCCTTTACAAACATTTAGAGCAGATATTGATTTTGCATTTTCTGAAGCACTTACCACTTATGGAAAAATTGGTGTTAAACTGTGGTTATATAATGGTGAGATTTTTAAGAATAAAAAAGAAGCACCTATTGAAATAGGTATGATTAAATCTAAAGAAGCTAAAAAAGCTTAGCTAAAAAGGAAGTAGGAGATAAACGATGTTAATGCCGCGTAAAACAAAATATAGAAAGACTCAAAGAGGCAGAAATAGAGGTCTTGCTAACTCTGGAAATACAATCGTCTTTGGAGATTATGGAATGCAGGCATTAGCTGCTGGCTGGATAACAGATAGACAGATTGAAGCTGCAAGACGAGCAATGACAAGATATATTAAGAGGGGTGGGAAAGTTTGGATAAGAATTTTTCCAGACAAGAGTGTAACAAAACTACCTGCTGAAACAAGGATGGGAAAAGGTAAAGGAGCTCCAGAATATTGGGTTGCTGTAGTTAAGCCTGGGCATGTAATATTTGAATTAAGTGGTGTTGAAACAGAAGTAGCCAAAGAGGCATTAAGATTAGCGTCTCATAAGCTAGCAATTAAAACTAAGTTTTTAGTTCAGGGAATGTAGATAAAGAGGAAAATATATGAAACAAAAAAGTTTAAAAGAAATGTCAGTTATTGAATTAGAAAATGATGTTAAAGAAAAGAAAAATAAACTTATGGAACTGAAGTTTCAGCTAATATCTAGTGAGTTAAAAGATTATTCGCAAATAAGCAAAGCACGAAAAGATATAGCTATGGCGAGTACTTTTTTGTCAATGAAAAGGAGCGAAACAAGTGAGTAATGATAGTCAGGTAATTAAGAAAACAAGAACAGGTGTAGTGGATAAACTTACTGCAGAAAAGACTGTTAGTGTGAGTGTTAAAAAGAGAGTTCGACATCCTTTATACAAAAAAGTAATTAATAAAGTAGTAAAATGTTTGGTTCATTCCGAGGGTTTTGATCTTAAAGTGGGCGATAAAGTTAGGATTATTGCGTGTAGACCAATAAGTAAAAGAAAAAGCTGGCGAATACAAAATATATGTAATTAGTTGTTGAAATAGAATTGGAGTAATTTAAATGATACAAGCAGAAACTAGATTAAAGGTAGCAGATAATTCAGGAGCAAAAGAGGTACTATGTATAAAAGTGCTTGGTGGCTCAAAAAGAAAGTATGCAAGGGTAGGGGATGTAATAACTGCTGTAGTAAAGAAAGCTGTGCCAAATGGACAGGTAAAAAAAAGTGAAATTGTAAAAGCTGTAATTGTAAGAACGGTTAGTAATATTAAGAGACATGATGGTACAGTTGTGAGGTTTGATGATAATGCTGTTGTGATAATAAACCCGGAAGGTAATCCAAGAGGAACAAGGATTTTCGGGCCTATACCAAGAGAGTTAAGAGATAGGAATTATATGAAAATAATTTCATTGGCTACAGATGTTGTCTAGTAAATTAGGAGTAAGATTGTGAATAAAATAAAAAAGAATGATAACGTTATAGTGACTACGGGTAAAGATAAGGGTAAAAAAGGGAAAATTTTAAAAATTTTCTTTGAAGAAGGTAAGGCTATTGTTGAAAAGGTGAATATTATTAAAAAGCACAAGAAACAAAGCCAAAAAAGCAAGGGTGGAATATTAGAAATGCCTGCTCCAATAAATATTTCTAAACTTAAATTAGTATGTCCTGAGTCTGGTAAACCAACAAGGGTTAGGATAGTTGAAGTTAATGGTGAAAAAAAGCGAAAAGCAGTTGTTAGCGGAGCTATAATAGATTAAGGGGATTATGATGTCTTATATAAAACAAAAATATTTAAATGAAGTGAAAAAGGCAATGGTTGAAAAGTACAAGTATAGTACTGGTATGCAAGTACCTAAACTAGAAAAAATTGTAATAAACAGAGGTTTGGGTGAAGCTTTGACTAACTCAAATGCAATTGAACAGACAACGGCCGAGATGATATCTTTGACAGGCCAGAAACCTATAATGATAAAAGCAAAGAAGGCGATTTCTAATTTTAAAATTAGAGAGGGGAATATTATAGGTTGTAAAGTTACGCTTAGATCTGATAGGATGTATGACTTCATGACAAAGCTAATTAATATTGCTTTGCCCAAGATTAAAGATTTTAGAGGTATTAATTTCTCTAGTTTTGATGGAAGAGGTAACTATACGCTGGGAATTAAAGAAGGCACAATATTTCCTGAGGTTGCATATGAAAAAATTGATAAAATTCGTGGTTATGATATTACCATTGTTACAACGGCAGAGACAGATGAAGAAGCTTATGATTTGTTAGCTTTTTTAGGAATGCCCTTTAGAAAGAAATAAAAGGATAAGGATAGGTATATGGCAAAAACATCAATGATCTGGAAAAACAAGAGAAAAACAGGGACAGTGCAACATAGAAATAGATGTAATATATGTGGTAGACCAAGAGGTTTTATAAGATTTTTTGGCCTTTGTAGAATTTGTTTTAGAACATTAGCAGGAAGTGGACAGTTACCAGGTGTAAAAAAATCTTCTTGGTAAATAGTTGGAGGAAAATTAAATGAGTATGAGTGACCCAGTAGCGGATATGTTTACAAGAATTAGAAATGCCAAGAGTGTTGGGCATGATGAGGTGAAAATGCCTTATTCAAAGATCAAGTTAGGGATTGCTAAGATCTTAAAAGATGAGGGGTTTATTAATAGTAGTGAGGTTGTATCAGAAGCAAAAGATAGAAAAGCTTTGAAATTAGGGCTTAAATATGATGATAGTGGAAAACCATTAATAGATACTATAAAAAGAGTTAGTAAATGTGGGAAAAGAATTTATATTGGAAAAAAAGAAGTTCCTAAAGTGTTGAATGGATTTGGTATAAGCATTATTAGTACTTCTAAGGGTATCCTTTCAGGAAGAGATGCAAGGCTTAATAATGTAGGCGGTGAAATTCTAGGAATAGTTTATTAGGGAGATTTGATGTGTCAAGAATAGGAAAGAAGTTAATAGAAATAGAAGGTGGAGTAGAAATACTTGGCTCTACAAATGAAATAAAAGTTAAGGGTTCTAAAGGTGAGTTGATTTTAAACTTGGAAGAAGGATTTTCGGTTAAAGTTGATACTAATCTAGCTCAAGTTATTAATAACTCCGAAAAGAAAGATTGTGCAGCTAGGCATGGATTGTATAGATCTTTAATTGCAAATATGGTAATGGGTGTGAGTAAGGGGTTTGAGAAAAACATGGAGATTGTTGGAGTTGGCTATAGAGTTGCTTTGCAAGGTAAAGACTTAGTTTTTACAGTAGGATATTCGCATCCTGTTAATGTTAAAGCTCCGTTGGGTATTGAGTTTGTGGTAGAGGGAACAAATAAGCTTAAAATATCAGGAATTGATAAACAATTAGTTGGTCAAGTAGCTGCAAATATTAGATCTATACGTAAGCCTGATCCATATAAAGGAAAAGGAATTAAGTATGTGGATGAAATTATTGTAAGAAAACAAGGTAAGAGCGTAAAGAAATAGGGAAGAAAAATGGCAAATAGGAAAAGAAAGAAAACAAATATTAAGAGTAACTCAGAAAGACTTAGAGTTTCTGTATATAGGAGCAATAAAGATATATATGCACAAATAATAGATGATAAAGAGCAGAAAACAATAGTTTCCGCATCATCAATGAAGATGGATAACCTTAATAAGGTAGATCAGGCTAAGTTGGTAGGTAAGGAACTAGCTGAAAAAGCTAAGAAACAAAAAGTTGAGAAAGTGATTTTTGATCGTGGTAATTATATTTATAGAGGTCGTGTGAAAGTATTAGCTGACTCAATAAGAGAGAATGGCATAGATTTTTAGATTGGAGTAACTAAGATTATGAGAAAAGATAATCATCGTGGCGGTACGCAAGAAGTAGAGGGTATAGAAAAAGTAATTCAAATCGATAGGGTTACAAAGGTTGTAAAGGGTGGCAAAAGACTAGCTTTTAGAGCGTTTGTAATAATAGGCGATATGGATGGAACTGTAGGATATGGTTTAGGGAAGTCGAAAGAAGTTCCTGGTGCTATAAAAAAAGGAATAGAAAAGGCTAAGCGACAACAGTATAAAATTAATCTTGTTAATGGCACATTGCCTCATGCAGTGGTAGGGGGGTTTGGAGCTTCAAGGGTTGTTATTAACCCTGCAAGGCCAGGTACTGGTGTAATTGCTGGGGGTGCAGTAAGGATCTTGTTAGAAGCAGCTGGTTTAAAAAATGTAGTGGCTAAGTCTTTAGGCTCTGGTAATTCAATAAATGCAGCTAAAGCAGCGATTAATGGGTTGATGCAATGTAGAGATTTAGAGAAGGAAGAAAAAAGAAGAGGTAAGAAATTACCAGTGTATGTTACTAAACAAGAAAAGGTTAAAGCACAAAAAACAATAGAAACTGAACCTGAAAAAGAAATAGTTAAAGATTTGAAGGCATCAAAGCCAGTTGTAAAAGATGAAGTCAAGAAAACCAAAAAAGCAGAAGATAAAAAAAGTAGTGAGGATAAAAAATGAGTTTAGATAAATTTGGACCTGCTGATGGTGCAATAAAAAATAGAAAAAGAAAAGGTAGGGGGAATGCTTCTTGTGGTGGTGAGTGTGGAAGAGGTCATAAAGGTCAAAAGAGTAGATCTGGTCATTCAACACCTGCTGGATTTGAAGGTGGTCAAATGCCTTTATATAGAAGAATGCCAAAGAAAAGAGGTTGTGGGAATAACAGAATCATGAAGGAAAAATTAGTTCCAATAAACTTAGGACAAATTGATCAATTTTTAAATGGCAAAGAGAATGTGATAGATGCAGAAGTTTTGTATAGTAAGAAGCTTATAAAGAAAAACGAAAATATAAAGATATTGGGTGTTGGCGAAATAAAAAGTGGACTTGTTATAAAAGCCCATGGCATATCAAAAAGTGCGCTTGAGAAGATCAATAAGGTAGGCGCTACCTTTGAACTAGTTAAATAAGATGAAAAGTGGCTTTTCTGGAGTATTTAAAATAGCTGAGCTCAGAAAAAGAATTGTTTTTACTCTTTGTATAATTATAATATACAGATTAGGTAGTCATATTCCTATTTCTGGAATAGATGTGGATGCTCTTGGAAGGTTGTTTGATCAAGGAGGCGTTCTTGGTTTTTTTAATTTGTTTTCTGGAGGTGGTTTAAGTAGATTTTCACTATTTGCATTAGGTATTTTACCGTTTATTAATGCATCCATTATGATGCAATTGGTAACTATAATTTGGCCAAAATTAAAAGAATTGGCACAAGAAGGTGAGTCAGGAAGAAAGCAGATATCTCAATATACAAGATATATGGCTATAGCGCTTGCAACTATGCAGGGTTTTGTAATGTCTGTGGGTTTTAAGAGTTTTATATTACCAGGAATTAATTTTAGTTTGTTTGTTTTTTATGCTGTAACTAGTTTAGTTGCAGGAGCTGCTTTGGTGATGTGGTTAAGTGAAGTTCTCTCAGAAAAAGGTATTGGAAATGGGGCTTCTATTCTTATCTTTGTTGGAATAATTGCACAAATGCCTTTTTATATAAAAAATACGTATGTTTTAGTTGCTGGAGGAACAAGTATATTTAGAGTTATAGCATTGGTTGTTGTTTTTTTGATGATGATTATTAGTATTGTATATGTTCAAGAAGCTCAAAGAAAAGTGCAAGTTCAGTATGCTAAAAGACTAGTCGGAAGAAAGCTGTATGGGGGACAAAATACATATATACCATTAAGATTGATTCAAGGTGGAGTAATGCCGATTATTTTTGCGTCAGCTGTATTACAGTTTCCAAGAATGCTTGGGCAGTATGTGAATATAGGTGCTGTTAAAACTTTTTTTGATGTCTACTATAGATATGATGGCTTTTTTTATAATATGTTTTTCTGTTTATTAATATTCTTTTTCACTTATTTCTATACAGCTATAACATTTAATCCTCAAGAATTATCAGATAATATAAAAAAATATGGCGGATTTATTATGGGCGTAAGACCTGGTAAACCAACTGTTGAATATTTAGAAAAGATAATATCAAAACTTACTTTGGTTGGGGCTTTATTCTTAGCTATGGTGGCTATTGTGCCAGTATTTGCTGCAAATGTTACTAATGTAACTAGTTTTATGGGGTTAGGTGGTACGGCACTATTAATTATGGTAGGGGTTGCAACTGATTTAGTAAAACAAATTGAAACATATGTTGTGGCGCATAGGTATGAAGGATTGCTATGAAGTTGGCTTTAGTGATGTTAGGGCCACCAGCATCAGGGAAAGGAACTCAAGCTTGTAGAATTGCATCTGCTTATAATATGCCAATGCTTGCATTGGGCGATCTAATAAGGGATGAGATTAAAGATGAAACAGTGCTTGGGAAAAAGGTCAGAAGTTTTGTTATTCGAGGTTCTTTAATTCCTGATGAAATAGTGATTGATATTTTTAAAAAAAGGTTTGAAAATAATTATAAAAAGGCAAGTTGTGTAATAGATGGTTTTCCCCGAACAGTTAGGCAGGCGCAAATTCTGGATAAATCTTTAAAAAGCTATGATAGCAAGCAGTTTTTTTTTTAGAACTTTCATTAAATAGAGTAATAGAAAGAGTCTTGGGTAGAATAGTTTGTGTGGAGTGTAAAGCTGTATACCATAAAATCTATAATCCAGAAATAAAAGATGGTGTATGTAATATTTGTGGTAATAAATTGGTTTTACGAGAAGATGATTCAAAAAAAGTGGTTAAGCAAAGATATACTGTATATAGAAATATGATTGAACCGATCCTAGAATATTATGGTTCAAGAATAACTAAAGTAGATGCTGCTAAAGATGCAGATGTTATATATAAGGAAATTATAAGTTACTTGAAAAATTAGTATTAATATAAGACAAAAGGCAGGTTTTTTTGCTTGTATTTAAATGGTCTAATGAATATATGTGAAATTGGGCTTAACATTACAAGGTAAATGCACTATAATGATCGGCCGATACTATAAAATAGGCTGAAAATAGCTTAATTGTGATATGAAAAGAGGTATAATGAGATGAAGGTTAGAGCTTCAGTAAAAAAAATGTGTAAAGATTGTAAAGTACTACGTCGTTTTGGCGTTGTAAGAGTAATATGTAGAATTGCTAAGCATAAGCAAAGGCAAGGATAAAGATAGAAAGAGGAGGTATTTGATTGGCTCGAATAAGTGGAGTAGATTTACCAAAGAATAAAAAAATAGAAATTTCATTAAGATATATATTTGGAATAGGTCCCAGTATTGCAACGGCTATAATTAAAACAGCAGGAGTTAGGACTAATATTCTGACAAAAGAATTATCTGAAGATGAAATTGTAAGATTAAGAGATGCAATATCAAATTATAGAGTAGAGGGCGATCTTAAAAGAGATGTAGCCCAAAATATAAGAAGATTAAAAGAAATTGGTTGTTATAAAGGATCAAGGCATAGAAAGAGCTTGCCAGTAAGAGGTCAGCGAACACATACTAATGCTAGAACAAAGAAGGGTAAACGTGTTGCTGTTGCTGGAAAGAAAAAAGTTACAAAATAGAAAAAAATTAGGAGGTATTTGATTGGCTTTTAAGAAAAAGAAGAAAGTAAAGAAGAATGAGCCTGTAGGTGTAGCTCATATAAAATCAACTTTTAATAATACAGTAATAACAATTACTGATTTAAAAGGAAATGTTATTTCTTGGTGTTCTACGGGTGTTACTGGTTTTAAGGGAACTAAAAAAGGAACTCCTTTTGCAGCGCAGCAAGCTGGTGAAATGGCAGCAAAAAAAGCTGTTGAGGTCGCTGGGATGCAAAGGATTAACGTGTTGGTGAATGGGCCAGGGTCAGGAAGAGAGACTGCAATTAGAGCGATACAATCTGCTGGGTTAGAGGTTGAATCAATTAAGGATGTTACTCCGATACCTCATAATGGATGTAGGCCTCGAAAAAGAAGAAGAGTGTAGGGAGAAGCAAAATGGGTAGATATACAGGACCAAGTTGTAAGATTTGCAGAAGAAATGGGATCAAGCTTTTTTTAAAGGGTGAGCATTGTGAAACAGCAAAGTGTTCATTAGAAAAAAGAAACTTTCCTCCAGGAAAAAGAGATGTTAGATTAAAAAAACTTTCAGAATATGGAAGACGTTTGCGAGAAAAACAAAAATTGAGATTCTTTTATGGTGTTGGAGAAAAGGTCATACGCAGCTACTTTAAAAAGGCTGATAGACAAAAGGGAGTTACGGGTCATAATTTATTATCTATTTTTGAAAGAAGGCTTGATAATGTTTTTTGCAGGTCTTCTTTGGCTAGGTCTAGAAAAGAGGCAAGGCAGCTTATACAGCACGGTCATGTGTTGGTGAATAATAAAAAAGTTGATATACCATCATTCATTACTAAAGAGGGTGATGAAATAACAGTGAGAACAAGAAGCCAGGAATTGTTTAAACCAAGATATGAATCAATAAAGGAAAAGGGTATTCCTTCTTGGGTGGCTTTTGATAGTGCAAAAAAAATAGTAAAGCTAGCACACCTTCCAGCAAGAGATGAGATATTAGTTCCTGTTGAAGAGCATTTAGTTGTAGAATATTATTCTAGGTAGAATTCAGGGAGGATAAAATAGTGAGTAAGCCAAAACCATGGGTTAAGTATGAAAAAATAGATGATAGAACAGGAAGATTTATCGCGGCTCCTTTAAAAAGGGGTATGGGTGTGACTCTTGGAAACTCTTTAAGAAGAGTTTTATTGTCTTCTCTTTCAGGATATGCAGTTACTTCGGTTAAAATTGATGGTGTTAAGCATGAGTTTGCAACAATACCGAATGTTGTAGAGGATGTGTTGGATATTCTTTGTAATGTTAAGGGTTTAGTGTTTAAAAGTGATTCAGAAGAGCCAATTGCAATGAAGATTGATGTTAAGGGTAAAAAGAAGGTGACGGCAAAAGATATAGTGTGTAGTAGTGAAGCTTCTATTGTTAATAAGGATTGGCATATTGCGGAAGTTTCTGATGGTGGAAAACTAAACATGGAAATGATCTTGGAAAAAGGATTTGGTTATTCCCCATCTGATGCAAATGAAAAAGAAGGTCTTGATATAAATACAATTACAATAGACTCATCTTTTTCGCCAATATCTCGAGTAAATCATAATGTGCAAAATATAAGAGTTGGAAAAGAGTTGGATTATGATAGTTTAACACTGGATGTTTGGACTAATGGAAGTGTTGAGCCAGGTATTGCTGTAAAGCAGGCGTCTTCAATACTTGTTGAAAAGTTTGGTCTTTTTGAAAACTTGAATGAAAAGCCAGATGAAGAAGAAAAAGAACTTGAAGACTCAGCTGAAGTGGCTGGCGAATCAGCTCTTAATTTATCAGTTGATGATTTAGAGTTGTCAGCAAGGTCTTCTAATTGTCTTAAAAGAGCTGGTATTGAGTTGGTTTCAGAGTTGATTGAAAAGGATATGCAAGAATTAATTCAAATTAAGAACTTCGGTAAAAAAAGTGCTGATGAAATAAATGAAAAACTTAAGCAGTATGGATTAGTCCTTAAGGATAAGTAGGGATAAGGAAGGTAATAAGATGAGACATCAGAGAGGTAATAAAAAACTTGGGAAACCAACAGATCAAAGAATAGCCTTGTTACGGAGCTTAGTAAGGTCTTTATTTATTTATAATAGAATTAAGACAACAGATACAAGAGCCAAGGAAGCAAAAAGAATGGCTGAAAAATTAATAACATTAGGAAAAGCAGAGACATTACATGCCAGAAGGCAGGCCTTAAAGATATTGCCAGATAAAGATGTAGTGAAAGATCTATTTGCAAATATAGCAACAAAATACAAAACTAGAGATGGTGGCTATACTAGGGTTATCAAGCTTGGTAATAGACTTGGAGATGGAGCTACAATATCTATTTTGGAGTTAGTTGAATAGATATAAGTTCGTTATTTCGTATAAGGGTAGTGGTTACTGTGGATCTCAAATTCAAAAAAATGGGAAAACAGTTGAAGGGGAGATAAAGAAAGTCTTAAGAAGTATATTTAAAGATGATATTGTGGTAAGTATGTCTGGCAGAACAGATGCTGGAGTACATGCTACAGGACAGGTAGTCAGCTTTAAAGCAGTAAAACAAATACCTGAACAGAATATCCGAATGGCAATGAATTCTTTGTTGCCAGGGGATATAAGAGTAAAAAAACTTTATTCTGTGGATATTGATTTTGATCCACGAAGATTAGCGAAAAGTAGAGTTTATAATTATCTATTTACGAATGAAGATATTCTGAGTTATTTAGATGATTATGTTGCAAAGATAAATTTTACGCCTGACTTAAAGCAGGTTTTGAAGATTAAAGATGTTCTGATTGGATGTCATGATTTTGTTCATTTAAGAAGTTGTGGCTCTAATGAAAATAATACAATCAGAGAAATTATGGATTTTGATATTAGAGTTGAGAAAGTTGTAGATGTTTATAGTGGTGAAGTATCTATTATATACAAAGTTGTAATATGTGCTAATAGTTTTTTGTATAAAATGGTAAGACATATTGTAGGTGCTGTTTTTGAAGTACTAAAAGGTAAGCAACTTGTTGAAGAGTTCGCATCTTTTTTGACAGAGAATGAAAAGAAATATAGATATAAAGTGGCTGATGCTAAAGGTTTAAGTTTGATTAAAGTGAATTATTAGTTAAGGAGTAAATGAAATGAAGCAGCAAAAGAGTTTTTATCCGAAAGAGGCGGATATTTGTCAGGAATGGCAGTTGATAGATGCATCAGGAGCAGTGCTTGGCAGACTAGCTACTAAAATTGCCTCTATTGTTAGAGGAAAAGTTAAGGCTGAGTATACGCCATCAGTGGATACTGGTGATTATGTTGTAGTGATAAATGCAGATAAAATAAAAGTTACAGGCAATAAAATGCAGGCTAAAAACTATTATAGACACAGTGGATATCCTGGTGGTTTGAAAACAACGAGTCTTGAGGAATTGATGAAAAAAGATTCAACACAAGTAATTTACAAGGCTGTTAAAGGGATGTTGCCGCATAACACACTTGGCAGACAAATAATGAAGAAAGTTAAAATATATTCAGGAGCAGAGCACCCTCATAGTGCTCAGTTGAATAATAAACAGGAACTTCAAGAGAATAAGGAGGCCTAGCATATAATGGAAGAAGATAAAAAGAAGGCTAAGAAAACAGTAGTGAAAAAAGAAGATAAAAAGGTGAAAAAGAGTATAGCTCAAGAACCAAAAAAAGAAATGACAGAAAAAAAAGTTATTAAAGTAACGAAAAAAGAGAAACTAATGAAAGTACCTAAAGAGTTTTATTATGGTACAGGTAAGAGAAAAACAGCAATTGCTAAGGTGTGGCTATTTAATGGCAAGGGAAATATTTTAGTAAATGATATGAGTGTAAGAGATTATTTTTGTAGTGAAGTAGTAGCATATACTGTGCTTGAACCTTTATTAAAGCTTAATGTTGAAGGTAAGTATGATTTTAAAATATCAGTGCTTGGTGGTGGTTTGATTGGCCAGGCAGGCGCTTGTCGTCATGGGATTTCTAGAGCTCTTTTAAAAATGAATGAAGATTTTAAGGGAGTACTTAAAGAAAATGGTTATTTGACTAGAGATCCGCGTGTTAAAGAGCGTAAGAAATATGGTAGAAAAAAAGCGAGAAAAGGTTTTCAGTTTAGAAAAAGATAGAAATAATTTTAGTAATTTTTTTAAAAACGCTTCTTTAATTAGAGGCGTTTTTTTTGTTTATATATATAATAGCCACATTTTGGTAGAAATACTGGTTTAATAAAATATTTCACTTTTGGGTAGGATCTGCAAATAAATGGTCTTTTATAATAAATACTACATTTTTTGTTTTTTAAATAGTTACATTTGAATATTAGAATATGATTTGAAATATCCTTTTCAATAAATGTAAAGTTGTATACAAAGCTGTACCACCATATAGAGTAACGATGTACTAATGAATAGTTCCAAAATCTCTTGGATAAATAAATACCTAGTCGACTACAACAATGACCACAATTTTGGCAATGACCGTTGATGGTGTAGTGTGTGTGAAATAACTTCTTTGTAAGATGTGAAAATACACCGTCAAAGTCTCTTATGAACCGCAGGGCTGTTCTTAGTGGAATAAATATTATTTGCTTCATATTGAGCATATTTAAGCATAGTTTTTGGATATAAAATAGTATGGGATGCTATGTATATAAGTATATGAAAAAGGTAGTTTAAAAACCCTGTTGACAAGAGTGAGTTGTTTCATATAGAATCTCTAAGCTGATTTGAGCAAGATCTTAAATCACTGATCCTTGAGAATTGAATAACAAGCCTAGATTAGTGCGAGCCTATTTATAAATTTTACTTTTTTTAATAAATAAAAAAAGAACTGATAACCAAATGAGAGTTTGATCCTGGCTCAGGATGAACGCTGGCGGCGTGCCTAACACATGCAAGTCGAACGGACCTTGAAGAATTGAAGCTTCGGTGGATTTTCTTCGCTGGTTAGTGGCAAACGGGTGAGTAATGCATAAGTAACGTGCCCTTAAGACTGGGATAACTTTTCGAAAGGAAAGCTAATACCGGATACTCTTTCTATTTCATAAGAGGTAGAAAGGAAAGGTTTACTGCTTAAGGAGCGGCTTATGTCTGATTAGTTTGTTGGTGGGGTAATGGCCTACCAAGGCGATGATCAGTAGCTGGTCTGAGAGGATGATCAGCCACACTGGGACTGAGACACGGCCCAGACTCCTACGGGAGGCAGCAGTGGGGAATTTTGCGCAATGGGGGAAACCCTGACGCAGCAACGCCGCGTGAACGACGAAGTCTTTCGGGATGTAAAGTTCTGTCAAGAGGGACGATTATGACGGTACCTCTAGAGGAAGCCCCGGCTAACTACGTGCCAGCAGCCGCGGTAATACGTAGGGGGCGAGCGTTATCCGGATTTATTGGGCATAAAGGGCGTGTAGGTGGTTTCTTAAGTCGGGTGTTAAAGCCCTCAGCTTAACTGAGGTGTGCATTCGAAACTAAGTAACTAGAGATTAGGAGAGGGAAGCGGAACTCATGGTGTAGCGGTGAAATGCGTAGATATCATGAGGAACACCAGTTGCGAAGGCGGCTTCCTGGCCTGAATCTGACACTGAGGCGCGAAAGCGTGGGGAGCGAACGGGATTAGATACCCCGGTAGTCCACGCCGTAAACTTTGTTCACTAGGTGTAGGAGGTATCGACCCCTTCTGTGCCACAGATAATTCGTTAAGTGAACCGCCTGGGGAGTACGACCGCAAGGTTAAAACTCAAAGGAATTGACGGGGGCCCGCACAAGCAGTGGAGCATGTGGTTTAATTCGACGATACGCGAAAAACCTTACCAGGACTTGACATCTGCAGAATTTCTTAGAAATAGGAAAGTGCCCGCAAGGGAACTGCAAGACAGGTGGTGCATGGCTGTCGTCAGCTCGTGTCGTGAGATGTTGGGTTAAGTCCCGCAACGAGCGCAACCCCTATCCTGTGTTGCCAGCAATTCGGTTGGGAACTCACGGGAGACTGCCTGTGGAAAGCAGGAGGAAGGTGGGGATGACGTCAAGTCATCATGCCCCTTACGTCCTGGGCTACACACATGCTACAATGGCTGGTACAAAGGGTTGCGAAACCGCAAGGTGGAGCCAATCTCATAAAACCAGTCTCAGTACGGATTGTAGTCTGCAACTCGACTACATGAAGCCGGAATTGCTAGTAAACGCAGATCAGCACGCTGCGTTGAATACGTTCCCGGGCCTTGTACACACCGCCCGTCACACCATGAGAGTCGGAAACACCCAAAGCCAATGTGCTAACCTTCGGGAGGCAGTTGTCTAAGGTGGAGTCGGCGATTGGGGTGAAGTCGTAACAAGGTAGCCGTACCGGAAGGTGTGGCTGGATCACCTCCTTTCTAAGGAGTTAGTCTTGAACTTGATTCAAGATTAGGTCGATCTTGTACTAACTAGGTTTGTTATTTAATTTTCAAAAAACAATAGTGCGAAATTATTTAGTTAATTTCGCATTTTTTGTAAATGGGCTTATAGCTCAGGTGGTTAGAGCGCACGCCTGATAAGCGTGAGGTCCCTGGTTCAAGTCCAGGTAAGCCCACCATTAAATATTAAAGTTTTTATATTAAATACTTTGCTTGTTATATATTTGGGGGTGTAGCTCAGTTGGGAGAGCATCTGCCTTGCACGCAGAAGGTCATCGGTTCGAGCCCGTTCACCTCCACCAAAATCGATGGGTCTTCTTCAAAAAAGGAGGCAGTCAATAAAAAAAATACAAATCCGTAATAAAAATAAATGATAAAAGGTCAAGCCGCAAGGGCATTGACAATTTATCATATTTTTATGAGTGAGGATGATGAAGTCGTTTAAAA
>Ga0233447_1001576_pt1 | contig 18434 bp, 18 predicted proteins | sample SI_124_October20_3_FD_183014 | JGI IMG/M metagenome (GOLD analysis project Ga0233447, IMG submission 183014) | Seawater microbial communities from Saanich Inlet, British Columbia, Canada - SI_124_October2016_135_MG | ecosystem: Environmental > Aquatic > Marine > Inlet | place: Canada: British...
AATAGCCTTTTCGACATTGTGCCAGTTCGTATTTTGCGTAAGAATAGCTCCTACAGCGATTTCGTAGCGATGTTTATTTGTAAGTTTTTTCCTGTTGTTATATGTAGGATGAATATTACCATCAATCGTGGTTGGCCACCAATTCTGTGGGCCATAGATCTCAAGTAAACGACAATAAATCTCAAGTATTTTCATATAGTTCCTAAGGTGTATTTCTTTGGTAAAAAAAAATAGCACAATTAAATCTATAAATTTTTCTCAATTTTGCAAATTGAGGAATTTTGATTTAGAGGAAAAATTCTGACACCAAATTTGAACTTTTACGAAAAATATTAACCTCGAAACATCTAATTTTTTAGCCAAAAAGGTGTCATTTTCAATTTTTTGATAACCTTCTTATAATTTTGATTAACAAGAGATTATAAAAAAAGGAGAAAGCTGTGATAAAAGTGGTATTTACGCCTATTATTGTGGCAGTGGTGAAGATGGGCAACATCCCCCCAATTAATGTAGCATAATAGACATGCCATGAGTTGAAGCTCATATTAAGCACATTCCTTCTCACAAGGCATGCCTATAAAATCATTTGTTTGAGTTCGGCAAATGAAGATACTGTAAAATCTGCCAGCTCTGCGAAAGAAACTTTTTCGGGATTAGAAAAGAAGCATGTAGATGTTCCTGCGTTTTTGCCACATAGGAGATCATCCCGATAATCACCGACCATCAGAACATTTTTAGGCTGCAAGTCCCAATATTCTAGAATATAATTTATCGGGGCCGGATCAGGCTTTACGGGTACAAAATCTCTTGTTAGGATTGGTTCAAATTCAATACTTATAAGAGAAAGAACTTTTTTTGCACTGTCGACTGAATTTCTTGTAATAACACCCATTTTGATGTTTGCAGCAGCAAATGCGTTTAACACGGAATTAACATCTGGCTGTAGTCTACTATTTTTAAGGGCTTCCTGTTCGTACCGTTCAATAATGCCTAAATGACGTCTCTTTTGCTCTTCGCTATATGAAGAGGTAACGCCTAGTAAATCCTGCTCAGGCGATATGTTAAGGACCTCTCTAAGTTCAGCAAAATCTATGGACGGAACAGTTAACGTTCCATCCATATCAAAGATTATTCCATTGATTTTATTTTTGACTTTCAATTTCCTTCATTGTAAAATCGTCGCCTTTAGGATCTAAGAAGAAAATTCCGGCAAGAAAATCTATTGCTTCAAATGGATGCAGTTCTAGGTGCAAATCCAAGAAAAGTGCCAACTCTGCACCGATAGAAAATATATCACGCGGACCATGCCAAAAATTGTAAACACTGTCATCAATTGAAGGAACACCTGTATGATAGAGAAAATATTTCTGTACACCACGGGTCGTATCATACATTTCTGTGTCTTCAGCTGACAACATCAAAAAGCTAGCATTCCATCCTGATTCGAGTCCTGCGCCGTATTGACGATTGTATGCTTTGATTAATTTTGCTGATCCACCGACACCAGCACCCAATGCCACATACCTGGTAACCCAAATTTTTGCTTTAACTGCAGGTCCAAAACCTACTGAAGCGTCGATGATATCTAAAAAATCAACAACTCTATTTGGAATATACAATATTAATCTATCTTTCCAAGATTCTCCTGGGTGTGATGGATACTGTGACAGGTTAGATTCTAGCGACTCGGTTTTTCCTGCAAAAGCTGTAGATGCAACAGCAACTGTAAATAATGCCATAAAGATTTTTTTTCTCATCAGTTTACCTTTCATTCAATTAGGAATAAATTGAAGTTAAATTTGATTTAGTATTTGAGCTCATATGGATCTAATACACCGCTACTATAGTATTAGCTGAATAATAGAAAAAATCAATTTAATATATTAAGAATATTATAAAAAATATCTTTTCTTATCTTGAAAATCTATAGCTTCCTGTCATTATTATGTACTCTTCGTTCACTTAGAGTATTGGAAAGTATCCATGTATCTACAATATCGGGATGTAGCGCAGCCTGGTTAGCGCGTTTGACTGGGGGTCAAAAGGTCGGAAGTTCGAATCTTCTCATCCCGACCATTTTTTAGCATTAAGAATATGCTTTTTTGTCTGCTGTTGCTACCGTTAGTTTTCTTCCGATTTAGGAACTTTTACTGTTATATTTTTCATGCGTTCTGATACAGCATCTTCTCTCAAAACAATTTCTTCCGTTTTAGTTTGATAAAATCTTCCTGAAGACTGCTAATAATGTCAAGCATTTCTTTTTTTGTGTTTTTCATTGTTACCTCAGTGTCCATAATTATTCCTCCTTGTTGCTATTTTGAAACTTTTATATTAACCGGTAGTTCTGCCATAGATTCTTTAATGCCAATCAGAATAGAATACATGATAGCGCAATTTTTTAATGATATCGGCATTTTATTTGTAGCTTTTGAGGGCAATTCATATGCCAAAACTTTAAAGGTTTGTCTGTCTATCCTTGCATTAATGTTTGGCGACGAATATAGCAATTTATCTGCTAGAGTAAGTTCATGTATATCATTGTTGAATTTTGCTCTAATAGACCATACTTTTCCGCTGTTAAAAATCATAAAAGCGTTTTCTCTCTGTGTCTCAAATTCTTTTATGTTATTATATAAACGTGGTTTATCAATGTGAGGTTTTCCTGCGCTTGGACAGAACATAGCACAATTTCCGCATTCATTGCAGTACGGTGTAAATATTGCAATCTGATACTGTTGCGTGATTGCGAATGTTTCAGTGGTATCTCTGCTTATAATTGGTAGCTGTATTTCAAACGGTGTTATTTTATATGAAATAATTGCCTTATTGGGGCAGACGCTTACGCATGTATTACAAAATGTATTGCATTTAAGGCAGCGCTTGGCTTCTTGTTTAGCTGTTTTTTCGTCGAGCATCTGTATTATTTCATCAAAATCATCTCTTTTTTCTACAGGCAAATGTAAAATAGGTACACGAAATTTACGATGAGCACGTTTTTTCAATAGTTCTACGGTATCCGTTTCGTTTATTTCAGCAAATCCTATTTTTTGTACAGAAACTGATTCATCTGCACTTCTAATGCTATCTGCGATTATTTTACCGTCACCACATGCTTTTACAATTGTTAATGGCCCACTCTGAATAGCGTCGCCTCCAGCATAAACTCCTTTAACAGATGTCTCCAGTGTGTTATCGGAAACATCTATATATCCTTTTTTGTTTAATTTAACAGGTAGGTCATCGAGGAAAGAAAAGTCAGGTTGCTGCCCGATTGCAATAATTAAATTATCAAAGGGGATGCAAAAGTCTGTATTAGGTATTTCTATCGGACGTTTTCTATCTGATGCATCAGGTTTGCCTAATCGCATTTTACTACAGCGTATGGCTGAGATACGTCCATTTTTGGAAATAACAGTTTTAGGTGCTACGAGCTCATTTATTTCGATACCTTCTTCGATAAGTGCGTCGAGTTCTTCTTTGTGTGCCGGCATTTGTTCAATTGAACGGCGGTAAATTATGGAAACTTTTCCGCCAGTTAAACGGTTAGCAACTCTAGCACAATCCATTGCGACGTCACCAGCTCCAATTACGCCTATAGTAGCTCCCAGCGATAGATCCAGTTTATTTTTTGCAGCACGAAGAAATTTTATCCCGTCAATAACCCCATTGCTGCTTTCTCCATCTATGCCAAGTGGCATACCTTTTTGTGCACCGACAGCAATAATATAATATTTGAAACCTTGTTGTTTCAGGTCTGGGACTGAGATATGTTTGCGGGGACTATGATTACTATTTTTTAGCTTGGAGTTTGTATTTGAAATATGAGAGGGCAAAGCATTATCAGCAGTCTCATCAGGTATATTTTTGCCAAACCTATATCCATAATGAATTTTTACTCCAAGCTTTTTGATTATTTCAATATCCTGTTCAATTGAATCTAGCGTAGCTCTATATTGAGGAATAGTCTGTGAGACCATTCCAGCTGCTTGTTCTTTTTCTTCAAAGATTGTAACAGAATACCCATATTGAGCAAGAAAATAAGCAGCGGATAATCCACATGGACCGGCGCCAATGATAGCTATGTTAACATTATTATTTTTTGTTTTGGATGGATGAACTGAATTTTTATGTTTATCAATAATGAAACGTTTGATTTCTCTTATGGCAATAGGTTCATCATAATGGGTTCTTGTGCATGTTGTTTCGCACTGATGATTACAAGCCTTGCCTAGAATTGTAGGGATAGGATTGTCATTGCGTATTATTTGTGCGGCTTTTTCAATATTACCTTTTTGCACTTGTTCTATATATAGAGGTACTTTTTGGTTGATAGGGCATTCGTCTGTGCATGGAGCTTTTATGCAGTCGAAAATCTCAAGTTCCCTATTGGTTTTTGTATTTTTTCTTTCAAATGTATCTCTAAGTAGAAGGGGATCAGAAAAAACAAAGTTGGCATATTGTTTAAGATTCACAAGCGTGCTTGCCTTAACAAAATCATTTTGACTAAGGCTTTCTAGTATATTCTTGTTCATTTCAAATGATATTGCTGATTTACATATTAAATCTGGAATATCTACAGCTTTAAGAGAATCCATTGTCTCAACTGTATTTTCAATATACTGTAAAAGCCTTGTGTACCCACCAGGCCGCAAAATGTCAGATGAAACAGTAATCGTTTTCATCCCGCATCTAAGTAGCTCTGCTACATTAAAACAGTCGGCACCACCGGCAAATGACATTAGTAACTGACCATTAAACTCTACTGCCAGTTTCCGAGCGAGATTGACTGTCAATGCGTGAAGAGGGCGCCCAGAGAGATACATCATTTTCTCTTTTTTTTCAAAAATATTGCGATGATTTTCAACTTCGAGTGTATTTGAAAGTTTTACTCCAAAAATAACGCCTTTCTTAACTGCTTTTTGCTGTAGGTCCTTTAGCAGTAAAATAGCATCCGAATATTTTAGATCATGCTCAAATGCTATATCAGGGACAGTAATTTCTCTATAACCTAAATCTCTACTTAGGATGCGTCTTAGTTCTTCAGGACCAAGCAGTGTTGGGTTTAGCTTGACGTTTGTATGTAGACCCTGTTCCTCAATGAGATAAGTTGCTATTCTACCAATTTCATCAGGGGGACAGCCATGCATTGTGGACAGTGTTACGTTATTTGATAAACAGCATGGGATACTAATGTTTTTTATTTCTGAATAATGTTCTTTAACAATGTTAGTATACTCTTCTAGTAGTTTTTTGGCATTCCGCATCTTTTTGAGAAACTCTTGAACATTGGATTTAAGTATTCCTTCAAGGTTATAGCCAACGCTTAAGTTGAAAACCATACCAGGACTGTTGCCCTGAAATTTCAGTTTTTTGTGAAGAGCATAGATTAAAACCCAAGCCCTAAGGTATTCTTCAAAAGACTGGTTGAGTTTTAATTCCTGTGACCATTCAACATTATATCCTACATCAAGCATATCAATACATGGCTTTGAAACTTCGAGCTCATCAAGGGTTTGAATAGTTTTTAATTCAATAAACCTTGCACCACACAGCCAGGAAGCTATAATGTTTTGAGCCATTTGAGAATGTGGCCCAGCTGCTACACCAAATGGAGTGTCCAGTTTCTGACCATATATTTGCTGCTTAAATTTATCTGTATTTTGTGGAACAAAGAATAAGTCTTTAGGAATGCCGAATATTGAATTTTTATGTTCTAGCTCTGTAAAAATCCATTTGCTTAATTCTTGCATTGTAATGGGAATAAACTTGTCAGACATGGTCTCCTCCACATGTATACTTAATCTTTTGGATTTTTAAGGGCTTTTTATATATGTTTTCTCAAGTATTAACTCTTGCTTCTGTAAATGAACAGCTTTCTTTGTTTAATATTTTTGAGGAAGTTGTTGGCAGTTTAGGCTTGTTTTTTTCTACGTCTTGGAAGTCTGACAAAGCTGGAGTTTCCATTTTTGTCTACGTTAATACCATTTGTAAAAAGCATATTTTTCAGACAAGCAGCAGATATATTTTGAACTAGGTGTAGTTTGTTTTCCATTGGGCAGTTCCAAGTGTCTGGTTCTTTAATTAGCTGTACTTTAAAGTTATTACTCACATACAAAAGGCCCCAGCTATCAGCCAGCTCATGAGGATGAACAGAGCCAGTAGGCACAGCTAAATAAAGGTAATCAGCAAGCTGAGCCTGTCTAATCTTATCAAACCTGCTTCCATTATACAAAGCCAATTCGATCTCATTAATCCTGTCTTTGCATTTATGATATTCTTTATTAGTACTGCGTGCATAATCCCAACTCTCATACTCTGGGAAAAGATTATCATCCAACCTTAATTCCGGTTCATTTTTATGAATTATTGTTTCCAGTTCATCTCTTCTTGCTTTTTCTATTCTCAACATTGGAAGCAATTCATTCTTTGCAGCACAATCAGGCCAACACTGTTCTCTATCATGTCTTATCTCAATGATAGCAGTTTTCACAGGATACAATATTTTACGCCCTTCCTGTCTAACTGATTTTGACCAAAAGGCTGCTACATCAGCTTGAAATCTCGAAATTCTAGTAGGCACCATTAATCCTATGCCCGACGGTTCTTCTGGCAACAACCAGCCTACTACCGCACGACGTATGTCTTTAAAAGAAATAACTGCCGGAGTTGCAAGGGCATTTTCTTCATTGAGGGCATTATTATCCTTAGCTTTACGATCAAAACTAAAAGTCAGCTGATAGTCATCTTCCATTTTATTTCTCAACCTAATTCTCATTCTTAATTCTTAAAGCTATAGCCATATTGGTAGGTGTCCAGTGCTAGTGCTGTCAAGAGAAGAATTATTTAACATATTATTTAGAGAGCTTAATAAAACATCTTTATCTTTTGGGAATCTCGCTGAAATGGGGATTGGGTTAGACGCATGATTAGCTCTGAATACAGTGCTATTCAAACTCAGATTTTCCACAATTGTATAAAGTTCTTGAACGACTTCGTATTCAGAAAGAGTTTCATAGCCTTCAAACATCTTAAAGCCAGGTGCCTGAACAAAACGGAGAGCAGCAAGAAATTTTGGAGACATTTTATTTACAACTAAAGAGGTTTGTTCCGCATGTTTTTTGCTCAACTTCTTTCCAGCAAGCCCAAGTAAAACCATTACCGACATCCTTATTCCTGTGGTTTGTGCAACCTGAACAGCCTTTACCATCTGTTCGGTTGTTTCACCTTTGTGAACAAGAGACAATACTTCATCACAACCGCTCTCAAGTCCAAGATATAAGGTAAAGAGTTTAAGTTGTTTCAACTTTTTTAATTCTTCAGAAGTTTTTGCAAGTATCGAACTTCCATTCGCGTACATTGAAATTCTAGAAAGCTTTCTGAAAGAGTCATTTAATTGGATAAATATCTCTTCCAAGTATTCGTATTGAAGGCACATAACATCTCCATCTGCAAGAAAAATACGCCGCGTTTCTGGATATTTTTTTGAAGCCTTCCTTATCTCATTCAATACCTCTTCCTCTTTCCTAACTGAATATTTTACACCTTTATACATTGGGCAGAATAAACATGTATTGTGAGGACAACCGTATGCTACCTGAAAAATAAGACTATTCCCTTCCGATGGAGGCCTAAATAAAGGTTCACTATATTTCATTTTAGGTTATGTCCCTATCTTATCTGCATATTAATACATTTTGGCCAATATCCACATACTGTTAAATTTTTCTACAAGATTTCTTTACCAGTAAGAGTTTTGCAAGCAGCTAGGTATTTTTGAGCTGTTTTCAACACAATTTCGTTTGGGAGTTCAGGTGCGGGTGGTGTTTTATTCCAATTACAGATCTCCAGATAATCGCGCACAAACTGTTTATCCAAACTTGGAGGGCTGCAACCTATTTCATACTGTTCGGCAGGCCAAAAACGGCTCGAATCAGGTGTTAACACTTCATCAATAAGGATTAATTCGTCATCATAAATGCCAAATTCAAATTTAGTATCAGCAAGTATAATTCCCTTTTTCTCAGCAAAAGCTGCAGCTTTAGAATAGATTTTCAGAGTAAGCTCTTTGATTTTATCCGCAACCTCTTGCCCGAGAATATCAACAGCTTTTTCAAAACTTATATTTTCATCATGCAAACCCTGCTCTGCTTTTGTAGATGGAGTAAAAATAGGCAAATCAAGTTTTTCTGCTTGCTTATAATTATCGCGAAGTTTTATTCCACAAATTCTACCTGTTTTCTGATAATCCTTCCAGCCACTGCCTATGATATATCCTCGCGCAATACATTCAACTGGTAGCGGTTCAGCTTTTTTTACAATAATAGAACGATCTTTTAAGTCATGTTCATATTGTTTAAGGGCAGATGGGAATTTAGAAAAATCACTAGCTATAAGATGGTTAGGCATCCAATTCATCATATCAAACCAAAGCAGTGATATTTGGGTGAGTACCTTACCTTTATTTGGAATACCATTTGGCATTACACAATCAAATGCACTAATTCGATCTGTAGCGACAAAAAGTAAACTGTCACCAAGATCATAGATATCACGAACTTTCCCTCTATTTAAAATCGGAAGAGAGGCAATTTCTGTCATTAGCAAAGCACCATTCAAATCGTATTTCATAATGAAACCTTGTTATTTTTTCTGCAAATATGCATCTTAGGTTTATTCTACAAATAATCTTTCCGTACAAATAAATCTATAAACTTTTCTCAATTTTTCAAATTGAAATGTTCGGGTTAAGCAAAGTTAACAGCAATAATAGCCCCTTAGGAGCAAATTAAGAAGAAGTATGTATTAAACACCGGCTTTTACGGGCAAGATAACCGATACTTAAACTTCATGGAGTCCACACAATTTCAACGGTTTTATTATCAAGCCATGGGGCAGAAAATGGTTTCGCTATTTCTTTAATCCCTATCAAAATAGGAGTATGACTTCTCTTCCGGATTTTAATCTGAAAATTCTTTCCATCATAAACTATTTTTTCCGGCATATCTATAAATTTTTTAAAAATAGTCGGAGCCAGGACATGCTCTTTCATGGTCTTTTATTGTTATTTGCCTAAAAGTATTTTTGCAGCCTTTCAGACAGATATTTTCTTCAAAGACAGAAACATGTTTGCGCTTGCGCTTTGGGATCGGTAAATATTTCTTTTGCCATTTCTCCCTTGCCACAGCTTCTGTTTTTTTATCAGTGAGGAATTACGTTTTCTTAAAGTGATGAATTTGACTTTATCATCTGTCAATTCATCAAGTACCCCGTAAGCTGCAAACAGAGTTGCACAATTTTATAATCTCACGTTGCAGGGATACAGGGATTTTTCCACTCTTTTTCTTTCGTGGAAGAATAGGAAATAAATTGACTCGGCCAGCTTTTGCGTCTCGCAACAGTGCATAGATGGTGCTGGTTTTATAATGAAATTTTTTAGCAGCATCCTCAATTGCCATGCCATCTATAATTATTGCTCTTATTGTTTCATACTGTCGCTGCCCGGCGTTTTAGGTTGATTTTAACCAAAAGCTATTTACTGCGGGATGGAAATAGGGGAGCAATGTGGCGATTGCGGAGGCCGCGGAAATCGATGTTTTATGTTATGTGGTGATGGGTTCGATTTCAGTGAATCGGGATTCTGTCCCATGTGATTTTGATTTTGTGTTTTGCGAGTTGCCAATTTCAAGTTTTAAATTTCAAGCCGTGAATGGATACAAAATTATAATAGTTTTCCTGTGTGTTCTAAAATTTTATATAACAATACAAGCTGAAGTTCGGATTGAGTAGCAGTTTCTAATCCCGCAATTTTATTGTCAACAGTAATAACCGATATTCTTTCGGGTGATACCATCCTTACTCCGCCGCAAAGGCGATTTAAAAACTGAGATCCAAAATATAATACTTCACTCATTGGATCAGCATCCCTTAATAATAACAATAGCCTATTTGCTGCATAATATGCATCTGGAGAAAATTTTTCCAGACTTTTTCTTACTGTCTCCATATTAATTTCGAAGGCCATAGTTTTAGGGTCCAATAGTCTTCTATTTAGTAAAATATATCGATCTTTTATTGTTAAATCTTTGTTGATAAAGAAATCTGCGGTTGGAGATTTGTCTGAATACTTAAAACCAATCCATGCCATTGGTGATGGCTCCTCTCTGAGCAGAGGGCTTGGTGTTGCGGTTGAAGGTGATGTTGCATCAGGAGTTTTTGGGACTGATGGAATATCTATTTGAAGAGCTCGTCGCCTTGGGTGCCTTGCTGACTTTGCTTGTCGCCGGCCTATTTTAACAGGTCGCCGATGCCTTGTTGTTGCTTTAGACCAATCGCCTGCAGATTCAAGAGCAAGAAACAATAATATCTTTCCAGGAAGGGCATCTAGTCTTTCAAAGTCATTTTCCAAAAGATAACTTAGGAATAAATGATGTATTTCTTCTTCAACATTAATCTCTCGAAAAGCATCATGATAACGTGATGGATTGTATTCGCTAAACAAATTATCTAGTGCCATCTCTACAAGGCGCACTTTTTCTGCTGGTGAATATTTAGAGAATTCCTCACAACGTTCTTCAACTTTATCTAACGGTAATCCTTTATGTTGTATATACAATCCGTTTAACACCGTTTTTTTCCGCTTAGTCTTATAAGGGCGCCTCTTGTTTTTTTGTTAGCCGTGGCGGCAATACGGACTTTGCCACAATTGTATGTTTCACATACTCTTTCGGCTCTTGTGCCAGAAGATGTTAAAATTGCGATTGCCACTGCAATAATAATTTTAGATATATGTTTCATGATAGATTCCTCCCTAGGAATTGAAAGTTATGTTTAAATTCTTACAAAAGCTAAATGTATAGGAATTTCAAAAACTGCTAAATTTCTTTTTGCTGCGGTATATTTTATTCACTCCGAAAACTAATTCCTTCTTATTTTAAGTGAAGCGCATTGCTTATTAATTATATTACACATTATATCTGATTGATATTTCCTTCGCAATAGGACTTGTGACTATTTATTAAAGAAGGTGTTCATATGATGATTTTTGAGGCTGACTAGATTCATTTTTTCTGCTATTTTGTAGCCCCGATGTATATAAGAGGAAATAAAAAAGAAAAAGGGAAGCAAGGTTTACCGTTCGATTTTGATAAGAGAATCATATCGCGGTAACGAAAAGGTCAGACATAGAACAGTTTTTAAATAATACACTGAAACCTGCAGATATTTTATTATTACTCTCTGAAGATAAAAACTTTAGTTTACACATGAAGAAAAATTAACGCTTCTTAAGAAGAAGTAAAGATGGACCCTAATTTAGTGTTACCATAAAGTAGGCAATACAACATCATCTAACCTTAACAAGGAAGGAGATTCTCCCGATGAGCGAAAGAAAATTAACAAAGAAAGATAAAAATGGCAAAGGATTTGCTGCGACAGGGGAAACAAAACTAGACAAAACGTATAGTTGTAATCCAACTGGGGGTAACGCAACAACATGTGGAGACGAAACTTAAAAAGACGACAGCGGAAACTTTGTAAAAGTAAAAGGTTGGACATAGTGCCCAATAAGATAGACCTACCTATACTTCAATACTGGAAATTTTAACTTTAGTTAAATTTTGGCGATGTCCAACTTTTCTACGGTAACCTTTGCGTTTTTTCATCTTAAAAGCGACAACTTTTTCTCCGCGGAAATGATCTACAATTTCGCCTTCAACTTTAGCACCCTCAACAATTGGCGAACCAACCTTAATATCTTTACCTTCACCAATAATTGCAAGTACTTTAGAAAATTTCACTTTTTCGCCAATATCGCCTTTTATGGACTCTATGTCAATAATTTCATCAGCTTTTACTCTATATTGTTTTCCACCGGTTACTATAACAGCATGCATTATACCAGTCTCCTTATGAACTCATTTTTTTTAAGATCTAGGTTTTTCGTACCCTGTTTATGTTGTCATACAAAGCAAACCTAGCTCCGCCAAACGGGAAAATTATTTAATTATATATAGTAATTGTCTAAATCAGTAACTGATTAATTTAAAGCTTCAGTCTTAATCTCTAAATTAGAATACATAATTATCAATTTATATAGCACAAGATTACCAATATAAACCTCTTACTCATACTTACAAATGAAAGGAAGCGTTATTATGTATTTTTCAATGCTAATTGAAAACTGCATGAAAAGGATTTTTATGCGTGGCATATAATTTTGTGCTCATACGCAGGAACATAAAGGCAAGAATGTATTACCCTACAGGCCTTTCTGTGGAGGATCTAATTACTTCAGGCGAGCGGAAATTCTTACAACCTGAGTGCCAGAAAATATATCATGCAATGCTCTTTTTCCGCCTGAAATAAATATAAAAAAAGGTGAAAGTATACCGAAAAACAACATAAATGCGGTATATAAAAATGCTCTACTCAAAGATACTGGCTTAGCGTCATCCCCATTGCATACAAGAAGTATCCCCCAGAACCACATTCCAAAGGTCTGAGCAAATACACCTAAACATATTGTGTAATATGCCAACCAAAAGATAATACCAGTTAAAAGGAACAAGTAAAATATCGGATTTAGATTTATAATAAAACTTATTTGCCCTAAAAATGAAATATGGAAAAAACAAAAAACAACTCCAGCAATCAAAGCATAGTCAAATAGCGTTGCAAAAACTCTAAGGCTGCTATGTGCTGGATCTGGCAAAAAAGGATTTTTATACGCGGTAAAATGCTCTTCTTTATATTTTTCTTCTTTTGCTATTCTCAAATCGCTTTTTAAATCTTCTTCACTAGTCCCTCTTTTTTTCAATATATTTTGTTCATGATTAATTTTCTGTCTTGCAAACGCATTAATCAAAAAATCATATTCCCTGGCTTCATGCCACTTATTTATCATCGAATTTCTTACCTGTGTCCCAGGCAAAACACGACCAGTATTGACCCATTCTATAAGGACATCAGAACTGACAAGCCCATACTCTTTTTTTCCAATTAGAATTATATATTTCATAAAACTTTTGAAAGCACCTAGAATGTTCAAGTTTAATTTCTCTAATTACTTAGTTTTGCCTATAATGATATTAGACATTTTGAAGTTAAATTCAATAAATTTTACAATTTCTTTGATGTTTTTTGTATATATGCATTAAAAAAATATTATTTTTCTACTTTTCCTTATTGCAATAATGGCAGTCTCTATATATACCTATTAGTATAAAAGCAAAAATAATTTTAAAAGAGCTATTAAGGGAAAAGAGGAATGAATACACCTATCGATTTTTTATTTACCAAACAGCACGCATGGGTGAATATTAAAGAAAACATTGCAATTGTAGGTATCACTGACGAATTGCAGGAAATACTTGTATCCGTAGATGAAATTGTTTTGCCTAAAAAAGGCGATGAAGTTGAAATGGATATCGAATGCGTAACTCTTAATTACGATGGTGGAACATACGAATTGCCTTCGCCTCTCACTGGACGTATAACCAAAATTAACCACGAGTTAAGATATAGCCCTGAACTAATTCATTCCTCATGTTACAATGATGGCTGGCTTTTTGAGATGGAATATGATGAGTCTGACGAATTAGACATGCTTTATTCCGCTGTCGAATATGAAGATGAAATAGAAAATATGCCTGATTTATAGATTAGATCTCATACATCGCTTTAATCGTTTTCATTATGGAATAATGGTCTTTCACCCCGCATAGCTCTCGGCAGGAATGCATAGCAAGAAAAGGGATACCTATATCAACTGAGCGTAATTCCAAGTGAGAACTTGAAATGGGGCCAATAGTTGAACCTCCTCTTTCGTTCGAATGACTAACAAACATCTGACATGGAACTTCAGCATTACCAGCTATTGCCTTATAGATAGCAGTTGACTCCGCATCCGAAGTATACTTTTGATTTGCACTTACTTTAATAACAGGCCCTTTGTTGATTAGTGGCCTATTAGTAATATCGCTTTTTTCAGGTTTATTTGGATGAATGCCGTGCGCACCATCAACTGAAATCATAAATGAATTTGAAACTGCTTTTAAGAAGTCATCCCTATTCCCACCCAAATTTAAAATAATTCGCTCTAAAATATTAGATAATAACTGTGAGTCTGCGCCTTGCTTTGTAGAACTACCCACTTCTTCATTATCAAAACATGCCATTACATTTATAGTCTTTTCATTGTGAGAAGAATTTATGATAGCATGAATCCCGGCATGAACAGCTTCCAAATTATCTAGTCTTGGCGAAGAAATAAATTCATCTTCTGCCCCAATTATAGCACCTTTTTCAAATTCATATAGAAGTATATCAAAATCTAAAATATCCGAGATGTCTACTTTTAATGTCTCCGCAATAAGTTTTAGCAAATAGTTTTCTTTTTCAAAATCTTTAGAGGTTGTTTGTATAATCGGCAACAAATCTTTTTGATAATCGATAGCAATGCCCTTATTCACATCTCTATTCATATGAATGGCAATGTTTGGGATTATCGCTAGTGGCCTATTAATGTTAATTAACCTCATTTCTGGTTCGAAGGGGTTAGAATTTTTTACCATTACCCGACCAGCTATTGCAAGGGGGCGATCAAACCATGTGCTTAATATTGGACTACCGTACACTTCCGTATTCAGCTTTAAATAGCCTTCTGATAAAAGTTCAGGATTAGGCTTTATCTTAAGTGTAGGCGAATCTGTATGTGCCCCCACTATCCTAAACCCAAAATCTGAAGTATTGTTTCCAGTAACAAATGCAATTAGCGAAGAATCATTTTTCGTAACAAAATATTTTTCCCTCTCTTTTACATCCCAGCCTTTTGAAAGATCAAGTTCAAGAAAACTATTTTTTAGCAAAATATTTTTTGTGTATTTGACAGCATGGTAAGGAGTAGGACTACAATAAATAAAGTTAAGTAACCTATTTGCGAATTCACTATTATTCATATTCAAGTCTTCCGTTCATATTCAAATCTAGTCTGCCACCCTTTTAGAACAATACCTAGATTTATTTAAAAATCCAGCTAATATTGGTTACTGTGCCATTCTTCAAATGAGGCTTCACTATCCCTACTGCCATTAAAATTCCCCCCTGAGTACAGATTATTTTGTCTGTTTGTTGGAGATGGCGCATGATCTTCTAAATCTTTTCCATAATTTTTAGGCAATGGATTAGACGCATTAATCTTTTCAAATATATTAGAAAGCGCGTCTTCAACACTACTACAACTAACAAGTAGTAGTAATGCAAAAATGACATATAATAACCTTAAATTTCTATTTCGATAGGGTTGACATCCCATATTTCTTCTGCATATTCCTTTATTGTTCTGTCACTAGAGAAATATCCCATTCTAGCAACGTTAATTATAGCTTTTTTCGTCCAGGTTTCTTGATCTAGATATAAAGTTGATACTCTATCTTGTGTATCAATATAATCCTGATAATCTGCAAGCAATAAATACGTATCACCATTATTCATAAGAGAATCATATATTGGCATAAATAAATCACGATTCCCTGGATTAAAATAACCGTCTCTTATCATGTCTAAAACGTCTCTCAAGTCAGAATTGTTATTATAGTAGTCCCGCGGATTATATCCTGCTGATTTCAGCTTTTTTACTTCATCAGCACGCAACCCAAAAATAAACATATGTTCTTCGCCAATATATTCTGCCATTTCCACATTGGCCCCGTCCATTGTACCTATTGTCAAAGCACCGTTAAGAGAAAACTTCATATTACCGGTGCCAGATGCTTCATAACCAGCAGTGGATATCTGCTCAGACAAGTCAGCCGCAGGAATAATTTTTTCAGCTAAAGAAACAGAATAGTTTTCAAGAAATATCACCTTAAGCTTTTTATTTACCACAGAATCATTATTCACTTTTTCAGCAATTGAGTTAATCAGCTTAATAATGAGCTTAGCCATATAATATCCTGGAGCAGCTTTGCCTGCAAAAATTACTGTACGTGGGACAATATCCAGTTCGATATTTTTTCTAATTCTATTGTATAGTGTAATTACGTGAAGAACATTTAAAAGCTGACGTTTATATTCGTGCATCCTTTTAATCTGAACATCAAATATAGAATTTTCGTTAACCTCTAAATCATATTTATTTTTGATAAAGTTTTTCAGTTTCCTTTTATTGTCAAGCTTAACTTCAGACCATTTCTTAGCAAACTCTTTATCATCAATAAATTTTTCAAGTCCTGAAATCTCATCAAGGTCTTTTATATAGGCATATCCAATTTTATTGGCAATTAATTTGAATAAATTAAAATTGGCTTCCTTCATCCATCTTCTAGGAGTAACACCATTTGTTTTATTGTTAAACTTTTCAGGTTCAAATTTATAAAACTCTTTAAACAGGTCATTTTTAATGATTTCTGAATGCAGTTTTGCAACTCCGTTAACAGAATGGCTTCCAACAATCGCCAAGTTAGCCATTCTAATTTTCTTTGCCTGCCCTTCTTCAATTATTGACATTTTACGCATAAATTCTTGCTTATTGGGAAATCTCTTTTTGACTTTATTTAGGAATTTCTGGTTAATGTTAAAAATAATCTTTACGTGCCTTGGCAACAGTTTTTGCATTATTCCAAGAGGCCATTTTTCAAGTGCTTCAGGAAGTATTGTATGATTTGTATAGCCAAATGTTTTTACTGTGATATTCCAAGCAGAATCCCAATCTATGCCTTCTTCATCAATTAAAATTCTCATAAGCTCTGGAATGGCCAATGCTGGATGAGTGTCATTTAGTTGAATTGCGATTTTTTTATGAAAAGTTGTAATATCAGTATGCAACAATTTGTATTGACGCATAATATCTTGAAGCGAAGCAGAAACCAAAAAATATTCCTGTTTTAACCTAAGTATTTTACCTTTAGTATAGTTGTCATTTGGATACAGCACCTTCGAAATATTTTCATGTGTATTTTTATCTAGTACAGCATTTATATAATCACCACTGTTGAAAAAGTTAAAATCAAACTGTTTTGCTGATCTAGCCTGCCACAGCCTCAAATAGTTAACTGTATTATTCATATATCCGGGAATTAACACATCATAAGCAAGAGCATCTACAACGTCAGTATTTGACCAGTTGTACTTAGTCACTCCGCTTTCATCTACACTTTCAACAACTTCTCCATTAAATTTTATTTTATATGTAAACTCAGGTCTTTGAATTTCCCAAGGATTACCATGTTCTAGCCATTTATCTGCTTCTTCTTGCTGAAAACCGTTCACAAATTTTTGTTTAAAAATCCCATGCTCATATCTAATAGTATATCCATACGCAGGCAATTGGAGTGTTGCCATTGAATCCATAAAACAGGCAGCTAACCTCCCAAGTCCGCCATTTCCCAACCCCATATCAGGCTCTAAGTCTCTAATTTGCTCTAAATCAAATCCCACACCCCTTAAGATTTTAGAACTTTTTTCATATTCGAAGAGATTCATAAGCGTATTGCCTAAAATTCTCCCCATAAGAAATTCCATAGAAAGGTAATATACCTTTTTTGCGTCCCGTTTTATATACTCATCTTTTGTTCTCAAGTAATTATGGACAAGCTTATCTCGCACCGTATATGCCAGGGCCTTAAAAGTATCTTCCTCAGTAACAGTCAACCTGTCTTTTACAAGGGTGTATTCCAAATGTTCAAAAAATGTTTCTTTCAGTGAATCTTTATGATGATCCTGACTGTCTGTGAAAAATTCACTATTTCTCTTATTCATACTTAACCTTTTTATTATATATTATATAATCATTCCATAAAACATAAAACCACGTAACAATAACCTTTTATGAAACATTTGTTTCTGGCTAGCTATATCATAAATGTCAAATTTCATCTAACCTCATGCTCAAAACCTAAATAAATATTTACCACCATTATTGCTTGATTTCAATTAAATCGACAGCATAGAGACAAAAATTATTGATTTTTTATGAAATATCACGGAATCATGGAAAAATCTTGAACTATGATAAATAATGTTTAAACAGAAATAAAAAATATAAATATGATGAAAATATCCTTTGACCTTTGATAAATGCTTATTATATTAAGCATGCTTGTAAATGGAGAGGTGACTGAGAGGCCGAAAGTACCAGTTTGCTAAACTGGCGTACGGGAGACTGTACCGCGGGTTCGAATCCCGCCCTCTCCGCCATATTTCTACCCCCTATAGCCCCCCAAGCAACATTCCTTAGTACCAATATATACCATAATTTACCCACATTTAACGGTTCTTCTGCACTTTAAACAGTAAATCTCAAAGTTTAGCCTTAGTATTTGGTAAATTGTAAATTTTCAGAGTAAAATATTCTTTATCCTTGAACCCGTAAGCCTGTCTTATAAGCCATCTAACTTTATTGTTAAAACCTTCCATTCCTGCATTTGATAGAGCACCGG
>Ga0233447_1001581_pt1 | contig 18377 bp, 12 predicted proteins | sample SI_124_October20_3_FD_183014 | JGI IMG/M metagenome (GOLD analysis project Ga0233447, IMG submission 183014) | Seawater microbial communities from Saanich Inlet, British Columbia, Canada - SI_124_October2016_135_MG | ecosystem: Environmental > Aquatic > Marine > Inlet | place: Canada: British...
TTCATTCCCTATATATGAATTGCCAAGCTGACCAAGATAATCAAAACCATTCTGCATCCAATTTTGCGGATAGGCACCTAGCTGAAAAGTAAGCCAAAATAAAAGATACAGAACTAGTAACATTATTAAAGGTCCAAAAAACCTTTGTGTAAGCACTCGATCTATTTTTTCAGAAAAACTATGTTTAAAAGCATATTCTCTTGAAATCACCCCATGCTTGAGAAGAGACTGAATATAGCCATACCGATAATCTGCTACTAATGCTTCTGGATATGTTTTTAATGTTTTATCTGTATGTTTTTCTACACGTTTTACAATATGAACTAATTCATTGTGTATGCTCTCATTTTCTTTCCCTTGTTGGAGTATATTTTCATCTTCCTCCATATATTTAATTGCAAGCCAACGCGATGGGTATTTATTTGTCAGGAACTTATTTTTTTCAATAAGTTCAATCATTTCTTTCAAGGCGGGATTTAAGTCAGAACCATAGGATATATAAAAAGGAATGTTTTCTCTCTTTTTATTTTCAACAATATCAATGACAGAATTAATTAAATCCTTTTTGCCTATCCCTCGCCTGGCAATACATTCTACAACTGGGACCTGAAGTAGCTCAGATAACGCTTTGCTGTCTATATGAATATTCTTCCTTTTAGCGTCATCCATCATATTCAATCCGACAACAACAGGTATTTCAAGTTCCAACAATTGTACAACAAGATATAGGCTGCGTTCAAGGGCAACCGCATCTAACATACAGACAACAACATCTGGCTTTTCGTTTATTATTACATCTCTAGCAACAATTTCATCCATTGAGTAAGACGTTAGAGAATAGGTACCAGGAAGATCAATAATGTTAATTTTATAGTTTTGTGCTCTGCAGTATCCTTCCATCCGTTCTACTGTTATACCAGGATAATTGCCAACACGGGCGGTTGAACCCGTAATGGCATTGAACATAGTACTTTTTCCACAGTTAGGTTGGCCTGATAATGCTACAACTATCTTTTTACGAGACATTACTTTTATTTAACTTTCTAGTTTTTACGATTTATCTCCAACTTAGGGTCATATCATAGACAGTTAGAATCAGAAACCTCGCATGTTATATGGTCAGCTTCGCTATTCCGTAGTGTTATTGTAAATCCCAACATTTTTATTGCCACTGGATCATATAAAGGAGCTCTACCAATAATCATAAATTTATTTCCAGGAATTAATCCCATATCCCTAATCCGTCTGCCTAACTCCCCTTTAACCGTAATCGACTTTATTATGCCAATTTGATTCTTACTCATTTTTCGCATTGGTATGACCATTGTTTTTCTCCAAATTTAATCCCATATCTTATGCCTTGATATGACATAGCCTATGAAAACAACGAATATAATATTGTTATGGTTTTAAAGTTAAATAACTTAACCTTAACACAATGCTACAACGATAATATTAACATTAAACCAATACTAATAAGGGTGCCCTAACTAAATTGCAAGTTTTATTCTTATCATATCTGCAGTTAGACCTAAAGCTTCATTATGATCATAGAGAAATTGTCCTCATTTCTCAAATATGCGAGAATCTGGCAAATAAATAAAATATTATTGCTGCTTTTAAATGTATCTCACTTCTTTTCTCAATTTGAAAAATTGAGAAAAGTTTATAGATTTATTTGTGCGGGAGCGTTTCCGTCAAAGAAATCTGAAAAGGATAAAAATTTAATGGTAAACTTCTATAATTGGAAAGAGCGTAGAGAAAAAAAGGCACTTCTTGTGCTTGAAGACGGAACTGTTTTTAGGGGATATTCGTTTGGTGCTGAAATTGACATTGAAGGTGAGGTCGTATTTAATACTGGTATGTCAGGATATCAGGAAATAATAACTGACCCATCTTATGCTGGACAGTTTGTAACAATGACTTACCCTGAACTTGGGAATACCGGAATTAATTCGGAAGACAGTGAATCCAGGGAGCTTTTTTTAAGCGGCTTGATTGTTAACGGAATAAACGAAGCAAGCAGCTGGAGGAATGAAATTTCTTTAAAAGACTTTCTGAAAAAAAACAACGTTCCTGGCATTGCCGGGATTGATACACGAGCTTTAACAACACTTCTTAGAAACAAGGGAACAATGAAAGCTTTTATGCATTGTTCGGATCTTGTTCTATCTCCAAAAGAATGTTTGCAAAGGGCTCAATCGTGGGAGGGGCTAGACAATCAGGATTATGCTGTAAAGGTGACATGTTCAGATATCTACAAATGGGATTCTGATAAAAACAGAACCTTGTCCTGGGGGCTTGCTGACGATCTTTCACCTGCCGACTTAAATATAGTAGCTTACGACTTCGGAATAAAATGGAATATTTTAAGATGTTTTCGTCTGAGAGGGATGAATGTGACTGTCGTACCTGCTCAAACATCAGCTGAAGAAGTAATGAAACTTTCTCCTGACGGAGTGTTTTTTTCAAACGGTCCCGCCGACCCTGCGGCAGTTTCCTATGCAATAAAAGGTGCAAAAAAACTCATAGGCAAAGTACCGGTCATGGGAATTTGTCTTGGTCATCAATTACTGTCTTTGGCCTGTGGTGCTAAAACTTATAGATTGAAATTTGGCCATCATGGATGTAACCATCCTGTAAAAAACTTAATTTCTGGCAAGATTGAAATAACATCACAAAACCATAATTTCGCTGTTGATACCCAGTCTCTTTCATCAACTCTACTAGAAATTTCACACATTAATTTGAATGATAATACAGTAGAAGGTGTGAAACATAAAACAGAACCCATGTTTGCAGTTCAGTATCATCCAGAGGCTTCCCCGGGACCGCACGATCCGGGTTATCTATTTGACACCTTTAGAGAATTAATAATTAAAAGTTAAGAATTAAGAATTTAGAATTTAGAATTTAGAATTTAGAAAGATAGGACTTATAGAACCTATATTTTTTAATTACAAAAATTTGAAAGATAAAACGATGTCGGATGAGGATGACAAAAACCAGAAATTTATTCCTGCTCATGGTGGATATAGAAAACTTTTGTCATACAGAAAAGCAGAGATTGTCTATGATGCTACTGTTTGTTTTTGTTCCAGGTTTTTAAATAAACGAGATAGGACTTATGACCAGATGATTCAGGCTGCGCGTTCGGGGAAACAAAATATAGCAGAAGGTAGTCAAGCATCAGGGACATCAAAAGGAACTGAAATTAGGCTTGTAAGCGTAGCTCGAGCAAGCCAGGAAGAATTGTTAATCGATTACCAAGATTTTTTGAGGGTTCGTGGCCTAGTATTATGGACGAAAGATAGCAAGGAAGCGCTAGCAGTGCGAAAGCTTGCTTATGAGTCTCATGAGTCCTATGAGACCTATAGGTCTTATATAAAGGAGCGTTCTTCGGGCACTGCTGCAAACATAGTAGTTTGTTTGATTCATCAGACAAACTACTTATTGGACAAGCAAATAAAGCAGCTTGAAAATGATTTTGTCAAAAATGGTGGAATAAGAGAACGCATGTATAATGTCAGGCTAAAACATCGAAATAAAAACTAAAGCTTTAAACTCAGTAACTATCTTAATATGTCCTATAGGTCTTATGTGTCCCATAGGACTTACAAGGCCTCAGGTTAAACTATTATGCCAAAAAGAAAAGACATTAAAAAAATAATGTTAATAGGGTCAGGCCCTATTATAATCGGGCAAGCCTGTGAATTTGATTATTCAGGTGTACAGGCTTGTAAAGCCCTTAAAGAAGAAGGGTATGAAGTCGTGTTGGTTAATAGCAACCCGGCAACAATAATGACTGATCCTGAATTTGCGGATCGGACATATATTGAACCTTTAAATAAAGATATCCTTCATGAAATAATTAGGCGAGAAAGGCCTGATGCACTTCTGCCCACTCTTGGAGGACAAACAGCACTGAATCTATCACTGGAACTGTATGACTCCGGTATTTTGGATTACTATCGTATTGAAATGCTGGGAGCCAAAGCTGATGTGATTCGCAGAGCTGAAGATAGAGATATATTTAAGCAGACTATGAAAGGAATAGGCCTTGATGTCGCGCGAAGCAACTCCGCTTACTCTATAGAAGAAGCTTATAAGATAGCAGGAGAAATCGGCAATTTCCCTTTAATTATTCGTCCCGGGTTTACTCTTGGCGGGACCGGTGGCGGCATTGCATATAATATGAAAGAATTTAGAGCAATTGTTGCAAGAGGTATTGATGCAAGCCCTAACAATGAGGTTCTTATTGAAGAATCTCTGCTTGGCTGGAAAGAATTTGAACTCGAGGTAATGAGAGACAAAAAGGATAATGCTGTTATTATATGTTCTATTGAAAATATTGACCCTATGGGGGTTCATACAGGAGATAGTATAACTGTAGCACCGGCGCAGACCCTTACAGACAGAGAATATCAGAAGATGCGAAATGCGTCCTTAGATGTTATGCGAGCAATTGGGGTTGAGACTGGCGGATCAAATGTACAGTGGGCAGTCAATCCTGAAGACGGCAAAATGATCATTATAGAAATGAATCCGCGCGTTTCCAGATCCAGTGCGTTGGCATCTAAGGCTACAGGGTTCCCTATTGCTAAAATTGCTGCCAAATTGGCTATAGGCTATACTCTGGATGAGTTATGTAACGATATTACTCGCGAGACCCCAGCCTGTTTTGAACCTTCAATTGATTATGTTGTCACAAAAATACCGCGTTTTGCTTTTGAAAAATTCCCTACGGCAGACAATACACTGACTACTCAGATGAAATCAGTTGGTGAAACGATGAGTATTGGTAAAACCTTTAAGATTTCACTTCAGAAGGCATTGCGTTCTCTTGAAATTGGACGTTATGGGTTTGGCGTGGATGGGAAAGATTCTGAATACCAATCAAAATCAGATGAAGATGTTAAGGCTGAATTAATACGCCCAAACGCATTCAGGCTTTTTTACATTAGAGCAGCCTTCAAACGGGGATGGAGCATTGAAACAGTTAATAAGCTAACCGGTATTGACCTTTGGTTTCTTAGGCATATGCATGAGCTTGCAGCATACGAACATGAAATAGCTTCAGCAAAAACTCTCAAAAACCTGTCTAAGGACAAAGCTTTATTTTTACAAACGAAAAAGTTCGGTTATTCTGATAGACAGATTGCATTTCTGCTCAATTCAACAGAAATCGAAGTTAGAAAAGCAAGGAAGAATCTTGGAATAGTTCCCACATATAATCTCGTTGATACTTGTGCAGGAGAATTTGAGGCATACACCCCATACTATTATTCTTCTTACGGTACGTTGAATGAATCTACGTCCGATAACAAAAAGAAAATTATGATTCTTGGGGGAGGGCCCAATAGAATTGGGCAGGGTATTGAATTTGATTACTGTTGTGTTCATGCAAGTTTTGCTTTAAAAAAAGCTGGGTTTGAAACTATTATGGTAAACAGTAATCCTGAGACGGTTTCAACTGATTATGATACCAGCGATAAACTGTATTTTGAACCGCTAACCCTTGAAGATGTTTTAAATATTTATGATATTGAGCAATGTGATGGTGTTATTGTTCAGTTTGGAGGCCAAACACCCCTTAATCTCGCGCATGATCTGGAGAACAATGGCGTAAAAATCATTGGAACCAGCCCAAAAAGCATTGACCTCGCAGAAAATCGAGACGAATTTCAGAAGATAATTGAGAAACTTGGGATAAACCATCCGGAAAACGGTGTTGCGTACAATGAAGACGATGCTGTTGCTGTCGCTGAAAAAATAGGCTATCCGGTGCTGGTTAGACCTTCGTATGTTCTTGGTGGAAGATCAATGATGATCGTTTACAAAGAAAAATATTTGAGAAAATACATGCAGGAAACAATAGAAGTTTCCGAAAAACGTCCAGTTCTTATTGATAGATATCTTGATGCAGCCGTAGAAGTCGATGTTGACTGCCTGTGTGATGGTGAAATTTCAGTTATCGGTGGCATAATGGAACACGTTGAGTTGGCCGGAATTCATTCCGGAGACTCTGCATGTATGATCCCAAGTATTACTTTAAGTGATGATGTTTTAAAAACTATACGTTTAAATACTAAAAGAATGGCGAAAGCACTTAACGTGTGTGGTTTAATGAATGTTCAATACGCAATCAAAGACAATACAGTGTATGTTTTGGAAGTTAACCCCAGAGCTTCAAGAACAGTACCGTTTGTAAGTAAATCAATAGGAATTCCTATTGCCAAAGTTGCTGCTTTAATAATGGCTGGCAAGAAACTCAGAGATATTGGATTTACTGAAGAATTTATACCAAAGCATGCTTCTGTTAAAGAAGCTGTTTTCCCTTTTAACAGGTTCCCAGGTGTAGATGTTGTACTTAGTCCGGAAATGAAATCCACTGGAGAAGTAATGGGTATTGACTTTAGTACCGGTATAGCGTACTTAAAAACCCTTATTGCATGTCAAATTAATCCACCTTCTCTAGCGAAAACAAAAGTTTTTTTTAGTATTGATCCGGATGATTTTGAGGATGACGATGAAATTATTCCATTGGTAAAAGACTTAATAGACCTTGGTTTTGAATTGTATACCACACCTGAAACTACTACTTATTTGTACGAACGCGGTATAAAAACAAATCCTGTATTTATGATTGGACAAGGTCACCCAAATGCAAGCGACCTGATAAAAGAAAATAATATTCATTGGATAGTTAATATTCCCTCAACCGGACCGTCCCCAAAGGTTGATGAGATCATAATGCGAGTAGAAGCTGTTATCGACGGAATACCTATAATGACAACTTTAAGTGGGTTGGCTGCCGCAATAGAAGGGTTTAAGGCATTGAAAAACGTTGAAAGACTTGATGTATGCAGCATCCAGGAATATCATAGGCATGCACCAAAATTAAATTTATAGACAGGCCTGTTTTTGTTTGTATATTAGATATTGCCTACTCGCTTTAAGCAGAAACTAAAAACAGTGCCCGTATTTTTAAGGTATACCTCAATGTTTGCCAATTTTAAATCACAGATGATAGCTCTTATGAAATCAAAACTTAAACTTAATTATGCTGCATTGTATTTTAAGGCTGGTTGAATAGCTGGCCTGCTAACCTAAAAACCACTAGAACAGTCAATCAATAAAACTTCAAATTTTTAAAAAATAGTTGTGCCTTTATGCTCATATTTAAAGGACTAAAGAAGAGACCTATTTTTTTGGCACAGATTCTGCTACTATATTCTACCGCTGTCGGTGTGTAGCTTCTAAGGCGTTAACTCGTATTGATAGTTTGATTTTTTCAACCAGGCTCTATGCTAAGTTTGACGTAGATTCAGATAATGACTTTCGCTAAAGCTATAATAATGCGACTAAATGTATCACAAAAGAAGTAAAAAAAAAATAACAAATAGTTTAAAACTTACGCTTTTCTGTTATTTTATTTTTTAATCTCTAGATGAAACAACCCTTTATGAGTAAGCCAAATAGAAAAGTTTTAATTGTTTTTACCTAAAGATACTCTATTAATCCGATAGAAACATTAAAGCATTGTATCATTAATAGCAAAAGTAATGTTATAAAAGGAGAAAAGATGCTCAAAGGAATTATAAATAAGTATAAATCAGCTCCTGAAATTGCAAGGATTACAGATAAAACAGAGGTAAAAAAATTATACCGCAAACACCGTTGGAGCATGTTTTATAGCATGTATATAGGTTACTGCGTTTTTTATTTTACAAGAAAAAATATCTCGCCTGCGCTACATGTTTTTAGTAAAGAAATGGGAATTTCTCTTCTAGAACTAGGTATAATGGGATCAGTTTTTTATTGTACATACGGAGTTGGTAAGTTTTTAAGTGGCTGTCTTACGGACAAAACAAATATTCGCTATCTATTTACAACAGGTCTATTGCTTGCATCAATTGTGAATTTAATTTTTGGCACATTGCATACTGTGTGGATCATGGCTTTTTTCTGGGGTTTAAATGGTGCATTTCAGTCTTTGGGAGCGCCACCATGTGCAAAAGGGCTTGTTTACTGGTTCAGCCCAAGTGAAAGAGCAACTAAATGGACTATTTGGTCATCTTCGCATACTGCTGGGACGTTTACTATTGGAATAATTGTTGCATTTTTACTTAAATATTATGGTTGGCAAGCTGCTTTTTATGTTCCAGGAATAATTGGTGTTGTTGTTTCTTTGTTTTTATTTACAAAGCTTCGTGACACACCTGTATCTATGGGGCTGCCTCCGATTGACGAGTACCACAATGATCCTGCACCGATAGTAAAAGAAAAGGGTTTAGATCATTGGTCAACTCTTAAAAAATATGTTTTTGCTAATCCTTACCTTTGGTATTTGTCTCTTGCAAATTTTTTCGTCTATTTAATTCGTTTTGGTACACTTGACTGGGGAACAATATTTATGTACGAGGTAAGAGGTATTGACCCGATAAAGGTTGCTGTTATGTGGTCAATTATGCCACTCTTTGGAGTGCCTGGTGGTATTGTCGCGGGTTGGTTGGCCGATAAGTTTTGGCAGGGACGTTGCACGCAAATCAATATAATTTATTTAGTTATTTTAGGTTTTTCTATTTGGGGATTTTACGTATATGCAGGTGTTAACAATATTCTTTTGACCTGTATTTTTCTCGGTGCAATTGGCTTTTTTGTGGACGGCCCACAAAACCTTGTTTCTGGGGTCCAGGTTTCACGAATTACCGTTCCAGAAGCAGTTGCAACAGCAAATGGAGTTGCTGGAATGTTTGGATATATTGGTGCTGTAGTTTCTGGAGTTGGATTTGCCGCTGTAACAGAGACATTCGGTTGGAAAGGGATGTATGGATTGTGTATATTATCTTGTGTATTAGCGGGTTTATTTGTACTATGTGTATGGAAAAAAGAATCTTCTATTCATAAAGCATGCTAGATTTGCTCGGCGGAAGGACTTCCGCCAAAGAAATCTAACAACTGTGTATCTGAAAGAGGCAACCGCGTATCGCAACACATTTTTAAATATGCACTAGGGCAAGCTAAAAATGTCTAATAGTAGGTGTAACTCCATTAAGTTCTTTTGCTATTTCCCACATCATTCCAAATCTGACACCTTGTTTTTTAAATTTTGTTGTCGAATAAGTTTTAGCTCCAACCCATTTTATCTTACCATTCTTTGATATAATCCGATATTCTATTCCTTCTTTCATATGTTTCTTTGTTTTATTTTTCCACCACCAATCAGAATCGAGATAATCTGTATAGTCTATAACCTTTTTTCTATCATCCCTAAATTTGTCTTTGTAAAACATATTAACAACCCTCCTTTGCAATGTCTATAAAAATGTAATTAAATATAACATAAAAGCAAGAAAAAATTTTAACTTTTTATTTTCCCTCTTGCTCTTGCAAATATTATTAATGCGAATAAAATTCTATAAAGTAGTTTTTATATATATAAGCTAACCCGTAAAAATATTTACAAATTTTTCTTTTCTTTTTTGAGGTTAAATTGCACAGAAAATGTCAAATACAAATTCCAAACAGAACGATCAAAACCAAACAGTGGATCAAAAAGAAGAATCAAACAAAGAAGCATTGTTCATCTATGGTGCCTACTGTAAAATCATAAGCAACGAGAAGCACTATATCGTTTTACAGGCAAAATATGCAAAACTCGCTATTAATTGGCTTATGATTATTCTTGCTGCAATAGGAGTGGTTTTCTCCTCTAAAGAAATAGGCATCCCAATTAAACATTCGCTAGCAGCCTCTACTATTTGCTTATTGGGCATAACTATAAATTGTTTTATGTGGCATGAAGCACTCATTTCCCAAGGGAAATTTTTAAGCTTAAATATTCTTGAAGCTTCCCGATTGGAAAATATATATCAATGGCTTCCTAAAGTTCATCATCAACATTATTTGTTCGTCTCACATAAAGCTATGCTAGGATTTAAAAATAATTTTTATATTGGCTGTAATGCTATTATGTTGACTGTTCTGGGATTTTCACTTGTAAATTTTTTCCTTTTGTACAGCATTTATTTATCAATTTCTTCGGTAATTATAGAAATATTTGGATTTTTAATTTTATCAAAATTTATGACTGTAAAATCCTACAAGAATGAATTATCAAACCTGAAGAAAATTATCCATGTTGATATAAAGGACGATAAACTGGAATTTGAAGAACAGGAAAGCGCTGATACTGACTTTATTATAGATCCTACTGATGAAACAAAGCGGTCTATCAATTATGGGCTATACTCTCAATTAAACGCGTTAAAAAATTTCTATTTTCGTATACAAAACAGCTACAAAATGAGAGCCATGACTTGGCTTGTTGCTGCATTTATTGGGATGGGGTTTCTTTTTTCTCAGGATGGAAAAAATATGCCTTTACACCCTATGATCATCTTGCTTTTTATTCTATTAGCTACCATGAGTGGTATTACTCTACTTTGGTTTTTAGATATTTTTATCTATCAGACATATTTCTATAGTGTTATTCTAGAAAAAGCAAAGCTTGAAAAAAAAGATGAATGGCTCCCTAATATAGCTTTGAATATCGGCCTTTTGCAGACAAATCCAAAAACATGTTTTCATGCGAGCTACTTTTATATCGGTTGTTATTTTATTTTATTATCTATTATGTGTTTTATGGCGATTTCTTTAATCGTATTCGAACCTTTATACTCGACTTTAATTGTTGCAGGATTTATTTGTTTTGGATGGTTGGTTGCACACGTAATAACAAAAATAGAATATCCTCCAAAAGCAGCTTCTATTAGAAAAAGTTATGAAGCTATATGCAGAGCTCCACATAAAAGAGCTTTAAGTTCTTTCAAAGAATAACAAGAGTCCCAATATATTCCTAAATATTTGGGATTATTATATCTAATGTCTGATATTGTTTGAGTCATTTTTGAATTGTTATATAGCGAGTATACTGGTCTTATTTAGAGATAATTCTTTATCCAATAGTATATTCTAGTATTTTATTTCAACATCAAAACCATTACTGTTTAAATAGTTTTTCAGTATAGAGAAGGCAGAGGAAGGCTGCTCAATAAAACAGAGTGCTAGACAGCAAAATAGAATATTATTTCTCAATTTTTTCTTCCTCTCTTGAAATTCTTTTCGTACAGGCTCTAATTAGTTCTCAGCAGATAAAAACAACCCCGCCCATCTAAAGAGACAAGCGGAGCTAAGTTTTTAAAATCGTTTCATTACATTATGCGGATTTTAATCCACAGACGTTAAGCACAACGACGAAAGGCAGACAGAGTCGACACATTAATTCTTTTTTTAATCATTTTCCATTTCTCCTGGCTTTATTCCTCATTTAGTCAAAATTTAGTCAAAAGCTACTTTCAATTTAATACTCAATCAAATCCGCTTTCAACTTGCTTCAGCCATTGCTAAATATACTGCAGTGATGTATTGCTACTTAGCTCCTTATTATTCTTTACTTCTCAAGTAATAAAGGTCGACAAACTTTCCTTTGGTTTATCGCGTTTTGTCTATAATAGGGATTACGAACAATTAGGTAAAGCCGAACTACAAACTACAATGCGTTCAACACAGCCCAATTCATTATATCATAATTGACTATTGTGTCAACAGCTGTTTTGAAAAAATATGAATTTTTTTGCAAATTTTAAGCATTTTCTGTACATTGTTCACAGATATTCATCATACGGATTCGGGTATATCTAGATTTATTTGTACGGGAGGGTTTCTGTCAGAGAAATCCAAGATTGATATTATTTGAGTCATTTTTGAGTTGTAATATAGCAAGAATTCTTCTTTTAGATTGTACAAACAGGTTTTTAGATGTTTTTTTGTTATATTTGGATATTTATGTTGTATCCTAATTATAGAGAGTTTCAAAAGAAATTACTTTATTATTTGTTTCTTAAGACATCTACGTATTCAAGTTTATCAAAGCAGGTTGACTTTACCAACTTGTTGCCATTATATTTCTTGTAGTGCAGCTTTCTGTCAATAAAACTCATTTTTTATTTTATTGTCCATTATGTGTCTAATGACGATTTCTTTAATCAAATTTGAACTTTTATATTCGTTCTTGATTGTTGTAGGATTTATTTGTCTTGGATGGTTGATTGTACACATTTTGTTAAGAGGAGAACATCCAAAAAGAAAGAGCACTGTAAGGGAATGGGTAAAAAGGGCTGTTAGGATATAAAAGAGAGCTTTAAACTCATTCAAGTATGAACCGAAACCAAGCCCCTCCTTTTCTCTATAATCAGCTTTTAAGTATACAACTAACTTCGCCTATCTAAAAAATAAGCGAAGTTAGTTGTTGCACCAGATGAATTTTAATTCAACAAACTTTAAACGACATAGCGTAAGGTAGACAAGGAAGACACATTGAGTTTTTTTTTAATCATGGTTCATTTCTCCTAGTTCTTATGTTACTTGTTTATCCAAAAGCCGTTAATTCAACCTAGTGTCAAATCAAATCTGCTTCTAAATCAGTTCAAGCATTACAGAGTATACTGTAGTAGACATTATTGTCTAGTTCTTTATTAGCTCCTATCCTCTTCCATAAACGACAAGGAGTTGACAAACTGTGCCTGTTTTTAATCGCACTGAAATATACACTCTGTAAACGCACTTCTAGTTCTAGTGCTAAACTAGCATAACAGACTATTGTGTCAATAGCAACTTTTAAAAAATGGATATTTTTGCAGTATTTAGGTTTATCTCTTCAAGTTTGAATGTAGTTTTTTTAGATCAAAACTCGTTTTAGCCATTGACTATTAAATAGTCCAAATATATACATATAGGCAAAGTCGTAAAAAGTAGAAAAAATAGTGAAATACATTTTATGGATCAAAAAGAAGAATCAAGCAAAGAAGCATTATTTATCTATGGGGTATACTGTAAGCTTATAAACAATGAGAAACATTATATCGTTTTTCAGGTGAAGTATGCAAAAATTGCCGTTAATTGGCTTATGATTATTCTTGCGGCAGTGGGAGTGGTTTTTTCTTCTAGAGAAATAGGTATTCCAATTAAACATTCGCTTGCGGCTGTTATTATTTGTTTATTGGGTATAACAGGAAACTGTTTTATTTGGTATGAAGCTCTGATTGTTCAAGGGAAATTTTTAAACTTAAATATTCTTGAGGCTTTACGATTAGAAAATATGCACCAATGGCTCCCTCAACTTCACCATCAATATCATTCTTTTGTTTCACATAAAGCTATGCTAAAAATTAAAAATAATTTTTATGTAGGTTGTAATACTATTATGTTTACTGTTATGGGATTTTCACTTGTAAGCTTTCTTATTCCATATAGCACTCTGTTATTGGTATCAGCAATAATTATAGAACTATTTTTATTTTTATTTTTATCAAAATTCATGCTAGCAAAAACCTACAAAAATGAATTATCAAACTTAAAGGGACTTGTCTATGCTAAACATGAGAGAAGATGAACTAGAATTTGAAGGACAAGAAAGTGCTGATACTGATTTCATCATAGATCCTACTGATGAAACAATGCGGTCTATCAATTATGGATTGTACACTCAATTAAATGCGTTAAAAAACTTTTATTTTCGCATACAAAACGGTTATAGAATGACAGCTGTTACATGGCTTATAGCTGCATTTATCGGAATGGGATTCCTCTTTTCTCAAGATGGGAAAAATATGCCCTTACACCCTATGGTCATCTTGTTTTTCATTTTATTAGCAACTATGAGTGGTATCACTTTACTTTGGTTCTTAGATATCTTTATTTATCAGACGTATTTTTATAGCGTTGTTTTGGAAGAAGCAAAACTTGAAAAAAAGGATGAATGGCTTCCTAATCTAAGTTTAAATATTGGCCTTTTACAGTTAGGCCCTAAAACAATAGTGCTTCAGAGTTATTTTTATATTGGTTGTCATTTTATCTTATTGTTTATCATGTGCTTAATGACGATTTCTTTAGTCAAATTTGAACTTTTATACTCAATCTTGATCGTTTTAGGATTTATTTGTCTTGGATGGTTGATTGCATACATAATGCTAAAAATAGAATGTCCTCCTAAGTCAGCTTCTTTCAGAGCTAGTTATCAAGCACTACTAGGCAAAGCCATGCCCAAAAGAAAGCTTTAAGAGCTTAGCGCAAAAAACTCCACCTACCTCAAAGGTAAGCGGAGCTAAGTTTTTAAAATCGTTTCATTACATTATGCGGATTTTAATCCACAGACGTTAACAACAGCGACGAAAAGTAGACAGAGCCGACTCATTGGTTCTTTTTTTAATCATTTTTTATTTCTCCTGTTATTCGTTACTCGTTTAGTCAAAAGCTGCTTTCAAAAAATTTATTCCACTATAATATACGAATATTTATCAACAAATCTTAACTGCAGTTACGGAAGGCAACCATCGTCAACACATTGATTCTTTTTTTAATCATTTTTTATTTCTCCTGTTATTCGTTACTTATTTAGTCAAAAGCTGCTTTCAATTCAGGGTTAAATCAAATCCGCTTTCAACTTGCTTTAGCCATTGCTAAATATACTGTAGTGATGTATTCCTTTACTTTTCAAGTAATAAAGGTCGACAAACTTTCCCTTGATTTATCGCGTTTTGTCTATAACAAAGACTATGCACAATTAGGTAAAGCCGAACTACAATGCACACAGCACAGCCCAATTCATTGTACCATAATTGACTATTGTGTCAACAGCTGTTTTGAAAAAACATGAATATTTTTGCAAATAGTTAATTGAAAAAGTAAATGCACATTCAATTTTAGCATTTGAAAGACTATTTTGCAGACTTTGATCTCTCTAGATTTATTTGTGGGGGAGGGTTTCTGTCAGAGAAATCCAAAATTGATATTATTTGAGTCATTTTTGAGTTGTAATATAGCAAGAATTCTTCTCTTAGATCACTTAGGCAGGTTTTTAGATGCTTTTTTGTTATGTTTGGATATTTATGTTGTAACTTATTATAAAGTGTATCAAAAGAAATTACTTTATCGGTTGTTTCTCTTAAGACATCTATGTATTCAGGTTTATCAAAGCAGATTGACTTCATTAGCTTACTGCCATTATATTCCTTGTAATGTAATTTTTTGTCAACAAAACTAAGCTTATAATAGAATCTATTTTCTGTATAATACCTATCAAACTTTTTAAGTATTTCCCATGCTGCATTATTTTTGAGATAGTCGGTGCTAAACGCAAAAAACGAAAACCTATTACTTATTTTATTTGTCATTTTTTCAGGAAGTAAAGAGTATACCGGATTATGATGCCAAAGATGTTCGCTATTATTTTGTATATCCTTGTAAAATTCTGTCCCTTTTTTTATTCGCACCTGCCTATATTCATGTTGAAATTCTTGTTTCCCAAGGAAAAATCTAAGAAATGGAAGATTATAAACTGCTTCCATCACATCATCTTCGTCTTCACCCGGTATATTTGTAATTATATTAGCTCCTTTTACCAAAACTCCATATTTTTGAGCAAATTTCAGAAAAAAGATTAAATCAGCAAATTGGGATAATTTATTCATTTTTTTTAGGAGTCTGTCAGATATCGATTCATAACCAATCTGAACAACAAAATTGGGTAATGCCATTTTTTGCATTGTTTTTATAGAAATATTTTTTGGTATTACTTCTCCACTAAAATAAAACTCACTCTCACTTTCGCTATTTAAGGTTATTAAACTATCCAGTAATAACTCAAATTTTTTATTATTAAACCCTATTAAATCTGAACCAATAAAAGAAAAGCTGTAAACATTGTATTTATGGGCTATCTGCTGTATTTCTGAAAGTAGTATGTTATGATCTTTTTCTCTATGTTTATATGCTGTATTCAAAAAGCAGAACTTACACTTATTCCAGCGACAGCCTCTACCGTTTTCAATAGTAACCCAGATTTTATTTTTATCTATGTTTCCTTCTTCTACTGCAACAAAATAATCGGTATAATCAGGCGATACAGTGTTTAAATTAAAATGATTAGATTGTGAAACGTTTGTAGAGACAAGTTTATCATTTTTGCGATAAAATAGGTTTGGGATACTGTCATAGTCTTCTATACCATTTTTCAGGTTATCGCTAAGCATTTGCAAAGAAAATTCACCCTCGCCCCAAGTGGCAAAGTCAAAATCGTCATTCATTTCCATTACGGCAAGCGCTTCATCTTTTGAATCAAATCCACCAATTACGATTGGAATGCTGGGTTCTCTCTTTTTAAGGATTCCACTTACCATAAATGCAGGTATCCACTGATCAAATCTTGCAGTAAACCCATGTAATAAAACATCTGAAAAATCTATTTTCTCCAATTCTCTATCGATCAAATTGATAACAGCGTCTTGTTGCTGAAAAATAAACTCGTCATAAAATGTGTGATCATGTATTATTTCAGATGGAAAAAACTCTAATAAATATGATGAAATTTTATCATACGATTTTTTGTCATTGTTCGCTGAAGCGAGAAAGGAAATAAACGGGAGTAATTTAAAAAGTTCGTTGTCTACAATCGTACTGTTAAGATTACTGGTTTTATTTATGGATAATTTTTTATCCAGAAGTATGTTCCAGTACTTTACTTCAACATCAAAGCCATTGCAGTTGAGATGACTTTTTAATATAGAGAAGGCAGGTGAAGGCTGCTCAATAAAACTGGGAGGAAGACAGTAAAATAGAATGTTATTTTTCATTTTCCCTCCTTTCTTGAAGTTCTTTTTTCTGTCTACGAATTTTACTGATTTTCACGAATTACTAAAGAATACTTGTTGAGCATTATAGAGTTGAATTTTTTTTGGGTTTGTCGAAACGACGTAACAATTCATTATCTAGCATTTAACACCAGAGCTGAACATGAAATACTTTTCATACAAACTCCAATTAGTGCCCGACATGTAAAGATAACTCCGCCTATCTAGAAGACAAGCGGAGTTAAGTTTTTAAAATTTGTTTCATTACATTACGTGGATTTTAACCCAGCAAACCTTTAATCGCAGCGACGAAAGGTTGAGAGGGTCGACACATTAACTCTTTTTTTAATCATTTTTATTTCTCCTTGGTTTATCGCATTTTGTCTATAACAAGGACTATAGCGCACAGGTGAAAGCGCCCAGCACAACTTAACCTACCATAGCACAATAGACGACTGTGTCAATAGGAGTTTTGAAAAATTATGTACATTTTATGTACATTGTTCGCAGATATTCATAATACAAACTCAATTTGGGCATAGCGTCTTTCATAATAAAAGTAAGCTTGTCTATACTTTTATTACTGTTCCAAAAACAATTTTCTCGCCATTAATGGTATTTGTATATTAGCTGAGGCAATTTTTACCACTTTCTTGTCTTCAGCTATTATTCTATATTTATTTATCTCTATTTGCAATATCTTTGGTAAATGCAGGCAGACAAACAGCCATATATTCAGCTCCTCCCTTGTATGGCGTACTATACCTGACCCAGGTGTTTTTTCCTATCACTATTGTTTGGTCCGCTTTTACATTAAAAACTTCATCTTTTGTTTCTATTCTCAACTGTCCTTTTAGTACAACAGTATATTCATCAAACTCAGGGGTTTGTCCTGCTTCATCCCAACCTTCTGGGCTGCTTATTTTAGCTATACTTAATTTTTCTGTTTGAGTGTTTACTTTACCTATAAATTCTATTATTTTTTTCCCATCGTTCCCAAATTCTTTTATTTCTGTGGGATTTTTAATTAATTTAATCATGCTCATATCCTCCATTAGTTTTGATATGTTTGATCTTATAAGTTTCTACAAAACTTTTCTCTTTCTCTTTATTGAAAGCGTAAGTAGTTTATGTGCGGATGTATTGGTTTTGTTATTAATATAGGGACTGTCGTGGCAGTCGGCATTTTACCTTCTTTGTAAGAAAAAATTAAATAATGAATTAAATAATACAAAATCAAATTTATATAAATATAAAAAACTATTTGAAAGTAATATAGGCAATATATACTATAACTACTTTTATTCTACATTTTTGATAAAAAGCAAAAACAATAAAAAGGCATCATATGCTTGAAGGAAAATATCAAATCATAGGGAAAATGGAAAAAAATGGAAAGATCATTGATTATACAGGGGTAGGTTTTTTAGAAAATCAAACAGCCTATTTTTCCATGATATCTGAATATTCAGATGGAACAAAATTTAATGGATTTATGCTACTAAATGATAAAACTGGATATAGTGCGGCACATGATAAATCAAAAATATCATATATCAATGAGGTAATTGCAAAACTATTTTTTAAATAGTTTTTAATTTTGTTTTAAAAAGAAAGAATTTCATGTTAACTTATTATATCACAAAGAGTTAACAACTATAACCCCGAGGAGCTAATGGAATTTCT
>Ga0233447_1001587_pt1 | contig 18335 bp, 11 predicted proteins | sample SI_124_October20_3_FD_183014 | JGI IMG/M metagenome (GOLD analysis project Ga0233447, IMG submission 183014) | Seawater microbial communities from Saanich Inlet, British Columbia, Canada - SI_124_October2016_135_MG | ecosystem: Environmental > Aquatic > Marine > Inlet | place: Canada: British...
GTCAAGGATAAAAAAACTGATCACACAGTTTCATTGATACAGCGTCAGCTACAAAATAATTAGCCGATTAACAAAAAGCCCTTGGCCAAGTCTAACTTTTCTTATTTTATTCTTTGCTTCTCCCCCTTAAAAACAAGGTGATTTTTATCTTCCAATATCCATTCTAAAAAACTATTACTATGCTTAATTGCATTTCACCCTTTTCTTAATTTGAAAAACAGAGAAAAGTTTATAGATTTATATGTGTGGAAAGACTTTCGTCAAAGAAATATAGATTAATGGCGTTTTTAAAAGGAGTCGTATCAGTGGCTAAAATACATAGCACAGCTATAGTAGACGCAAAAGCGAAAATAGCAGAGAATGTGGAAATTGGTCCATTTTGTATGGTTGGGGCCAAGGTTAGGATTGGTGAAGGAACAAAACTGCTAAAGTACTGTAATGTTGAGGGACATACAGAAATAGGGGAAAATAATACCCTGTATCCGTTTGTTTCATTAGGCACCATGCCGCAAGACTTTGCTTATGAAGAATATGTATCATATTTGAAAATAGGTGATGGTAATATATTTAAAGAAGGCTTTACTGCTAACCCTGGCACAGGTGAGCATGCAGAAACAGTAATTGGTAATAATTGTTTGTTTATGGCAAATTCCCATGTAGGACACAATTGCAAGGTTGGAAACAATATAATATTAGCAAATTGTTCTGCACTTTCCGGTTACACAGAAGTTGGTGATTTTACAATTATTTCAGGCTTAGTTGGTACACATCAGTTTATAAGGATCGGCAAGCATGTTATGATAAGTGGTGGTTCGGTTTTTTCCATGGATATCCCACCATATGCTATTGCTGAAGGCAGAAATGGTGCCATTAAAACAGCTAATATCATAGGTTTAAAGAGGAAAGGGTTCTCTAAAGAAGCTATTAAGGCAATAAGAGCCATGTATAAAATATTCTTTAAAAGTGGATTAAATGTTTCAAATGCATTGGCAAGGATAGAGAATGAATTGGAAATGATACCCGAAGTAAAGGAATTTGTTGATTTTGTAAAATCTTCAAAACGCGGAGTTTTACACGGACGAAGTGTAAACAGGAGATCATGATATAGATAGACCTATTCTTATTGCAAGAGGCTCTATTTAACAGTAATTCAGGGATACAAATGTTTTCAGAAAGAAATTATAACAATAAATATGGTAGTAAAACGAACTATTGGGCAGTACCAAGCATAATACTATCGTGTGTTTTGGTTTTTTTATTTCAAAATATGACAGCACGTCAGATAGGCTACTTTGTTCATGACCCTGTAACAAGCAACTTAGCATTAAATGCGTATGGTGTAAGGAGTTTGCAGCTTTGGCGCTTGGTTACATACATGTTTGTGCATGGAGGATTTTGGCATCTGGCAATTAATATGTGGGGTTTATATCTTTTTGGTTCAATGCTGGAACGGAGAATGGGGAGTGCTAATTTTTTAAAATTGTATTTCATAAGCGGTATTGTCGGTGCCCTTTTATGGTTGGCTTTCAACTGGAATACACCTATTCCATGTGTGGGTGCCAGCGGTGCACTTTTTGGTGTTATGGTAGCTGCGGCAATGATGTACCCCAATGTTATGATAATGTTGTTGATACCTCCCATTCCATTGAAATTGAAAACATTTGTCATAATTTATGCCTTAATAGAGTCTTTTAGCAGTATAACTGGTGTAGAAGGACAGATTGCACATTTAGTTCATTTGGGAGGTCTTGTTGGGGGATATTTCTATATGAGATTTACTTATCCGAAAGAGACGTATAATGTTTTTAAGTTTTTAAAACTACGTGCAAATAAATTCACAAGCACTACACACTCTAAGAGTGCATCTAAAAACTGGAAATTTGTTAATTCTTCTGCGACTAATCTTGACGTTATTCTGGATAAAATTTCCCATTCGGGGATTAATAGCTTGACAGAAAAAGAATTGGAAATTTTAAGAAAAGCAAGAGATAAAATGCGAAATAAATCATAGTTAGTTCAATTCAGAACTACAAATTACGTATTATTATCCCGAGTTACTTGTCATGCCTATTTTATCGCCAAAGGATCTTATGTTACATTATGCCAATCAACAATCAACAATCAACCATAGCCTAGATAATTATGATTATGATCTTCCGGAAGAGTTGATAGCAAGTTATCCTAGAGATAAGCGAGACTCTTCCCGCATGTTGGTTTTAAGCAAGCTTACCGGTGAAACACAAATAAAAAACTTTGTTTCAATTTTAGATTATTTATCCTATGGTGATTGTTTGGTTGTGAATAACACGAGGGTAATAAAGGCTCGGCTGTTTGGTTTGAAAGAGGGAAGTGGTGCTAAGATAGAATTAATGTTGATTTCACCTATTAATGGTTCAAATAAGATTTGGAGTTGTTTTTTAAAGCCTGGCAAAAGAGTAAAAGAAGGCACAAAGGTAAAACTGATTTCCATAAATAGTAAACAAAAAGAAGAAGCTTGGTATACCGTATTAAAAAAAAGTGAAGATGGCGCTTTTGAAGTTTGTTTCGATTCGAATAATGTGTCGCAGATATTGGAAAAGTTTGGCAATATACCGTTGCCCCCATATATAAAGCGCGATGCGGAGCCAAGTGATGAAATCAGGTATCAAACAATTTATTCTAAATCTTTAGGTGCAGTTGCAGCACCTACTGCTGGCTTGCATTTTACCTCAGAAATTCTAAGAAAAATAACAGCGAAAGGGGTGAATATTGTTGAATTGACTCTTCATGTTGGTGCAGGAACATTTCAACCGGTAAGTGTAAAAAATATCACTGATCATAAGATGCATAGTGAGGAATATTTTTTATCTGAGAAAGCAGCAGCAATTATTAATAAAACAAAAACGTCAGGCAAAAACGTTCTTGCAGTTGGCACAACTACTACACGTGTTTTGGAAACAGTAGCCGAAGACAATGGTCTTGTAAAATCAGGTTGTGGCTGGACAGATATTTTTTTATACCCACCATACAAACCCAAAATTGTTGATATGCTTCTTACTAATTTTCATCTGCCTAAAAGTACATTGCTTATGTTGGTTTCTACTTTCGCAGAAAAAGAGAATATCTTAGATGCCTATGAAGAGGCAATTAAAGCTAAATTAAGATTTTATTCATATGGCGATTGCATGCTTCTAGCATGATTTTTTTTGTTCTGATATATTTCGTTTTTTTACCCTGAGGGTAAGCTTGTGGTACAGTCTCTGCTTGTTATTCAGCAGTTTGGGTTGTGACGACACCACGCTATTGAATGACTCTTGCCTTTGCCGGAACTCTATGCCGGATAGGCTAAGCACATCTACACCACTACAAGTACGTGAAATGTTCATGTAAAAAAAGCTAAAAAGGTATAAAAATATATATGTACGTCTTGACAAAAAATAGAATTATGCAACATTATTTATTTTGATTCGCAGTGCAGTTAGAGATGTTTAAAAATGGAGTATATAAAAAATGAGTAAAATTCATGCAGAACATGTGTTCACTTCTGAATCAGTATCTGAAGGACATCCGGATAAAGTTTGTGATCAAATATCAGATGCAGTATTAGATGCTTGTATAGAACAGGATCCGAATAGTCGCGTTGCTTGTGAAGCTCTTGTAACCACTGACCTAATTGTCGTATCTGGCGAAATTACAACTAAAGCTGATGTTGTTTGGGAAACTGTAACTCGTGATATAGTAAGAAAAATTGGCTATAATACAAGCGATATGGGGTTTTCGGCTGACGGAGCAAAATTGATGATTTGCATCCACAGTCAGTCTTCAGATATTTCACAGGGTGTTTCTACTGGAGAGGGTAAATATATTGAGCAAGGCGCTGGAGACCAAGGAATGATGTTTGGCTTTGCTTCTAATGAAACAGAAGAGTTTATGCCTGCACCAATTATTTTTTCACATAAAATAGTTGAAGAGCTTGCTAGACTACGTCATACACAACCTGAAAGATATCCTTTTTTGCGTCCCGACTCAAAGAGTCAGGTGTCAGTCCGTTATATTTCAGGAAAACCGGTAAAAGTTGAAGCTATTGTTGTGTCACATCAGCATACTCCTGAAGCAAAAGACGAAGATATTCGTGCAGTTGTAATTGAAGTATCAAAAAAAGTTATTCCAGCTCACTTTATGGATGACAACGTTCAATATTTTGTTAATCCAACCGGTCGTTTTGAGATTGGTGGTCCACATGGAGATACAGGTGTAACTGGACGCAAAATAATTGTTGATACATATGGAGGTGTAGGTTCACATGGTGGGGGTGCTTTTTCTGGCAAAGACCCTTCAAAGGTAGACCGTTCAGCAGCTTATATGTGTCGTTATATAGCTAAGAATATAGTAGCTGCAGGTCTTGCCGAGAAATGTGAAGTTCAGGTTGCCTACGCAATTGGTGTTGCTGAACCTTTGAGCTTGAATGTTGATACATATAAAACTGGAGTAATAGAAAAAGACGAAGGTCTTGAAAAAATAATTCGTGAAACATTTGATATGAAACCAGCAGGAATTATTGACACTTTAGGCCTAAAATATCCAAAGGAAAATGGTTGGACATATGGTCAGACAGCTGCTTACGGACATTTTGGTAGAGATATTTTTCCATGGGAAAAAACAGACAAAATAGATGTTCTTAGAGAAACAGCTAAAAAGCATGGTCTACTATAATGCTAGTTTTAAGTGTTAGGTTTTTTGGGATGCTAGGCTATAAATTCTAGCTGATTCTTAACTCCTAAAGCAAAAAATGATGCTCCCCAAAAATATCTTGTGGTGGCATCTAATGAAATATTAGGAAATAATAGGCAGAAATATGAAAATATTAGGTGTAGGTTCTCCTCTTGTCGATGTTCTTGCAAATGTAGAAGATAATTTTCTTAAGAACATAAACGGAGAAAAAGGAGGGATGGAACTTGTTGATATTTCAGTAATTGAAAAAATTCTTAGTAAAACATTTGCTACTCCTAATATGGTGCCCGGAGGATCTGCTGCTAATACGATATTGGCCTTAACTAAACTTGGTGTTTCTACCGGCTTTTTAGGTAAAATTGGAGATGATAAACAGGGAAAATTTTACATAAACAATTATGAACAGTCAGGTGGAGACATTAGGCAGTTTAAAATTAGTCGTGATGTTCGTACTGGACAATGTTTGAGTTTAGTAACTCCTGATTCTCAAAGAACCATGAGAACATATCTTGGCGCAGCAATTACTCTTTCTCCAAATGAAGTAAATATTGAAGATTTTTATGGATATACTCATCTTCATGTTGAAGGATATACTTTGCAGTATCAAGATGAATATTTACAAAAAATATTAAGACTTGCTAAACAGCAAGGTTTAATTATAAGTATTGATTTAGCTTCCTTTGAAGTTGTCAAAGAGTTTAGAGATATCCTGCCTGAGCTATTAAAATCTTATGTAGATGTAGTTTTTTGTAATGAAGATGAAGCTATGACTTATTGTGGTAGCGACAATCCTGAAGATATTTTTAAGGAACTGGGTGTTTGTTGTGATGTTACAGCACTGAAGCTTGGTAAAAATGGTGCAATAATTAAAACAGGAGATGTAAAAGTAAAAGTTGATGCGAATGTCGTTGACGCTATTGATTCTACCGGTGCAGGTGATCTTTGGCAGGCAGGATTTTTATATGCCTATGTTGGTTCTAAAGCATTAAGTGGAAAATTATTAGAGAAAGCTGGAGGCTTCGGCTCAATTTTGGGTGCTGAAGTTGTTCAGATTATGGGAGCTTGTATCTCGGATGAAAGATGGATTAAAATTCGTAAACAATTAGTATAGTGAAATTGAAAGGGAAAATCTAGTGGATTATAAAATAACTGATATATCTCTAGCCGAATTCGGCAGAAGAGAAATTGAAATTGCAGAAAAAGAAATGCCCGGTTTAATGTCTATTCGCGAAAAATATGGCAAAGAAAAACCCTTGTTGGGCAAAAGAGTGATGGGTAGTTTGCACATGACGATTCAAACTGCGGTGCTTATTGAAACATTAATAGAATTGGGTGCTGAGGTAAGATGGTGTTCATGCAACATTTTCTCTACCCAAGATCATGCTGCAGCTGCAATGGCTGCCGTAGGTGTCCCTGTGTTTGCCTGGAAAGGTGAAACTTTGGCAGAATACTGGTGGTGCACAAAAATGGCTTTAGATTTTAACGGGAAAGGTCCGAATCTTATTGTAGATGATGGTGGTGATGCAACAATGATGATTCATCGCGGATACGATGCAGAAAACGATGCTTCAATACTTGATTCTCCTGTTGGAGGAGAAGATGAGCTTGAACTTAATAATATTTTGAAAACAATTCTTACTGAAAGCTCTACAAAATGGCATGATGTTGTTAAGGAATGGGAAGGTGTTTCAGAAGAAACTACAACAGGTGTTCACCGTTTGTATCAAATGATGGAGGCAGGTAAGCTTTTAGTGCCAGCAATAAATGTTAATGATTCTGTAACAAAATCTAAATTTGATAACTTATATGGTTGTCGCGAATCTTTGGCTGATGGCATAAAGAGAGCCACAGATGTTATGATTGCCGGTAAAGTTTGCTGTGTTTGTGGTTATGGCGATGTAGGAAAAGGTTGTGCTCAGTCACTGAGAGGATTTGGCGCCAGAGTTCTTGTAACAGAAATTGATCCTATTTGCGCTTTACAGGCTGCGATGGAAGGGTTTGAAGTTACTACTGTTGAAGAGGCCCTTGCAGAAACAGATGTTTTTGTTACTACCACTGGAAATAAAGATATTCTTACAGCCGATCACATGTCTAAGATGAAAGATCAGTCAATTGTTTGTAATATTGGACATTTTGATAATGAAATTCAGGTTGCTCAGTTGGAAGCATGGTCCGGAATTGAAAAAATAAATATTAAACCTCAGGTTGACAAATATTTATATCCTGACGGACATGCAATATACTTATTGGCTGAAGGACGCTTGGTTAATCTTGGTTGTGCTACCGGGCATTCAAGTTTTGTAATGAGTAATTCGTTTGCAAATCAAACACTTGCACAGATAGATCTTGTACAAAATGTAAAGCCTGTTGGTGTATACTGTTTAAGCAAAGAACTTGATGAAGAAGTAGCGCGCTTACACCTTGAAAGACTTGGTGTAAAATTGACAAAGCTTTCGCAGGAACAGGCTGATTATATTGGCATTCCAGTAGATGGCCCATATAAGCCGGAACATTATAGATATTAATAGTAATAGCTCTTGCTTAGGATGGGTAGTGAGGAATAACCAATATTCAACAAGGAATATTCAACCGAAGAAGGATAAAAAGTAGAGACCTATTCCTCGATATAAAGTATATTTTCGTAGGCTGAGATCTTAATTTTAGCCTGCGATTTTAGACTTAAATACAACAAAACGACTGTATCTGGGACGTAGATCGTAGAGCTTGACCTGAAGTGATAATACGCTTACACTGCCGTTTACGGTATAACAATATTATTAGTTGATATTTTTTATTGATTTGAGACATTGAATCCTTGATAAAAAAGGGTAAATTTAAAGTCTTATAAAAAATAAAGTATGCCTGGGTGGCGGAATGGCAGACGCAACGGACTTAAAATCCGTTTTCCCTAGGAAGTGAGGGTTCGAGTCCCTCCCCAGGTACCACTTTTTCTGAATTTAAATATTCGATATCCAACACTCAATTACCTAAAAATTATGGGAATTTATTGCATAGATCTTTATCTATTACATACAAGGCAGTTTGTTTAGCTCCTTTATCCGTATAGTTAAACTTAAAGACAAGGTTTTTTATAAGAAGTTTTACTTCTTCTTTAACACGCTCATCATAGTTTTTAAAAGTACTGGAGTCAAAGTCTTTAATTGCTCTTCGGAAATTAGTATTATTGATGAAGGGAGCAAGGACATTTTGTTTTAGACATTGATTATATCTGTCGTGAAGATATTCATACTGTTTAGTGTCTATTATTTTTGCTCCAGATTTTACATCCTGCAATGTTTTTGCAACGTAATGTTTGAGTGTTTCGTTCCTAAAATATTCTCTTTCAGTAAGAGAAGGCTTATTCCCGAGTAATATATTTTCAATTGACTGAAAGTATTCATCCGTTATAGTAATTGCTTCTTTTGTGTATGGACATTTTACTTTTGTCCCTATTTCGCCATTAATTGCAAAGAAGTAGTTAACGATATTACGTGATATCCGTTCCTCATTGTAGAAAAACATAGATTCTTTAATTTGCTGGAGAACAGTATAGTCATATAGGTCGACAAGAGAATCGAGGAAGTTGACTGGCAGTCTTTCGTTATATTTCTTATTAGTGAAAAATTCGATAAGATCATTAATGTTTATCAATCTATCTTTTCTTTTGTATTTTGTGTAGAAATGATTAAACATTTCAATGGATTTTCTTCCAGAAAACCCTTTACACCCTTCATTCTCACCCTCAAGAATTAATTTATGCCGGGTTTTTCTATCAAATTTTTTTGTGTCTTCTTCCGAGAGCCATGCAGGAATATTGCCACTATATATTTCAAGCTTCAAAAGGAGTAAATTACTATCACAGAATTTAGAATATTTTTTATGATTCTTAATCCAAGCGTTCATTGTGGAGGAATTATCGTTTAACCGGCTTGATATAATGGTTTTAGCAAAAGCTTCCAGGATATGAGGAAGAAAGTGATTATTTATAACTCCGCCATATACGCCTTTGTATATTTCAATCTCTGTATTATAATCTCGTATGTATGGAATAGGTATATTGATAATTCGATCAAGAAATGATTTTTCATCACTAATAACATTGATATCTTCTGGATTGATCAAGGTTATGAACAATGAGTCAATTTTTTCTTCAAACGTGTCAACTTTATGGATGCCGTCGCTGATGATGCTATGAATGTTTTTAATCCTGTCAATATTTTTAGATTTAGCATCCATTATAGCAAAAACGCCATTGTTGGTTTTGGCTTGTTTTGAATAGATGTAAGTTACGGCATCACTACTTTTAAAAAGAGCATCAATCCACTTTTGGAGTTCATGGTTGTATGTAGGTTTATTGTCTAGAACGTCTCCCGGATTGTAAATGGTGATGCCTTCGCCCATTTTTCTATCATATTCATATCTTTTTGCATAAAGCATATGCAAAATCTCTTCAGCATTCAGTTTATGTGATAGGGACCTGTAGATAGACGTACATATTGCACATGGTGTTTTTTTTAGAACCCATTCGTATTCTTTATTACAAAAAAGCTTTCGTTTGAATACTTTATCTTCGATTATTTCATCTAAAAGTTTTCTGCGATATTGCTTTGGTATCTGTATAATCGGATGGTCATGGCTAGGGCAGGGGATTGACAAAAATTTATCATAATAGTATTTTGACAAAAAACTAATGTTCTTGGAAGAATTGTCATTTTCTCCAGAGGAAAGTATATTTTTAGCAGATATATTTTTTAAAATTTCCTGAAATAGCGGTCCTCCGGTTTTATCAATGTCTATTTGCCAAAGCGTTTCATACATTGCTCCTTCTTTGAGTTTGGTATAGGATTCTAATTTTTGCAGTAAATTATTTAAAAAAATACTTTTACCACTTCCATGAGGACCTACAAAAAGAAGCATTTTATTTGTTACTACACCTTGTCTAAATGAGTCAAAAACGTTAATTAATCTATTTGCAAGCAGGCGGTCAGCGAAGAAAGGCTGCACTGTATTATTTATGAAAAGGTTACTGCAATCGTATTTTATATAGCTTATTGATTCTGGATCATTTGGATATTCATTTATTCCCTCAGGTATATAATGATGGATCATATCGTACATAAGCTGGAAGGTGTTTCGCAGGGTAATAATTGGATTCTCAGAAATTTTTTTCAGAAAATCTTTTAGTGGCAAGTTAGTGTGTCTATTCTCTTTTTGCAACTTTTTTGTCAGGTCGTTTAAAGCACGTTCAATATTATTTATGGTTGCCATTTTATCACCCAGCTTCCGTTTCCGTAATTTTTTTATTCTTTGCTGTATAGATAACTTGAACCAATTTCCCTTTTTTTATTTTTTGTGTTTCCAGTTTTACTTCTTTGCCCCACAAATATTCTAGGCCTATCATTGTGTTATCTATAAATTCTCTAATAAGTTGTTTGCCTTCAAAGTGATGAATCAGATACAAGATACCCTGTTTAGTTTGATCTTTTGAAATTGTTATATGAGGAGGATGTATTAAGTGATTGATAATTAAGCTTTTATAATCTTCATGCTTTTTGCTTTTTATATAATACTCTCTTGTCATCCTTTGTTTGTTAATCCTATCGCCAACTACAACCAGATTATACCTGTCTGTGAAATCTTGATTTACAAAAGAATTGATAAATGTAAAGTCACAGAAATTACTCCTTACATAAAAGAGGTAATCTTTATTGTTGCCAGTTTTGTGGTTATAGCTTTTGCGTTTTTCAATATCTTTTAGTTTTTCAAAATCGTAGCATAATTTGCCCTTTTTAGAAGACTCATTAATAAACTCAAATAGTCGAAATCCTACAGCATATGGGTTAAAACCGACCATTGGTACTGCTGTAACAAAGGCATTTATTTTAGCAAAATCGGCTTCATGGCCTTTGATCCTGTTATCACTGATAAAGAGTTCATTATGCCAATAGGTGGACCATCCTTCATTGATAATTTTGGTTCTTCTCTGGGGTTCGAAGTGAAGGGCTGTATTCCTTACTATTTCCATTACGGATTTCATCCATTTATTTTCATCTTCATTCAGGAAAGTGGAGTTTTCAATAAGATATTTGATTAAATCAAATGGTTTAACCTTTGTTTCTTTGATATGTTTCTTGTATAACGTTTCAAATTCTGGGTACTGTGCTTTAACATTGGAAATAAAAAGAGACTCTGCTTGCTTCTTATTATTGGTTTCGTTTTCAGTAATAATTCTGTTATAGTTATCTATTTCTTTAAGGTAAAGTGGAGAGGATACCTTTTTTACTTGTTGCAAGAAGATGTTGAAAAAATAATCAATCCTTGTAATTTGTTCAGGTTTAGTCTTATCCAGCTCTGAAAGTTCTTTGTAGTATCCAGTTATATTATCAATGCTACGTGTGAATTCTATTACATAATCAACCCAACGGCCATATTTGCTTCTGTAGTTCGATATTAATCTTTTATCCGCGAGTGCTTGCCCCACAAAATCATCTTCCCAGGTTTTTCTGAAGTAGCTATTATTTTGCATAAAATCTATATGCGCTAAAACATGATAAAAAATCATTACATTCAGCCAGTCAGGATTGTTGTCGTTATAGAAGGAAAGGGCAGGTCTAGAGTTGATTACCGTTTCATAGGCATTATGTGGATAAAGTTCATATTCTTTTATGCCTTTAATTAATTCTAGGTCGTTGACCCAATAGTCATAGAGAGTCGGAATCATTCCTTTTGGTGTCAACTCCAGCATATCCCTATTGGTAACAATGTATTCCAATGATTCACTGTCAAACAAAAGACCAGCATCTCTTGCTCGTTCTTTGCATTTTTCCATTATCTTTTTTGTATGCTGGCTTATGATTTCCATTTCAGGCTCCGCTGTATGTCATCCATTGTTTAATCTTTATGCTTGCTTTGTTCAGTGGCTTTTTTCTGATATTCATTAGGCAACAATTCCTTATCTTTAGTCTGCTCTTAGAGTTTACTTGCTTTTCAAAGTATTTTTTCTTCTGATACAAGTTTTTTTATTCCTTCAATCAGACGTTTTTCGTCTACGTTCTGATTTATAACATCTAAGCGAATTAAACTTGACAAATCTTTCAAAAAGTTATTTTCATCTAAAAAAGTTTCAAACTTTGACTTTGCTGCTATTTCAGAAAAATTAACAAGCGTAATCCCCATTCTGCTGACATATGAGAGCATTTCCTTTATACTGGCCTTCAGATTATTTGCTTCTGGATTCCAGTCATCGCCGTCACCACCGTAGAAAACATAAATGTTGTAATCTTTAGCAAGATTTTCTGATTCGACAATTTTATTTACAAGTTCTATTGATGATTGAATACATGTACCACCAGCGACATTGGTATTGTAGTATGTGTGAAAATCATTGACTTCCCTAGCATCTGTGTCGTGCAAGATAAATCTGCTTTCAACCTGCTCTTTAAACTGATAAATTAACCAACTGAATATCATTACATGCTGACTGCATACTAACTCTGTAGGCTTGCCGTACATAGAACCGGAATAGTCACGGACAAAGAAAACGATAGCTTGCGCTTCAGTATCTCTTTCTTCCGAAAGAGTTTTGTATATGTAGTCATGTGGATTAATTAGTAAGTTGTCTGAGTTGTTATTCTTTTTTGCATCAAATTTGTTAAGGCTTATATTTGTTTTGATTATTTGTATTAGAGTTCTTTTTTTATCGAGAATTTGTCCTGATCCCCTGTTGCTGTCAGTTAAATCATAAATAAACTTAGTGAGAGATTTCTTTTTCCCTTTCTCTTTCAGGTTTGGTAGTTGGAACTTTTCAGTGAGAACTTTCCCGAGATCGTAAGCATTTGATAGAACTTCATGATCTTCACTTTCACCACTGCCTGCACCTGTGCTGTCACCCATCCCTTCAGGTTTAAGTGGGCTTTCCCCTATAACTTTACCCTCTTCATCTGTTGATGTTCCGGTTACTTCTCCTTCTGATACATTGTCTTTATTCTCGGAATCTGCAGAAACTCTATTATCGTGATAAAATTTATCTTCAGCAGTTGTGGGGACTATAATAACTTTGTTTTTCTTCCCTTTGCCAGGTTTAACAATTTTTCCTATATTGATTTTTCTTCTGAAACCATCCTTTTCTCTTTGCTTATCGCGTTCAAGTAGTTCATCAAGTGTTTTTATGCTATGATAATATGGTGCGACTGTATCTAATTTTTGTAATTTAGAGGCAAAGGTGGAATCTGTATATGGGGTAAAAATATTGCGGTGCGCACTTATCTTCTGGAAATGATTATTTTCCAATTCACCGTGAGAATCTGATTTTGTTTTTTTGTTTGACATAGAGCTTAAACCTATTTATTTCAGATTTTTGTCGTTTTCACTGCCGACTATCTAGCTCTCATCCTGTCGTGTACAGAAATAATCTATAGTTTTTTGTGCACATGTATGGCAATAACCAAGTTTTTCGCACATAGTTTTAATAATTTTATTATAGAGTTTCTTATTTTCTTCATTTGTTCTATTGGCAAGAGCGCCAACGAGGCTTCCCGCGCCTGCTACGTCAGACTGTAACCGGACATCTGTAACAGCTTTCACGAGGTCAAGATTATCCATAAAATCGTAGTTTGGGTCTGTGTGTGCTTTCCTGCCGTAAATTCTTCTTATTGTCGTTCTAAAAGATTCCTTCTGTTCATTGGTTTTTAGGCCCAGGCGTTCTTCTACACTTTTGATATATGTTTCATCGATTTTAATTGCCTTTGATTTACCTGTGGACGGGTCTGTATATCTCCACATATTATCGGGACCTAATTCTTGAGAATCTATAGCAATAATCATATTAACGTAATTTATGACTTCTTTTCTTATAGCCTGAGGTTCATCCATGTAGGCATCAAACATAGCAGTTCTGATTTTTTCTCTATACAGAGATTTGCCTACCTTGATGTCTTCCAAATACTTAGATCTAAACTCTGGTTCCTGGATATAGTCAAGCACAATTTGGGTTAAGGCTTTAAATATGTTCTGCGCAAACATACATTTCCCTTCTTGCGTCTCTGAATCTTCCATAAGAAGCTGTAATGCGCGTCCCTGATTACGATGACCTATTCCTCGTTGCCCAAATCTTTTTGTTACATCAGGTTCCCTTTGCAAATCATCAATTAGCTCTATAAGAGTTTTTATGCTTTTATCTCCAGCAATTTCGCCAGCGGCCAGCTTCCTGATTTCCAGAGAAGTGAGTTTTTCAGACTTTGGAAGACGGGATAATATTACAGTATTTGATACAGCGAAATTAAGATTCGGATCGACATGGAGTTCTTCCCCGCCAATTGTTGTTTTTTTATGTGGGCCAAGTGAATAGTTAGTTAATTCATTTTGCAGCCTATAATCTGTGTTATGGCCGAAATAGCATATTCTGCACCTATCAACAATAGGAGACTCTTCTTTGGCACTTATAAAATGATAAAATTCTTCATTGTTGCTAGTCGCGATAATAAGTGCGTCAATTGGCCATTTGTAGCCATCAATTTCAATATTTCTATTCTGTATTACTCCTAGGTATACCTGTACCAGATCTTTTTTGTTTTTAAATATTTCATCACTAAAATGTATCCCTCCGCCAGCAACTCGGGCAAGTGCCCCAATTCTTAAATCAAGGCGATATGGGTTATTGGTGTCGGATATATGGAGAAGTCTTTGTATAGATTCCTCACCGAGTAAATCTTTTGCAGAAGATGTTATTTTATCTCTTGCAGAATACTTTCCGGTAACAGTTCCCATGGTTTCGCTCATAGGAACGGGAACTACTTTTATAAAATCCTTCATGTCTTTTATGTTACCGTTTGTGTATTCTCTGATTTCACTTAATATATAGTCGGAACATGCGCCGAGAGGTCTATATTTTTCATTTATTTTGGAGAGAGCTGTATCTTTAAAGCCAAGTTCGGATAGTTTATGGAGGCTTTCATCTTTTGCAGGGCAAAAGTTCATGGCAAGAATCATAGGATCTTCAAAAGTCTGAGATTCGATTTCTGTTAAATTTCCATATTTTTCAAGCTTATCCAGATTGGTAAATCTGAAAGTATAACGTCTATTTTTTTCCTGAGATAAAAATTTGCGGTAGATAGCACACGTATAATCTACAAAAAAGGTTTTTCCGTTTCCTGGCTCTCCAACAAGAACGAATGCCATTTCTGAAGAAGAACCTTTTTCTGCTGCGTCCTTAACAAATGCTACAAAGCTATTGATTTCGTTGTAAAGGCCAATTAAATGTTTAGAACCTTCTCTAAATATTTTAAAGTCGTAAGTAGTTTTTCCATTAACCTTTACTTTTTCATAAGCATCAGGCCTGTCAAGTATCATTCTAGATACCGATTCAAAAACATTTTCAAACTGTCGCTTTTCTTTTAGGACTTCCTGTATATGAAAATCTAAAGTACAGCTATTTTTGTTTTCCATAATCTCAGCCTCCATTAATAAATAAACCAGTAATTATAAATGACTTGTATCAAATGTTAGCAATTAATTATTAATATACTATATACCTCCTTAATTAATATCAAAGTTTTGTGCAGATAACTTTTTATTTACCTTTATACTAGATTTGCTTGGCGGAAGTTTTTCTGCACGATCAAATCTATATCTATTTGACTATTTTCTCAATTTGAAAAATTGATAATATATCTAGTTTTTAGGTTTTACCATTGGGAATGGAACTATATCTCTCATTGTAGGGGCATCTGTCAGAAACATTACTAGACGGTCAATGCCGATGCCAAGTCCTCCAGTGGGAGGCATTCCACATCCGATAGCTTTAATAAAATCTGTGTCAATAGGGTTGTCATCCCAGTCTTGATCTTTCTCCTGTGTCTGTTTCTGTATTTCACGTTGTTGAACAAAACGTTCAAGTTGTTCAACTGGGTCGTTTAGTTCGGAGTAGGCGTTAGCAAGTTCTATCCCACAAACAAGTGGCTCAAATCTTTCAACAAGCCTGCTATCACCTCTTTTTGCTTTAGTAAGAGGGCTTACTTCGACAGGATGGTCGGTAATAAAGGTTGGTTGAACAATGTGTTCTTCACAAAGATTTTCAAAAAGCTTAACTATTCCGATGCCCCATGAAATGGATGGAACATATTCGATATTATGCTTATCAAGCTCTGCCATAATTTCTTCTACAGACATTTTATCAGCGTCAATTCCAACAAATTCCTTTATTGCCTCAAGCATAGTCATACGTTTCCAAGGTGGAGCAAATTCGAGTTCTTTCCCCTGAAATGTTATTTTAGTAGTGCCGCATACATCTTTACACACATTGGCGACAAGGTTTTCTAGTCGTTCCATCAGATCATAGTAATCAGAATATGCTTCATACCATTCCATCATGGTAAATTCTGGATTATGTGTCGCATCAATACCTTCATTTCTGAAGTTTTGGCATATTGTATATACTTTATCGAAACCAGCAACGATATATCGTTTTAGATAGAGTTCTGGAGATATTCTCAAAAAAGCTTCTTTATTATCCAGTGCCCATATTGAAGTTTTGAAAGGGCGCGCTTCAGCACCGCCATAAATGAATTCAATCGAAGGAGTTGTTACTTCTAGAAAACCTGATTTTTCCATGTGTTTTCTTATAGAAGTAAATATTTGAAAACGTTTTTTAATTTTTCCTCTATCCTCTTCATCCAACATCCAGTGCAGGTAACGTTCGCGGTACTTAGTTTCAGTATCTGTTGAACGATAGAAAACTTTGTCATCAGTTTCTTTGCCCATCGGGATATGCACAACAGTCTTTGAAAGAATGGTAAGTTTCTGAACTTTTATAGATAGTTCGCCCATTTTTGTCCTGAAGATAGAACCTTCAACGCCAATTATATCACCCATGTCAAGCTGGGCTATGTGTTTAAATTCTTGCTTTGAAAATGGTCTGTTATTAACGTATAACTGAATCTTACCTACATCGTCACGCAGATCAAAAAATATTGTTCTTCCCATTTTTCTGATAGCCCAGATTCGACCGGCAGCTTTGCACTCAAGCTGTATCTCTTCATTGCATTTTTCTTGTTCTTCAGCCTTCTGAACAAGAACGTCTATTTTTTCACAGTTATCAAAATTATAGGGGTATAAAGTTGCACCTTCTGCCAACATAGTTTCTCTTTTCTGAAGACGTGCACTGTCAAATCCAAATTTTTTGAAATCCATTTTTACCTCAGGATAATATTATGGTTAAACATTTGTGGTATTGTTGCTAAATAAAAAGCTGAAAGGATATAATATATTTATAATTAACAAATAATCGAATCGGAGAACAATATTTCTATAAGAAAGTTTATACGGATTGTTCTTCTTAAGTTGTTGATAATTATATTTTCAATCTACTGCAAAGGCTATTGCATTTTTTTGGTTTCCCCTTTCAATAATATATATAGATACGGTTGGGGAGTGCATAAATAGTAATCCTGAAATAGGAGAACCGAAAATGTCTGTGAAGAAAAAGATGAAGAGTGAAGGAAAAAGTGAAAAAATCAAGAAGTTTAAATTAGAAAAGTAAACTTCTACTCCCCATTGCAATGCATAAACTTTCAGAATTTCTTCATCAACCATATCCACATCTTTTCCACCGGCAATAAAAACACTCAGACATTTTTCACAAAAACTGCAGATTGAACTGTTGCGTAAAAATAGGAAGTAAGCAGACAGAAAACTATCTGATGGATACCATAACCGTACCTTTTACTGCTAACCCCGTATCTATGAAATATCTTCCAGAAGTCAATTTGATCTATAGAATTCTACAGTTCGTTATCGACAAATACATAGTCTTGTGATAGACTATGTATCAAGGGTGTTATAGTTGCATTCTTGATTTTGCTGGATTTCAATTTTTAACCTCTTTTTGTGATATTATTTTTTTATTGGCATATCAATAATATATTTACAATACATTTCGGTTCCACGAAATATGAGTTATAAGAAAAAACATGACTAATATTTGGACAGAAAAACGAACAATTGTCACAATGGCTTTAAGTCTGTTCTCTCTCTCGCTGACATTGGATACTACTATTGTTGCTGTAGCTCTGTCGCATATAATGGGAACACTAGCAGCGAATGCATACGAAGCTTCATGGATTTTGACTAGCTACATTGTTGCGACTGCAATTTGTATGCCATTAGGAGGGATGGTTGCTAAAAAATTTGGAAGAAAAAGAGTTGTATTATTTTTTGGTTTTGGTTTTATCCTTTGTTCTGTCTTTTGTGGTGTTTCAACTACCTTAGAGGGAATGGTGATTTTTAGATTTTTACAGGGTGTCTGCGGAGCTTTTATTCCACCTCTGGTTCAGGGATATATAGTAGACAATTTTGCAGAAAGGGAAAGGCCTGGTATTATGTCCATGTATTATGTAGCTGTTACTCTTGGTTTTGTTCTTGGGCCTGTACTTGGTGGAATTATTACATTTCACCTTGAATGGCCATGGATATTTTATATAAATCTTCCTATATGCACAGTTTCTTTTTTTGTTATTTTAGGTCTAATGCAAGAAACAGAACGAAAATCAATACATTTTGATTATATCAGTTTTATATTTTGGTTTGTTGGTATAGGTCTATTCGAATTGTTTTTGAATACCGGTAATATG
>Ga0233447_1001594_pt1 | contig 18305 bp, 9 predicted proteins | sample SI_124_October20_3_FD_183014 | JGI IMG/M metagenome (GOLD analysis project Ga0233447, IMG submission 183014) | Seawater microbial communities from Saanich Inlet, British Columbia, Canada - SI_124_October2016_135_MG | ecosystem: Environmental > Aquatic > Marine > Inlet | place: Canada: British...
CCCTGAGATTTTATGGACAGCTAAAGTAGGTATAGGTAATGGAGGTCCTATCGTAAAAGATGGGAAAGTATATTTATTAGATAGAGACGATGAAGTAGGTGATTTTATGCGTTGTTTTAGCCTTTTAAGTGGCGAAGAGCTATGGAATTTTGGGTATGATTCTCCTGGGACGGTTAGGTTTTCAGGCTCTCGCAGCGTACCTCTTATCGATGGCAACTATGTGTATTCGTGTGGACACAATGGCGAAGTTTATTGTATCGATATTAATACTCACAAAGCTGTATGGAACAAAAATGTTTGGACAGATTTTGGAGGAGAGAAAATCCCGACTTGGGCCATTGTTCAAATACCACTAATTTATAGAGATATGCTTATTTTGGCTTCGCAGACTCCGGAAACAGGAGTGGTGGTATACGATAAAATAACAGGCGAAGTAAAATGGAAAACGCCATCACTTGGAGGGACTGGTTATGTGAGTCCGGCAATAGTGAAAATAGGCGAAGAGAATCATGTGGTTATGATAACCGCATCTGACAGGAGAGCAGGCACAGGAAGTAAAGTTGTAGGTATTAACCCACTTAACGGTGTGGTTTTATGGGAATATACAAATTGGAGTTGTATTATTCCATCTCCAAGTGCAGTTGATGCGGGCGACAATAAGGTGCTTATCACCGGCGGGTACGAAGCGGGCGCGGCTATGATAAAAGTGGCAAAACAATCGGATGAAAGCTACGTTGTTACAGAGCTTTTTAAAAATGTCGATTTTGGTGCGCATACGAAGCCTCCTGTATTCTATGACGGTTATTTTTATGCACAGTATGGAACCAATAATCGTCGTGACGGCTTGGTTTGTATGAGTATTGATGGGCAGGTGATGTGGAAAACAGGTCGGGAACCGGGATTTAATAAAGGCAGTATTATTTTGGCAGACGGTTTGCTTTTGGCTACCGACGGCGATAAAACTTTGTATTTGATTGAACCCGACCCTACAGGCTTTAAACCACTTGCATCTGCAGAAGTCCTTGAAATAGCAGCTGATTTGGCGGAAGCTCGGTATGGAAACCAAAACTGGGCGCCAATAGCTCTTAGCGATGGTCGATTAATCATCCGCGATCAAAACCAAATGGTGTGCGTTAAAGTAGCAGAATAAAAATGATTTATGCATGTTAAAAAGTTAATAAGCTCACCGTTGTTAGTTGTCAAAATTCTTGGTAAGTTCTCACCTAAAGCCAAAAATCACCTTAATTGTAATTCCTGATAATCATAAAAAAAGAAAAATAGATATTTCAATTGTTTTTAAAACCCCAGATTATAATTTGATTTTGTTATTGCAAAGGAATTAGCCTGCAATTTGGGATAATATTCAATAGCTTTTGAGTAAAATTCCCGAAGCTATTTATCATTAAAAAATAGTACTTTGTAGAAGTCTGCTAATTAATTAACAAAAATGAAACAGAAATTTAGATTTCCAATAATCCGCAAAGTTTTTTTATTGATTTTTTCTATCCTTTTAGTATCAACAAATATTGTTTACGGGCAGAATCTTTTTGGAGTTAAAAAACAATTGTGGAAGGCGCAAAAAGACGATGTTTTTTTGCAGGAAGTTTCTGAAAAAATACCAACTGAAACCCCGGTACTTTCAGTTGCTGAATATGAAAATAGCTGTTTCGCGCTTATCGGGACAGAGGTTTATTTATTGGAAGGAAATTCATTAAATAAAGTTAGTTCCGCTCCCTTGGGAGTTTCAGAGTTGGTGAATATTGATGGAAATCTTTGGGCAATGACTAACAATGGAATTTACAGATTAAGCAACAAAAACTGGCAAAAAATAGATGGGCAAATATTTGTTGACCTTGCTGTTCATCATGGAGTTTTACATGGCGCCACCCGTGAAGAAATTTTCCAGTTGAAAGGTGATGAGTTTGTAAGTATTAAACCTGAAGGTGGTTACTATTCGAGTAATGTAACCATGTTAATGGAGGATGGAACTCAGTTACACGCCGATCCGGTTCGCCTAGGGCCAATTGATAAAATTGAATCTTATTCAGGAACTTTATACATTCTTCGCCCCGGAAAATTGGTGCTGTTCGATGGTAAAATGGTGAGTACCGATTTTATTGATTGGGGAATTCTTCCATCAAAAGATACCAGAGACATGTTGAGTTTTGGCAGCCGGCTTTTTATAAGTACAGACAGAGGTTTGTCGGTTTTGCGTGGAGCTGCCTTAACTGTTTTGAAAGGTGAAGATGGTCTTCCATTTAAGGATACAAAATGTTTAAAAAAAGGCTTTGATGGCGATGTTTGGATAGGAACAAGCAAGGGTGCAATTCGAATGTTAGATAACGACTGGCATTATTTTGGGGCCGACCACTGGTTGTCGGGTGATAATGTAAACGATATTGCAGTTGGCGATAAAGTCGTATATGTAGCCACCGACGCTGGTATTGGAATTATTCGTTACGAACCGTACACACTGTTAAAAAAAGCCACATACTACGAAAGACATATAAAAGAGTGGGGACTTCAACGACTTGGATTTATTCATACTTTGTCAAAAGTGGGTGATGAATGGGTTCGGGAAATTAGCGATAATGATGGTGGCCACACATCTCCATATTTGGCTGCAATGTGTTTTAAATATGCTGTTACCGGCGACGAAGAGGCAAGACAGGAAGCACTGAACTCATTTTATGCAATGGTTTGGATGGAACGGATTACGCCAATCGATGGTTATCCGGCTCGGGCGATTTATTCGCTTGAAGGCGATAAAGGAGAAATGGCAAAACACGGTTCAGGTGGTTTGCCTGCCAAATGGTTTCCATCGCCAGATGGGAAATGGATGTGGAAAGGTGATACTTCCAGCGATGAAATAATGGCTCATATTTATTCAGTTTCAATTTTTCATGATCTTGTGGCAAAGGGTGAAGACAAGGAATTGGCAAAAGAACATTTGGTTCGAATTGCAACTCATATTCTTGAAAATGGTTGGGTGTTACGAGGTATGGACGGAAAACCTACACGGTGGGGACGCTGGGAGCCTACATATTTGCTTCGACCTTACGGTTACATGGATAGAGGAATTAACGGCCTGGAAGCATTGACTTTTATGCGAACTGCATATGGATTAACCGGAGACGAGAAGTTTGAGGAAGGATACCAGCAGCTTGTAGATTGGGGTTATGCAGCAAATACCATTCGACAAAAAAATGTATTTCCACCCGAAAATATTGCTCCCTGGGATGATAACTTAGCGTTTAGATCGTATTATACTTTACTCCGTAACACAGATGATCCGGCGTCGAGATCTGTTTATTTGAGAAGTTTGGAACGCACGTGGGAAGTAAAACGCATCGAAGAAATTCCATGGTATAATTATGTGTATGGTGCTATTACCGGAAATGATTGTGAACAGGAACAGTCTGTAAAGCATTTACGCGAGTGGCAACTCGATTGCGTAGAGCATAATTTTACCAATTCGTTTCGCGATGATTTGATGACAAAAAAAGGTTATGTTCCGTATGAAAGTGGTACACGTGCAATCTCGCCCAGAGAAAGTGTGGTGAACAGAAATAGTCGATATTCAATGAATTACGACGGTGGAGCAAATGGCAAAAGAGCAATGGAACCAAGTGCATACATTCGCGATTACTGGATGGGGCGATATCACGGATTAATTGACTCGCCAACCACTGATAATCCCGACTTAATAAGCGTGAAACCAAGAACCGGTCAGCAATTTGGAGCAGAACCTTACAACGGATCCGACCGACCTGAAATAAAATAGTTGCTGTTTTGAAACCAGATATTGGAGCAAACATTTAAAAATGTGCCTATAGAAAAGGTTTTTTATAATTATAGTAAAGAGTAAGATTTTAGCACTGTTTAATGTGCGTAGGCCGGAAAATTTGGCGCGAGCCAGCGTAGGGCTGTGGGGGGAAGCATTAAATTTTCTTGACTTTTTTGTTTCGTTTTTGTGTCAAGACAAAAATGAAAGCCCGTCCGGCAGGACATTAATGTACTTGTAATTGACAGAGTTATAAATTATAGAATTAAATATATGCACATGAAATCAGCTTTAAAAAATAAAATTTTTCATCACAAATTACTTCAGACTTTTAATGCAATAATCATTTTTGTTATCGCATTAAATCTGTCATGCACACCTCAAAAAGATCAAGTTGATGATCAGTTCTCACATGCGCAAACCCGTGTTGATGATCTGCAATTAAGTATTTATATTACTGCTCATGCGGTTAGAGATTTATTGGATGATGAAACCGGGAGAAGAGAAGCACTTTCGATTTTCCGGTGCAACGGAATTACAAAAGCTTATATTGAGGTCTATCGTGGGGGACTAACAGTTGATAAGAATTTACTTATAGAAGTTAAGTCATTTTTTCTAAAAAATAACATCGAAGTCGTGGGAGGAATTGCAACTGTTCCGGGTGTTGATTTTGGTGTAAAACAAGAAGGACAGTTGGGTTGGTTTAATTGGCAGCATCCAAAAACACAAGAAGATTTAAAAGGGGTGATGCGAATGTCAGCCAGTGTTTTTGATGAATTTATTGTCGATGATTTTCTTTGTACCGGTGATACCAGCATGATTTCGAAAGCGGCAAAAGGCGAAAGGAGCTGGTCGCAATATCGATTGGATTTATTAAGCAAACTTTCAACTGAGATATTTATAGAACCAGCAAAAGAAGTAAACCCGGATATTACAATGATTATTAAGTATCCGCAGTGGTACGATCGGTTTCATGTTTTTGGTTACGATGCAGAAAATTTTCCAAAGCTTTTTGACAAAGTTTGGGTGGGTACCGAATCGCGCGGACAGTACACACAACGTTTCGGATTTGTTCAGCCCTACGAGGGATTTGTAAGTTACCGTTGGATGGATGATATTGCTGGTGAAAAAATGGCAGGAGCCTGGTTCGATCATGGCGATTGCGATAAAAACGATTTTATTGAACAAGCCTGGCAAACTGTTTTAGCCGGTGCAAAAGAAATTGTATTTTTCAATTATTACGATTTTATAAACGGTCACGCTGCACATCATTTAATTCGATCTCAATTTAATGAGTTGGCTGATCTAGCGAAATATGTCGCAGTGAATCCAGTTGAAGGAGTTGCTGCCTATAAACCACAGCACAGCGATGCCGGTGGAGATTTGTACATCATGGATTTTATTGGCACTTTGGGGATTCCACTTGTTCCACATTTTCAATATCCCGAAAATGCAAAAGTTGTTTTTCTTCCTACGCAGGCAGCAAAAGACAATAATATTTTTTCAAAAATTGAAAAGTCGTTAAATAATGGTGCTACAATGGTTTTTACCACCGGATTTCTTGCAAATACAGAAAATGGAAAACAAATTGCTGAATTGGCAGGGGTAGAATATCCCATTGAAGTTGCACCAATAAAAGCAGATGGCATAATAAATAATGGTATTTATGAGACAGTATTACACGGTTTAGATTTGGAAGGAACACCAGTTTTAACAAATGGGAAATCATTGTTAAATGCCGTTGCCGATTCAAAACAGATTCCGTTTTTCATAAAATCAGAGTACAAAACAGGAACAGTTTTTACTTTGAACTCACACACTTTCTCGCAGGTCGATTTTGATGCGGTTGGCGAAGTTTTGTTGTGTCCAAAACCACTCGGATTACTTGAAATTCCTGAAACTTGGTCAAACATCGTTCGTAATGAAATTGTCAAACCATTGAATTTTGAATTGTTGGCACCAACCCGAATTGTAGTTCAGCCTACTGGAAATTCAGCATGGATGTTTCACAATTACAATCAGGCAAAAAAAGACTTTGTTTTTGTGAAAACCGGTTTATCAGAAACACAATTGATTAATGGTTTTACAGGTGATATTTTACCGACAAATGGAGATACTTTGAAACTAAGTTTGCAAGCTCGCTCGAGAATGTGGGTGAAAAAAGTAAACAATTAAATCTTATAAAATGGATAGAAGTAAGTTTTTAATTATTACCGTATTTTTTGTTTTGTTTGCGCCGCTAACACAAATTGCAACTGCACAAAATTCAAAGCTTACAACTGGTGAATGGTTGCAAAACTGGTATTTAGCAGGTCCTTTTTTGCTGGAGGAAGGCATTGATGAGTATAAACATCTTGAAGGCTTTGAGAATGATTTTTTGGAGTCGTTAGGTGGGGAAACAAATCCAAAAATAGAAGACGGAACGCCTATCAAATATGATGGAGAAACTGTTAATTGGAAGTATTTTAATAGTCCGGAATCGATTATTAATCTTGATAAACAGATTTCAAAAAAATCATTTGTTGCGGCTTATGCCTATGCCGAAATTGAGTCGGACTTTGAAGGTGTTTTTATTTTGGCTCTTGGTAGCAACGATGGCGGGCGACTTTGGTTTAATGGCGAGCAAGTGTGGGATTGTACAGATGCACGAGGTTTTATTGAGGATGATGATTTAATTCCTGTAGCCGTAAAAAAAGGGAAGAATAAAATATTGCTGAAAGTTGAGGAGCGAGGAAATACATGGGCATTTGCCATGCGGTTTTTTCCTTTTAATTTGAGCGAATTTGTAAATACACAGGCCTTGTTTCAGGTAAATGTGCGCAACAACGGAATTCCCGAATTGCATTTTTCATTGAGGGAATCAGTTGCCGAAGAGTTGTTCAAATCTGTTCAACTCGAAATTATAGATGACATTGGCGAAAATACGATTTGGAAGTGGAGCTGGTCAGCTACGCAGAATATGGTTTTGCCGGTTGGCAGCGATAAATTTCAAAAGAATAAATTAAAAATAAAAGCAACGTTAACCAATGGTGAACTCTGGCATAAAGAAATACCGTTTGCTTCGGGAAATTTTATTAATCATACTTTTTTCGAAAATGAGAGTACAGATTATGTGATTATTATTGGCGAAGATGCTTCAGAAAGTGAACAGTGGGCTGCAAAAGAATTACAGCATTGGTTGGAGCAAGTGAGTGGTGCTAAATTCCCCATTAAAACTGATGAAGTGGAAATTGTTGAAAAAGAAATAATTATAGGCTACAATAAACATTCGCTTTCACTTTTCGGTGCAGACACAAAAATACCTTCCGATACAGACGAAACTTATCTTTATAAAAATGAAGGAGCCAAAATTCTTTTATTGGGGGGAAAAGAACGGGGTTCGATGTACGCTGTTTTTTCTTTTCTCGAAAATGAATTTGGGTGTCGTTGGTACACTCCTTTGGTAAGTGTAATTCCTTCAAAAAAGGAATATTTATTTAATTATATCAATCACACTGAATCGCCTACTTTGCAGGTTAGAAACGATTTTTATTACGAAGCGTTTGACCCTATTTGGGCTGCACGAAATAAAATTAATGGTGCTATGAATTTTCGTGAACAAAAAGGTGGTGTTGAAGGATATTGGTCGGTACATACTTTTTTTCCGTTTATGCCGCCAGCTGAATACTACGATAATCATCCGGAGTATTACAGTTTAATTGATGGTGAAAGGGTTCACGAAAGGGCACAACTTTGTTTAACAAACCCCGACGTTTTAGATATTATTACAGAACGTTTAAGGGAAACAATTCGGAAAAATCCCGAGTATCTTATTTACTCCGTTTCGCAAAATGACTGGCGGAATCCTTGTCAGTGTGAAAAATGTCAGGCAATTGCTAAAAAAGAGGGTAGCGAGTCGGGACCAATAATTTGGTTTGTTAATCAGGTTGCCGAGCGAATTAAGGATGAATTTCCTGATAAATATGTAGGAACATTAGCCTATCAATACACAAGAAAACCGCCGACTAACATCGTTCCTCACGAAAATGTAGTGGTACGGTTTTGTAGCATTGAATGTTGTTTTGCCCACGATTTTAATAGTTGTGAACAGAATGCTGAATTCATAGGCGATTTGGAAGGTTGGGCTGCCATTGCTCCGCACATGTACATTTGGGATTATGTGGTAAATTTTAGCCATTATATTTTACCTTACCCCAACTTTAAAGTACTTCAATCTAATATAAAAACGTTTATCGATAATAAGGCAATTGGAATAATGGAACAGGCTGCGTACCAAAGCAGAGGTGGCGAATTTGCCGAATTACGGGCATATCTTATTGGAAAATTATTATGGAATGTGAATGTAGATGTGGACGAGGTTATTGACGATTTTATGGTGGGATATTATGGACGCAGCGGACAATATGTGCGAGCCTATTTTGATTTTCTTCATGGCAGATTAACTCCCGATACGCATATTCATCTGGGTTTACGCCCCGATGATATTTTATTTTCGGGTGATTTTGTTCGTGAAGCAGAAAAAATATTTGACCAGGCGGAACGTGTTGCAGAAAACGAAGAAATATTGAACAGAGTAGAAATGGCTAGATTGCCAATTATGTATTTGAAATGCCTGAGATCGCCCATCGAGGCAAAATATGATGGAACATATGAACGATTTAATGAGGTAGTAAAACGAGAGGGAATTACACATTTTGCCGAAAGAGGGAAAGTACATGTTGATTCATTTCATCGGCAAATGGAATTGGCAAAATAGGGCTTGTTTGAAAAAACGATTTTGAATGTTTTAGATTTGGTTTTTCTCATTCAATAACATTTTCGACATATTTATAAACTATGTTTTTAAACGAATATAAATGAAGCAAATAAGATTTTTAATAATTGTTCTGATAACGATGGTTTTCTTTTTTACAGGATTAGTTTCCTGCACAAAAGATGAAGGATCAGTTAAAAGTGTGATGGACAGGGTGGTGACAGAACTTTATTCTACAAAAAGCGAATCGCAATTATCGGGGCTGAATTATGAAGAAACAATGACATCATTCTCGGAAGAAGACTTGAATGTACTTGCCACAAAACATTGGATATTCGATGCGAGTGTTCCAGTTGTAGTTTCGGTAATGCGCAGTACTGAGCAAAAAATTATTCCCTTTTGGCTAACTACCGGCGGATTCAAGAAAACAAAAATGACGATGAATAACGAGCATGTCACCTACGAAGTCTGGCAAAAATCGTTTGATGCTGGTACTATTGGTTTGGGAATAAATGGAGTTGAAAATTATTCGCTTCATTATTTTGTGTCCATTGCCCCACAAAATAAAAGTGCTGAATTGAAGTTGAGTAACTTCTTTCCAGAAAATCAATATGTTGGTATTTTAGATGATGACGCTTTTATATATCACGATTGGACGGAACTTGTTGTTGTAAATGTTCCGGAAGAATTAAAAGGACAAAAATTGCTGACAACAATTAGGGGGAGAGGGACAGAGTCACATTTGGTTAGAGCATTCCGAAAAACGGATTATCCATCTTCAAAAACACCCGACCAGGTAATGTTGACCTGGAGTTCTGATCCATCAACAAGCATGGATATTCAGTGGCGAACCGATACCACAGTTAATGCGGGAATTGTAAATTTCAGGGAAAAAGGAAGCACAGAAATTGCTTCGGTTAACGCAAGTAAATATGTAATGGAGGACCGTACTTTAATGAATGATCGATTTATCAACCGTTTTACAGCTCAACTTAAAAATTTAAAACCGGGAACTACTTATGAATATCAAATTGTTCCTCAAACCGATTGGTTAGAAAATCAAAACTTTAGCACCGCTGACGACAATAACGAGTTTTCGTTTATCTGGTTTGGTGATGTTCATCATCAACCAAAATATGGAGAGTTGATGAATAAAGCGGAAGAGGCTCATCCTGATGCTGCATTTTATTCCATTGCTGGTGACATGGTTGGCGAAGGCTTGCATCGAAACGAGTGGGATAATTTTTTGGAATTTCCTAAAAATGTAATCTCCAGTAAACCATTTATGAATGCTGTTGGCAACCATGACAATCGAAGTGGTTTGGGAGCTTCAATGTTCCGCGAGACTTTTAGTTATCCGAAAAACGGACCGGAAAAAGTGCCTCAGGAACAGACCTATTCATTCACCTATAAAAACACATTGTTTCTAATGATTGATGCAACGTCAGGAGTGGGTTCCCAAACGGAATGGATTGAAGAACAATTGTTAAATTCAGAAGCAACCTGGAAAATTGCAACTTTTCATTTTCCACCTTACAACTGGGAAGAACCTTATTTTGATATCCAAAAAGCCTGGGTTCCTTTATTCGACAAATATCATGTTGACATGGTTTTTAGCGGTCATATTCATTATTACATGCGCTCGAAACCAATGAAAGGTGGGGAAGTGGTAAAATCGTACAACGATGGAACGGCTTATATTATTTCCATTGGAATTCCTTCGAGAACCCGCGATGCAAGTGAAGAACCGTATGCTGAAGTGAGATATACCACAGGCCAGTATTATCAATATTTAAAAATTATTGGAGATAAGTTGATCTATAATTCGATTGATTCAGAAGGAAATATTGCTGATTCATTTGAGATAAAAAAGTAGTGGTTTTTTTTGTTATTAAAATAATACGAAACATTCTTGGCAAAGAAGATTGTCACACAAGGAATGATTATTTTTTCTTGTCTTGTGTCTTGATACTTTTTGTCTTGAATCTAATTTTTAAATTTATGAAAGGATTTATTTATAGTCTGGTGGCATTGTTGCTTTTTGCTTTCACTGCAAATGCACAATATAAAAAAGAGTTAAAATTTAACTTAAATGGAGAATTTAAAGTTGTTCAGTTTACTGATACTCACATCGATTTTAACAGTAAATCGAACTTAAATGTTTATGAGATTATAAAAGGAGTTATTGAAATTGAGAAGCCAGATCTTGTTATTCTTACAGGTGATATTATTACACAGAGTGACCCCCAAAATGCTTATTTACTTTTTGATACTTTATTTTCGGAGGCAAATGTTCCATGGGCTATGGTTTTTGGAAACCACGATTCGGAACACAATTGGCCGCGAGAGAATGTTGCTGAATTATTGCAAAATCTACCTTCATGTTTGAATAATGATAATGGAGATACGTATGGAAATTCAAATTTTGTTTTGCCTGTTTATGGCAAAAATGACAAAACTGAAGCTGTACTTTATTGCATGGATTCTAATTCGTACAGTACATTAAAACCAACAGTTGATGGATATGGTTGGTTCGATTTTTCTCAGGTAAATTGGTATCGCGAAAAGAGCAGTAATTATACATTTGCAAACGATGGAAATCCTTTGCCGGCTTTGGCATTTTTTCACATTCCCTTACCCGAATATTATAATGCCTGGAAAAATAAAGTAAACCGTCCGATTGGCGTTAAAAATGAAGATGAATGCAGTCCGGATATAAATACCGGAATGTTTTCGGCCATGCTCGAAAGTGGTGATGTAATGGGAACTTTTGTTGGTCACGACCATATTAACGATTATATTGGAGTGCATTACAATATTGCTTTGGCTTATGGCAGGGTTACAAAAGTTATGCGCGGAAAGCGAGACCCAAAAGCTGGAGGTCGAGTTATTGTTTTAAAAGAGGGAGAACGTAGTTTCGATACCTGGATTCGCGATTTGAATGGTAAAAAAGAGCTTGAATGTAGTTGGCCGGGTTCATTTAATAAATTGAAAAAAATCAAATAACAACAAGAAAATTGAAATATAAAAAGCTCTGAAAGAGCCAAAGATATTAGCACAGGGCAACGCCCTGTGTAAAATTAACAAACAAATTTCATTGCTCCACGATAGATCGTTAAATAAAAATAATTAAGATGCATGGAGCAAAAGTTAGAATGGTTGAGAAATGCAATGCATCGATTTTATTATACGATATGTTTCTTATTAAAAACTAAAATATGAAAAATAAAAAGCAATGGATTAGCATTCTGGTAGTTGCAATGTCGTTGGCTACGGCATGGGCAATTCGCGGTCAGTTTGGGCATGAACAGGGAGCAGCCTGGGCTGGTGCAATTGGCGGATTGGCTGTTGTGTTAGTTTCAAACCGGAAAGACTGGTACAATAAAATGATTCTCGTTGCACTTGCTTCGGCAGTAGGCTGGGGCGCGGGGGGAATGATTAGTTACGGTAGAGTCGTTGGTTTTGGACGTGCAGATAATTTTGTAAATGCGTTTTACGGACTGGGAATGTTATTCGTAATTGGTGCATTATTTGGTTTACTTGGCGGTGGTTTGGTCGGACTCACACTCGATTCAACAAAAGGGAATCGTGTAAAATGGGGGTCGTTAATTGCCCAAATGACAGCCGGTGGAATAATTTCATATTTTTTCCTAATCGCGCAAATTGGCATAAAAATGACTCCACCTCGTTCTGAAGCGTGGGCAGTTTGTTTAGGAGCCGGACTGGCAATGCTTTGGTACATGGCACGTGAAAAACGAAACTCTGCAATTCGGGTTGCAATTTTTGCTGCATTGGGAGGTGGTTTTGGCTTTGCCTTTGGAAATTTCCTGCAAATATTTGGCAATGTGTTGGAGATAAATTTTAATATGTGGAATGTAATGGAATACAGCATCGGATTCTTTGGTGGAACAGGAATGGCGTACGGTGTTTTTAGTTCGAAATGGGTTCAGGAAGAAACGGTTCCAAAAAAATGGGAGAATAGTATTGCTTTGTTTTTGGTGGTTGTTTTTATTCCACTAATTATATTTCGGGAAACACTTGCATTCGAGCATCTCTTCAGAAATTTTAAAGACTTACAAAATCCAGAAAATATTGCAAAATTTAGTGCCGCTTTTTCAGCAATTTTAATGCTGGCAATGGCAGTGATTCTCTGTTGGAAATTGAATAAATCTATTTTCAAAAAAAGTGATGTGATGTTATTTTTCCTGATTTTATTATCCGTTTATATTGTATTAAGTTATACTTTAAAAGGATTATTCGCAGGAGTTACACATTTTAATCATCACCTATATTTGCTTAATTTACTTGTGATTTTTGTTTTGAGTAGAAAAGAAAGACCGGCAATTTTCGAATCGCTTACAGATAAAGTTGACTCAGGAAAATGGATTATTTATCTGATTGCAATAATTTTTGTAATAGCAGTATTAACCTTTGTTTCCATAAATATTCATGGAGAATTGGGTGGGGCGCACAATCGTTTTTCAATAAATTAAACAATAAAATTACCTTGAATGCGATATTCAAATTGAACTTGTTATGGTTAAAAATATTTCAATTAAAAATAAGTAAGTTTAGTTTTTGGGTTTCACTTTTTTAACATTAAAAATTCGGATATATAATTTAGTAACGATTTTATTTAAAAACTAAATATCCCGGCTAATTGCCGGGATATTTAGAAGATTAAATCAATTTTTAAAGGGTTGCTCACGCCCTTTTCCACCAAAATCTTCATCAAATTGTAAAATACTAACTAAACTAACCTATGAAAAACTAACTAACCAAAAACCTATAATCTATGAAATACTAATTAACTCTTTCTAATTGCATAACAAAACTATGCATAAAATCTATTTTGCCGGTACTCATTTATTCTGAAAATTGGGTTAACAAATGCCTATTTTATAATTCAAAAGTTCTTATGAGAATTGTTTTAATAAAATAATTCCTTTTCGCTTGCAACGGGGATAGTCAACTTTAGATTTTTTATATTTATAAGTTACTGAATAACATCAATTTGACAACAAGATTTCACAAACTTTCACTTTGTTCAGTCTGCTTCTTTATTGTAATATCGGTATTAATCATTGTAACTTCAAAATTTGCTATGTGGCATTTTGAAGAACAAATTGGTATAATAACAAAAAATTATTTGAAAATTTTGTAAATCGAATTTTCCCGGTTATGTTTGGTTTTTGTTTGTAATAAAATCCTAAAAAGTTGTGATAATGAAGATTCATAAATTTATTTTTCAGTTTATTGTTATCGTTTTTATTAGTTCTCTAACAGAGAAAGTAAATGCCCAGCAGTGGATAAAATCGATGCCCGGTTATGATCGATATACCGAAATTTCGCCTCAAATACGAAGTTCAGTAAAACAAGGCCGTATTTCAGCAATATGGGCCGATGACGGAAAATCTTTTAAATACAGTATCGACGGGAAGCAATATAATTTCGATGTAAGAGCGAAAGATGCAGAAATTATTGGTGAGGCCGAAAAGGAAGAATCGCCAATGGCGAGGTACAGAAGAATGTATGCTGGAGGACCAGCTCGTGGCCGGCAATTTACTGAAGAGAAATCTCCGGATGAGAAATTAAAGGCGGTTTATCGGGATGGGAATGTGTTTATAACAGATTCTGAAGGGAATAATGAAATTATTGTGACAACGGAAGGTTCTGTAGAAAAGCGTTTTACTTTTGGAACTGCAACCTGGGTTTATGGCGAAGAGTTGTTTCAACGCCATGCAATGTGGTGGTCGCCCGACAATAAAAAACTGGCTTTTTATCATTTCGATATGAGCAAAGTCCGCAACTATTATTTGCAGTACGAACAGACCGAAATTTATGATTCGATGAATATTGAAGCTTACACAAAAGTTGGAGCTATTAATCCGGTTGTTGATTTAATGATTTACGACCTTGAAACTAAAAAAACAATAACGGTTAATGTTCGCGATGGAAATCCGTTTGATGATAACGTAGTTGGTCATTACGTTTATAAAATTGAATGGTCGCCCGATGGAACAGAACTGTTATTTCACCGAACCAACCGCAAACAAGATATTATGGAATGGACAGCTGCAAACGCGAAAACGGGTGAATGCAGAGTTGTTGTTCGGGAAGAGTGGCCGGCAAGTTTTACAGAAAATACTCCAACAATGCAGTTTCTGGAAGATAAAAAACGGTTTATCTGGGAGTCGGAAAGAAATGGTTTTAAAAATTATTACTTATGTGATTTAACGGAAGGTTTAATAAATGCAATTACCCAACATAATTTTGAAGTTGCAGGAATTGTTAAAGTTGATGAAAAGGCCGGAATGTTTTATTACATGGCTCGCAGTGGCGACAACCACATGAAATTACAATTGCATCGCTGTAAATTAGATGGAACAAACGATGTTCGATTAACCGATCCTAATTACAATCACAGTGTGCAAATTGCGCCAAACGGAAAATATTTTATTGATGTTGCACAGACTCATGCTATTCCTCCATTTACCCAATTAATTGATTCAAAGGGACGGTTAGTTTCCAAACTGACCGAAAGCGACATGTCCAAATTTAACGAACTGGGCTTAAAAAAAGTGGAAGTTTTTACTTTTACCTCAGCCGATGGTGAAACCGAATTACACGGAATGTTGCATTTCCCTTCCAACTTTGATCCCAATAAAAAGTACCCCCTTATTTTATCCAATTACGGAGGGCCACAAACAAATGCTTTTCGCGAGAATTTTACTACTCCAAGTTCGTTAACTGAATATGGATTTTTAATAGCCAACATTGATGGAAGAAACGCAGCCGGTAAAGGCAAAAAAATGCTGGATAAATTGTACGGCAAACTTTGTATTGTTGAAATGGATGATTTTGCTGAAGGAATAAAATCGTTGTACAACCGGCCGTATTTCGATAAAAACAGGGTAGGGGTTTACGGAACTTCTTATGGGGGAACAACAGCAGCAGCCTGTATTTTACGATTCCCCGATGTTTTTCACGCCGCAGTTGCAAATTCGGGTGTTATGGATTGGCGCAACTACGATAATATTTATACCGAGCGTTTTATGAACCTGTTGGAAAATAACAAAGAAGGTTACGATGCCGCCAACCTTAGAAATTATGCAGAAAACTTAGAAGGGAAATTAATGATTTATTACGGAACCACCGATAATAATGTGCATCCGTCAAATTCCCTTCAACTTATTCAGGCTCTGCAAAAAGCCGCTAAAAGTTTCGAAGTTCAGGTTGGCCCCGACCGCGGACACACTGCCGTTTCCACCGACAGGATGATGGAGTTTTTTATTACTAATTTAGTGCTCAATCTATAATTATTCACCGGGTGACTCAAAGTCACCCGGTGAATTCTTAAGCTGAGACTTCTCAGGTGTGGCGATTTCCAAATCGCCATTTCTTAAACTTCGAATCGGAATTCGAAGCACCCCATAACAATAAAAACAGGTGAAATAAAAATTGAACAAGAAAAATCCAAAATAAAGAATTACCTTATTCACAATTTTAAAACAAGGTTAAAATGAAACAAACTAAATCGTCACTATTTCCATTTCGAAGTAATTCAGCAATCAAATTAATACGTATATTTTTATTTGCAACTGTTGTTATTTTTATGAATAGCCTTGAGATTTCAGCCCAAATAAAAATCTATGTAAACACCGATTTGGAAGGAATCAGCGGTGTTTTCAATTTTACCCAGACTCGTGAAAAAGGTTCGCCTGAAAATATTCAGGCCTGCGAATATTTTATGAATGATTTGGCAGCAGTTATTAATGGACTCCGAGATGGTGGTGCTACCGAAGTGGTTGTACTCGATGGTCATGGAAACCAGGCAGTTGTTCCACATTTAATGGTACCGGGCGCAACGTACATTACCGGAAAACCCAGATCTGGGGCCGGCAATCTTACTACACTTGATAGTTCTTTTGCAGCAATGGTAATGGTTGGTTTCCATGCAATGAATGGCACTCACGACGGGGTTTTGAATCACACTCAATCGTCGAAATCGGAGAATCGTTATTGGTATAATGGAGTCGAATCGGGGGAATTGGTACAGAATGCTGTTATTGCAGGTTATTACGGTGTCCCGTTTATTATGGTAACCGGAGATGTGGCAACCTGCCGCGAAGCCACACATTTTTTTGGCGACAATGTAGTCACGGTTGCCACAAAAAAAGGATTGTCGAGGGAGGCAGCCGAACTTTATCCGTTTGAAGAAACCCGAAAAGCACTTTACGAGGGAGCAAAAAAAGCAATGTCGGTAATTCCGAAATGTAAACCTTATCATCTGGATTTCCCTGTAAAAGCAAAAAAGCAATATTTACAAAAGGTTTCAGGTTCTTCTGAAACGGAATTAGTTACAAAAGAAAAAGTTATTTTGAATCCTTTGCAAATTCTTGATTTATAGATTTAACATTGTGATTTTTACTAAAATTGGCGAGATTTTGGTCAGATATTTATTTGCTGTATTGAATGGCTTATTTACATTGGGATGATCGATTTAATAAATGTCCTTTTTTTGTTAATTTCAAATTGCCTATTTTCGTTGAATATTGTGTTCAAATAAATTATGGTAACATTAATCTTATTCTTTACAATTTCAATTCTCTTTTCTTTTCTCTGTTCAATTTGGGAGTCAGTTCTGTTAAGCATTACCCCTGCCTATGTAAGTAGAATGCAAACTGAGAAACCAAAAATTGGCAAATGGTTGTACAGTTACAAAGAAGATATCGATAGGCCACTTTCTGCAATTTTAACATTAAATACCATCGCTCATACTGTTGGCGCAATTGGAGTTGGCGTGCAGGCAGGCAAATTATTTGGGTCACACCAAATAAACCTGTATTTTTTTGAAATTAGTTTTGAGTCATTGATTGCTGGATTAATGACTTTATCTATTTTAATTCTTTCAGAAATTATTCCAAAAACATTGGGCGCAAATTACTGGAAACAGCTAACTGGATTTACCGTGCGCTCGTTACGGGTAATATTAATTGTTTTGGCCCCTTTTGTTTGGATGAGCCAGTGGATTACCCGTCACATAAAAACTGACAAAGGACGAAGTGTTTTCAGCCGCGCCGATTTTACGGCCATGGCAGACGCCGGGTTAAAAAGTGGTGCAATAGATAGCGAAGAGAGATCAATTATTCAAAATTTATTGCGTCTCGAAAAACTAAAAGTAAGAGATATTATGACACCTCGTTCGGTAGTTCTCACAATTAACGAGGAGTTGACAATGGAAGGAATTTATAAGGAGCATAAACCATTTGCATATTCGCGAATTCCGGTTTTTAGTGAGCAGCCGGATAACATTACGGGATTGGTTTTAAAAGATAGTATTTTAGAAAATCTGGCTGAAGACAATCATTCTAAAAAAGTTAAAGGAATTAAGCGCGATATTTTATTCGTGGAAGATAGTTTTACCGTGGCAAAATTAATGGATACATTAATTCTGAAACGCCAACATTTGGCAATGGTTGCCGACAGTTTTGGTAGTGTGGTTGGTTTGGTTACAATGGAAGATTTATTTGAAACTCTTTTAGGTTTAGAAATTGTTGACGAATCGGACAAAGTAGAAGATTTGCAAAAGCATGCCCGCGAGAATTGGGAAAAACGATCGAAAATCCAGAAATAACTTTTTATACCAATTGTACTTTGAAATGCCGCATGGCAATTTCGAAGTTTACAATGGTTAATGCCGATACTACAACAAAGGAGTATGCTGAGTAAAACGAAAGTATGCGACATTTGGTTGTTAAATCGGTA
>Ga0233447_1001605_pt1 | contig 18227 bp, 12 predicted proteins | sample SI_124_October20_3_FD_183014 | JGI IMG/M metagenome (GOLD analysis project Ga0233447, IMG submission 183014) | Seawater microbial communities from Saanich Inlet, British Columbia, Canada - SI_124_October2016_135_MG | ecosystem: Environmental > Aquatic > Marine > Inlet | place: Canada: British...
TTACAAGAAAGTCAGGAGGAAATTTAGTGTAAATCATCGTTGTTTTAATATCCTGATGGCCAAGAAGATCTTTTACATACATTATGTTGTCTGTCTCCACCAGGCTACGAAGAGCGAAAGTATGACGCAAACTGTGAAGAGACTTGTCTTTAGATATTCCAGCATCATCAGCGTAATCCCGGAAAGCGTGTGTGATAGAGTTTGGCTTGTAGGGCTTGTCCATCGCAACTACGTAGTGTGGAATTAGATCAACTGAAATGGGAATCATTCTGAGTCGCCTACTTTTTGAGTGCTCTGCGGGGATAGTAATATGGTCTTCTTCCAAAATACTGTATTGAAGCTCACCAACGCGTAGCCCAAGTCTTTCAAACACTTTGAATGTAGAATACCACTTGGGATTCTCTACCTGCTGATAAAACTTGTCTAATTCATCTAACGATAAAAATTTCGGTAGTCGTTCGTTAATTTTCACCTGAGACACCTTCACTTTTTCAAGAATGTAACCCTCTTGAAAAAGCCAATTGGTGAACGCATTTACAGAACGGATATAGATATTGATTGTAGTATCACTGAGCTTTTCCTTGTGCAGGTGGTCAATCATTTTTCTAATATTCTTGGTGGTAATTGAGTTCACCAATAGTCTAGGGGAGTTGGTCTCGACTAAGCAATCCAGAACTCGCTGATATGAATTAATCGTCGCTGGCCTACGACCATTAATCTTTCGCTCCTTGATAAATCTATCGACTGCATCCTGCAGTTCCAGATCTTCCATTTCAGCTTCGGTAATCAACTTAGCCTTGAGCAGAATTTCCTTGTCTTGTACAAGCCTCAATCTACGCTCAGCTTCACGTCGGTTGCCTGTCTGGGTTGCTATAGTTTTCTCCTTACCGCCAGGGAGACGGACGCGGATGTAATATTTGTTGTGTTTTTTTACGAGTGTTGCCATAAACCCCAGCTTGCTATAAATTCTTTTTAGAGTATGAACTCATTATAATGAAATGATAAGTTAGAATAATGTGAGAGTGCTTCAAGTGACTGTTTTCATAAATTTAGCCCTAGAGTGTGACCAATAAACCTTGAAAATTCCACAGCTCTGATAATGAATAAATCAGAGCTTAATGATTCTTGCTAGCTTATCCAGAATGTAGCAGCGAATCACTTTTGATGTTTTGCTCTCAGGATTTAGCCGCTTGGCCAGAAATGGAGAGAGAGCATAATAGACCTTGACGAATAGTCTTCCGAAACTGGACTTAAGTAAGACCTTGTCTCTAAACCCCCTGAACAATCGCACGTTATCATGCTCGAAGTCCCCATATACTGCTGTAGCAATATAACACCCACTACTAGATGAGGAGTAGCTTGACGCTCTTGATACTCCAGTCGAGTCATATCTGACATCTGTATGACACTTAGGGCATGAATAGCTGCCATAATTATATTTTGGGAAGTTAAACGTATCTCCGCAGCTCGGGCACGCATGCTGGACGCTAGAGGCTCCAGGGAGGTTTTGGATCATATCAAAGAATTCACTATTGATTTTATATACGTGCGGATGATTTCGTTTGATGTATCCAAACGATTCCTTGATCTTGGTTGAGTGAGGGTCAACATCCATGATATTCTTGAGGATGGACATAGCTTGATCCATTTGCTCGCGGTATTCAGAATCTTCATACTCACCATAATAATGTGCTACATAAACAGTCATTAAATGTTGGATGAAATCGTGAACTTTCGAGGACTTCTGGATTGTCTTAAGACTTTTAACCATCTTGACGTTCCTAAGAATCTCGTCTTTGAATGCAACCAAATCATCATCATCTGGTGTGAAGTCAACTGCTGCAATAATGAATTTTTGTGCTAGTTCGAATACATTTATTTCATAGAGTTGGAAAGCAATATCCCTGAGCATATAGGCAACGAATGATTTCTCTTGGTCATTCGTAATGATTTCTTGAAGTAAGGATAATTGGCTATCTAATTCCTTTTCTTCGCGCTTAAATGTGTAATACTTCAATTTGTCATGTATGCAAAAAAAGTCCTGAAAGTCGATCTGCCCATCTGCGTTAATTGCGACATCAAGGATCTGGTGTGCTTTTTCTGCATTCTCGTAATCGAAAAAGTAAAGAGATGCAAGAGCCCTGGAAGGGCTGTAATCCTCAGGATCTAATTCATACGCCTTCAGAAAGTGGTTCTCGGCTTCCGAAAGATTCTCCATGCCCTTTGCAGCGAAACCAGCATTTAGGTGGTACACGGGATTGTCTGAGTCAATCTTGATTGCCTTACTTAACTGGGAGAGGGCATCATCCCATTGCTCCAACTCCATATATACGAGCCCAAGCTTATTACGGTACATACCAAACTTGGGGGCAAGATTTATAAGCTTCTTAAGGAGTCTCTCCTGTTCGTAATTGTCTTCAACCTCCTCTGCATCATTGAGTTCCTCCTCAATTGATGAGAGGGCGTCCCCATGAGTAAGTCGGGTATCATATTCAATTCTACTATGCGGGTTGACCAGGATGTCATAAGCCTCACGAATCATTTTGTGCAAGTCCGCCTCTTTTTCTGGCGGATATTCCCTAACTGCTGCAAAAAAGGCCGATTTTATCTGAAGTTCTGAAACATCTGGTTCTAGCCCTAGTCGTTCATAATAATTACTACTTTGTGGCTGATAGTTCACGTGATTGCTCCAATTCGAATATAATATTGCTTGTTAGAAAGAACTGTAGATCGGGTATCCCAGAATTGATCACCAATTCAAATAGTTGCTGAGCGTACTTCATCCTCAATTCTTCATTCATCTCTGAATCATATAGTTCTCGAAGTAGAGCAGGTGTGTATATGTAAGATTTTGGGTATCGCTGAACAAATGAAACTTTATGATCCCGCCTATTCGATCCAACGGCACTGAGAATCAGCTGAAAATCCGCATGGATGTGAAATGAACTCTTGTAAGGAATACCAAGTACTAATTGATATTGGTCAGCTGTATATAATCTAGCACAGACTTTCTCAACGATTGATGAGTCAATACTAGTCAGAATGACGATGAGGGAGGGTGTTTCACCTAGAAGATGTGCACATTCAATGTAATCAGAGAGGTGATAGGCTTTGTAGAATTGATTGAGCTTCCGCTGAAAGCTAAGAGCTTCACCCGTAGCACTTGTTGTGCTATCAAGAACCGCAATCCTAGCATCTTGGGAGGATAACATTCCGCTTAAGCGAGTTTTGTCGGAATTAGCCGAAATCAATAGTAGCACGGTTATTACTATCGCAGATATCGACAAATATACCACATACTTGTACGCATTTTGTACGGGTGGTGATTTAGAGTTTGTTGTTATAGCAAAATGATCCCGACCTGAACCGGAAACAGTACCATTTTTCCGAATAAGTGTTGCAAGGAGTCGATGTACAAGCCTCGGATAATCATCTGGATCCGCATCCTCTTTTATCCCTGAAACGAGGAGGTTATAAGTAGCAAGTTCAGAATATACCTGATCAACTAATCTTTTATTGTCTGCTTCCTGAAAAAAGGGTTCAAGTCGTTCTATAATATTTTTAGTGCTTTGATATTTCCCGAGCTCGAGCGAAAGCTCATAGGCAAAATGAAGTGGGATATCAGCATACGGAAATAAGGAAACAGCATCAGAGATATGCTGCCATGCACTTTCATAATCACTAGCTTTCGCATCGCCTAAGGCTCTATTGTAGAGAGAAAGGGACAGTGAGATAATTGAATGTAGTTCAGGGGAAAGATTCTGGATTTCATCCGATTCAATAATCAACTTAGTTTCTGGATTTATTATTCTTAGTTTTTCCATAAGATGTCTATAGCTTCTTGATAGTGATTGACGAAGTAATATTCCATATTGCTTTTGATTTCAGCCGGGACATTGCGCAATTCAAAATGATTCCCTGCAGGCAGAAATACTCGATTGATGTTCTGCATATAGGCTCCGAACAACTTCTCCGGTATTCCACCCACTGGAAGTACCCTACCTGATAGTGAGATTTCTCCAGTGAACGCAATTGTTGAGTCCAGGGGTCTGTGAGTTATTCTGGAAACTAATCCCATAAGAAATGCAAGTCCCGCTGAGGCTCCATCTTTGTAGATGCTTGCATTGGGTATGTGAATGTTAATAGTTGAACGCTTTAGCCGATCTCTATATATCGACCGGAAGAGTGAGTTGACCACGGTATTGATTGAATCTCTCATCAGGTACCCGATATGTCCAGTACAGGAAACCTCATGCTCTGTATTTTGTATTACATCAATTTCAATAGGTAAAGAGTTTCCAGTGATTTCTGACCAAACCAAACCATTAACTGCATTTTGAGAGAGTCGAGAGTAACCAGTACTCAGTGCTGGCTTATATTTAGCCACTGCTGATTCGCCATACTTTGCCTTGGCCTGGTTATAATAGCGCTTTGCTTTTTTTGCGTTTCCCGCAATTACCTCAGTCTTCATAAGGTCAAGCAGTGTGTCGAGGTGACTAGGTTCAAGTTCCTTTGCCAACAGATAGAAGTCTTTAGCTCGCTCGGAACGGCCTTCGGCGTTAGAAATGTCGCCTAATCGGTTTAGTGCAAGAAATCTGAAGGAGTCATATTCTTTCAGGCGGGTATACATCTTTTCCGCCTTAGCAATGTCTCCTTCTACAAGGGAGATCTCAGCCCGAATGAGGTACCGAGTCTTCTTATCACCACAGTTCTTGGAAAAACTATTCAAATGGAACAAGGCTTCGTTCACTAGACCTTCTTTGGCAAGCAGGTAGGATTTCTTAACGTCTCGATCCTCAATGTGGAACTGTTCGATGAGATCGTGGGAGAAATCAACTACCTGTTCTGAAAAATACGATTTATCGTACTTAAAAACGTCGGTCGTGGCCTCTCGTAAGTGGAAGCCACTATTGTCCTCACTATGGTGCTCCATTGATCTCAACTTATCTAGTTGCCCCGAACGGCTATATAGATCCCGGTAGAGGAAATGAATATTTAGATTTTGGGAAGGAGTGAATTCAGAAGATTCCAGTACCAGCTCTGTCTTATCATAAAATCCATGATCAAGTAGCAGTCCAACATAGAGGACGAGAGCATCAACATCGGATATGTCAGCCTCGTATGAAGACTTGGCACCTAGAATTGCTTCTTGGTGCTTCCCGTCCTGCAAAAGTTGGTATATATGATCAAGCAAAGCTGCAGACCAATGATTAGTCTTCTAGCTCAAAAAGCATGTCATTTATATCATCATCGAGGGCTTCTGCCTGAATCGAATCATCGTCACATATAGCCTTCATAAGCTCCAGCAGCTTGGTCCTTAACTCATCATTCTCTATAGCTGCAAGCTTCTTTTCGACCAACTTGATTGTAGAGCCATATTGCTTGGCTAACGCATGACTTTCCCAATCAAGGTATTCAGAATCTGCTTTTGCCTCGATTTCAAGCGTTGGACGAGCAGCGCCATGAGAGGTGGCATCAATTTCAAAAGCATGTGACTCGCCGGTTGAAGGTATTTCTATTTTTACTTCTAGGATCCCGTTCAAATTATAGGTGAAAGTCGCTGTGATCGCTTCATCCCCAGCTTTGTTGGGTGGAATACCCTCAATTTCCTTAGATCCTAGGTAATCCATCTCATTTGCCCAGATGCTATCAACCATAGGTGGTTTCTGATAAACTTCAAAGTTGATTGAGTCCTGGTCATCATAGACTGTATTATATTTCTGCTCATATGGCTTCAACATTGATCCATTTGCGGGGATAATTTCACTATACACACCAGATATCATTTGACCGTTATATTCCGTCATCACACCTGTTCCCAAGGAGTGGGCTACAATATCCATGATTACGCCATCACTTTCCCCAGTAATAATGGCTGCCTGCATGGCTGCTCCAAGGGAAACTGCGAGATCGGGATCAATATCAGTCTTTGGATCTAAATTCATGACCTTCCTAACCGTTTCTCGAACGAGAGGGATCCGTGTTGACCCTCCAACGAGGAGAACCATATCAATGTCCTCAGGTTTGTAGCTAGCAGCCTTCAAAGCGCGTTCGATTGCCTTCTCAGTCTCCTCTATTTTGGGGAAGATCAAATCCTCAAACTCCTTCCTTGAGAAATTCTCAGAAAGTCCAATAGGCTTACCATCTTTTGCCGCCAGGAAAGGAATATTGATTGAGGAGGATTCTTGATAACTCAATTCTTTTTTTAGGTTCTCACTCTCTCGTTTCACTGACATTGCTGCAAAAGCATCATCTCTAAGATCCACACCGTGTTCTTGAATGATCTTGTCTAGGAACAAGTTTGCTAACAGGTCATCAAAGTCCTTACCGCCAAGGTGATTGTTTCCATCTGTCCCCTTAATGTCTAGAACACCCTTGTGATACTCGCCAACGGTAACATCAAATGTCCCACCACCCAAGTCATACACCATAAGCTTCACGAAATCATCGGCATCCGTATTTTCCATGCAATAGGCAAGAGCTGCAGCAGTTGGTTCAGCAACAACTCTTTCAACATTAAACCCTGCTATCTCTGCCGCTCGTTTAGTGTCTTGTCGCTGGTTGTTGTTAAAATTCGCCGGAACAGTGATAACTACATTATCAATTGGCTCTCCGTAGTAATCTTCGCAATACTTTTTTATGTATTTCAATGTCTCAGCTGAAATCTCCGCTGCAGAATACTTTTGATCACCCAGTTCAAATACAGCATCAGTACCCATAGATCGTTTTACTTCATAAACATAATTCTCTGGACTACCTTTTGCCTTACTATCTGCCACGTCGCCTGCAATAATGGATTGAGTGTCTTTGTCGTACCCCACGACCGAGGGGATGACGGTCTTTCCCAAGCTGCTTTTCATGTGCTTGTATTTTCCATCGCGATAAATACAAGCCGCGGAAGTGGTCGTTCCCAGGTCAATTCCAACTACAACTTTCTCACTCATTTCTAGTACCCTCATATTTGTATATCTCAACAGAAGCGCGACGTAGGACCACATCTCCACGCCTAAACCCAGTCTCAATAGTATTAACTATCTGGTCATCATAGGACTCATTATCCGTGATTACTGTATTAAGTATCATGTGATACTCGGCATCGGGTTTTGTGAATCTTTCAGATGGTATTTTCACCATACCAAGTTTTGTATTAATCTGACCCAAAGCCTTTAGTGCAATCGTGGTCATATCATATAGTTCGCTATTCTTGGTCAAAAGAGCAGCATTGTGTAAGTTTTCCACGATGTCATTATACTCAATAACACCCTTTGTGAGCTTTTCATTGTCATGTAACACCTTTGCTCGCTGTTCACGAATTTCATCAATTGTGGATGTGGTTTGCTTAACCTCATTGAGAATATCATCCTTGAGGGCTGATAGTGTGTTAGATGATTTTTGCCCCGATTTGTTAATCTTCTTTAGTAGGCCATACAACAGGTCAAAATAACTATGATCATTTGGCATATCGTCCAAAGCTATTGGCCCAAAATCCTCGAGTTTTTTCTTAAATAGGTTCATAGGAGTCTCGCTTTAGTGATTCGCATTTTATTAACGTTTTCCAGCATATGAAGTAACATCAAATACAACTGTGTTTTGAGAGCCATCGGTTAGCAAAACATCCGCTATCTGATATACTCTGCCATCAGTTGCTCGGTTCTGTATCATTTGTTCAATTTTCCAATCTTTGTCTTTCATGCCGAACTTCTTCGTGAGCCAGGTGACTTGCTCTTCAAGCCCTGCTTCAACAGAAGACGCTTTTATGGTTATAGTAGGTTTGTCCGAATAACCAATCAGAGTGTGGTATATGATACCAGCATCTTGAACTGATAATTTGTTTTTAGAATAATTAATGATACTTGGAACGATACGAGCCTTGGACTTGTCGTCTGTTAAGGAAATCAATGATTTTGATTTTGTTAAGACAGAACGAACATCATCCTTTTCCAGTCTTCCACCTAAGAGTCGATGCAAATGATCCGTTTCTGCCTGTATTTGTTTCCACCCACCAGGAAAAACTTCATCGGCAACCTTCTTGAGGATATTTTCAGCCTCTGGAGATAATTCCTTAGCTTTTTTCTTTTTAAACAAATCCATTAATCCCATAACAATCTATCCTTCAATATTGAACCATATGCCTTACCACTAATTGACAATTCAGCCGTTCTTGAGCTTCTTTATTGGTCCTTTTAATGCCTCTGACATTTTTGCAGAGCTGTCGATCAGATAGTCAATCATTCGAGGCCAGTCCTCTCTTTCAAACACATTTACACCGGCTAGCTGAGCGCGTATCCGACTAGTCACGTTATCATTCATCCGCTCCCAACCTAATCCACCACCAAAAGCTGATTCGATGTCTTCCTGCAAATCATGAAAGTGATCGAATAGCTTTTTGTTGTCTTCCTTTACACCGGTGTTGATATAGAGCTCAGTCCTACAATGATTCTTCGTAATTACGATATTTATGGTCAGCCCAAACATACCGACCCCAAATCCAATCCAGTTCTCTTTAGAGGGCGAGATGTTGCCGAAGAGCTTGTGCTGTTTGTTTGATTCAGCAAGGAAGGCATTCCAGAATTCGGTTCGGATGTTGTGGCGATTACGCGTGGATTCTTGTGTGGCAATTTCGTCCTGCATCTTTGTGGCCATGCTAATAGCGTAGTCCTCAGTATCCCTGATAGGAAGTAACTGCTCTACGTTGAGGAGGAGATTCTCGCCAAATACAAAAGGAGTCACCTTGAAGCACTGAATTCGAATATTGTAATTCATTAGCCAGAGAACCGTGGAGGTGACCTCCTTCCGGAATTTACCTGCCACCATTATGATTCTCTGTGTTGACCCTTGGTTCACATAGATCTCAGCAAAATCACGACCTTCAAAGAATTCAGATAGCTTATCCTCTGCTGAGGCGGTTTCACCAATCTTCAGGAGGTACTCCTGATAAATATGACGAATATCTTCTTTTGTCAGACTTGAACAATAGGAGGCGTACTTCAAAACTTGCCACGTAACATCCCGACCACTGTCATCCAATTTATTCTCAATGACAACCAGATTTCCGTGTATATCAAGGGCTAAGAGGTCTAGTCGTTCGTTGGTATCTTGAAAGCCAGCAAATTCCTTTTGAATGATTAAAAGCTCTTCACCCAGGGCCTGAGGATTTTCTGCTAACCATTCCTGGAGATGCTCCCGTTCTTTGAATCCTAACTCAGTAAATGTTTTCTCGTCAAGCTTGGAAATCTTGTTTTTGGGTTTATCAATTACATACATATGACCGACCTAGTCTAGCTTGTATAGTGTTAATGAATACTGTCCTTCGACCTTGAGGATGCACTGAGTTCCATACCCTGCATAACCAAAGTAGCCTCGAAACTTCAAATATATATCTGTACCCGATATTTCGTAAAGATCACCAGGTCCATCTGTCAGATCGATTTCATAGGTTCCAGCATCGAGATTGCTCTTTATGAATACATGGTCAATACTTTGGCCGTCTTCGTCTAATGTCCCATAATCCAAATCTATTTTCTTATACACCTCATCAACAGAATAGCTATCAAGATTCTGTAAATCTTGCGACATACAAAATTCTGACATGATAAGGAAAACACCAATAGTCATTTTAAGAATTCTATTCATAATAGTACTGCGACCCCCTTGATATCTACATGTCACCCATTCTTCAAATAAGTAATCTCACAAGCCTTACAGCGCCGTTTATCCTGCCTGAGATCTGCTATGCTGAACCGACCTTCAGATTTTTGGAAGATGTCTAAACCTCTTCCCAGAACGACCTTCCAGCCATTGTCTGACTGAATGAAACGGTCATGAAGGTTGGGTTGCATTTCAAAGGTCATCTTGATACCCATGTCAAAAACGGACTCAGCGATCTCATCGAGATTGTCACTGCTTTCCTGGAGATTGTATTCTGAATCGTTATATGTGACAACGTGCAGCTCGATCTCTTCATCATCCGACTTAGCATTCATCAGGGTGGAGCAGAACTCCAGCAGCAACTTCATCTGGTAGGGCAAACGAATGAAGGGATCCTCCAGACGGATCTTTTTGGATCCTTTTAGGTACGGAGCGAAAAGCGAATCATAAGAGATCCCGGTTTGGTTCTCCCGTATGATGACCTGCCCGGAGTTTAGCTCAAGTGGCTGAGGCTCACTTGATTCTTCAGTGCCTCCGCTGGTAGCACCGGTAATGACATCGTTTTCAAGATTCTCTAGAGTTTCAACCGTACCAGACTGACCTAATCGGATATCCTTGTAGGAAAAACTTACCTCCTCAAAGGTGTCATCCATCTTTATCAGTTGGTCTTTCACGCGCTTGCGACCTTCAATAGCGTAATTAATCACCTCCAAGGCATCCTCGTGGGTGTACTCACCATGGGGATAGATAATTTTCATGAGCCCTGAAAAGGTCTTAATTATGGCGTCACGGTCCCTGGTTGTCAAAGTTGAGTCCAAGGTCACATGATCACTTAACTTGGCCGAGAAATCGTCTTTACGGAGCTCCTTGAGGATCTCTGCCAGGTAATCCACGATAAACCCATATCCTGAGGTGAACATTTCATTCCTGAGTTTATTCACTTCCCATCCTGGCAAGTAGATATGCACTCTATCAAGAAACGCTGTATCGTAATATGCCTTTGGAAGTGCGTCGAAAAGATTGGTGTTCTTGAGCATATATGGAACGGAATGCTCCGTATTCCCAATAAATGCAAATGAGGCAGTGGCTCCAAACACATCCTTCCCTCGCGAGAACGATTTATTCGCCATGTAATTTTTCATGATGTCCACCAGCTTTTTATCAGCTGTCTTGGCGCTGCCTGCAAACTCATCGAAGGCAACAACATCCCAATAACCCACCAAGCCAATCTGGTTGTTGGCATTATTGATAAACAATTTTGCCTGAGTAACCTCACCACCTGAAATCAAGATCCCATGGGGTGACATTTCTGAGAAGATATGAGATTTACCAGTTCCCTTAGGTCCTAGCTCAATGAAGTTGTAATTGTTTTCACAATGAGGGATTAACCTCGAGAGTTGGATGAGCTTACTCCGAAAAGTGAACTGTGATGGTTCCAACCCAATGCTCTGGGTCAAAAGGTCTATCCACTCTTCCTTGCTGAATTGCTTCCTCAATTCGATATACTCATGCAAATCAACATGTGATATCTGAATAGGCTTCACTTCATGTAGTAGCCAGGGCATTCGTTCACCCTCTTCATACATGTAGCCCATTTTCACAATACACCAGACACCACCCGAAAGTAGCTTCTTATGCTGTTTGATTATTTCACTGGCGATAGGGATCTTCTTTAAACCAAGATTGGTAAACGAGGCTTCATAGACATCTTTGGTCTCATTCAACCTGACACTGATCTTATCAATGATCTTGTGTTCGCCTTTTTCCTTGATAGTAGATTTTACAAACTCTGCTTCATCCCGATGTACGAAGTGATCACGAATGATGTTTTTGACCTTATCAAGACCCTGTGTGATAATATCTTCATCCTTGGTTGCACAGTGTTGTCCCAGGAGATATTCCAGTACATAGGTTGGAACAACTGCATTACCCTTAATCCCCTTGGTGAGATCTTTTCTAACAACCTTACCCTCGAAATACTCGTGTATTTTTTCTTGTAGATCCATCAGAAGTCCGATCCTATTAGTGTATTGTTAATCACTTTCTCTAGCTCCAGAGGATTGAGCTTATCCTTATCATCCAGGTCAAATACTTTCAGTGTCAAGACCTGCTCCTGGCCTGCCCCACTACTCAAATTTAGTATGAACTCTTTGGTTCTTTCTGTAGGTATGTCTGAAGTAGAGTCCAATAAATGTGTCGCCTCATTAGAGATGAGTTTACCCGCATTATTATAGATACCTGCGATAATTTGGCGGGGCTTCATTTTGGCACTAACTGCCTCTTCCTGGTGGACTTTAAGTTTGATCGCACCGGAAACGATCTTGAATTCCTGGTTCAAAAGCGTGAAGGGTACCTTTTTAGCTATATTCTTCCGTTTTCTGGTACTCTCAATGACTGGAACAATCATTTCCTGCAAACTGGCTCCACCATGTACAAAGTGAGATCCTGCGCCCTGCCTCTTGAAACGATTGACCCCCTTAGGTATCACAACCTTCAATTCGCTTTTTACATTTGCGCAATCCTCTAGATTTAGCACATAACTATCAGCACAATTTTTCGTATCACTCGTTATCAAGGATCGGTTGTGAATCTCTACATGCTTTCCGGTAGGAGTGGTCTGGAAGGTTGATTCAGGCAATGGACGATAATTAAAGAGGAATCCATGATCTGATGTGATGAGGACTCTGCTAATGTTGTATGATGAATGAACCTTTTTCACCAGGCTACTCAGTTCATTAATCGCCTTCTTTACTGCCTCAAAGGTGTCTAACTCCGTCTTTCGTTTATCCCCTATTGCATCTATGACATCATGATAAATGTAAATGATCTGCTTCTGATTAAAGTAGGTATTTCTAGCCTCATCTCGATCTGTCATTCCCATCAATTTCTTGTACCCAACGGCGACGGCTGATTCATCTTTCAGCTTGAGAATCTTCTCACGATTGTCGGTGCCTTCAGTGCTTATCCCACTTATACTTAATTTTCCATCCGCGTATTCAATGGGACTATCTGAGAGTAGTTGAGCCATCCCCCATTTTGTCACCGAAGGTAACCCTGATAATACATAGTCCAGTTGAGCATGACCCTTGGTGTCGCTCAAGATTTCTTTTAGAAGATCTTGTCCAACTTCATATCTGAGAGCGTCAGAAATGATTACAGCGGTCTTTTGATCACCCCTGCTGACAAACCGTGGCATAAACTCATGCTGTTTTCGAACTGGGATCTTCTTGAACTGAAAGCCTGTTTCTTCCATGCAAGCCAGCCACTCCCGGTTCAATTCAATTAGATGAGACTCGTATCGGGAGTGAATAAGATCTAGTAAGCCATTTAACTGGACATTCTCGGGAAGCGTCAGTTTTTGTAGGGTCTGGGAGGATAGGATAGCCTCTCTGTAGAAAGTATCCACCATTGCGAAATCATCTACGTAGCGATCGATATACTGTTTGGGAGCATCCAATTGATAGCTTTTATAGCCTCCCAATTTTTCGATGAGATTAGCGGAAGCTCCCAGCAATGTGATGAGTAACTTCAGTTCTTTGGTATCAGTTTCAGATGCAATGCTTTGAAGTAAGTCGTGTACTTTCTGGGGCTCTGTCTCAACCAAACCAATTGCATGATTTAGCAGCATGTATTTTAGTGCCTGCGTGAAGAAGGAGTACCCATAATATCCATAACAACTTACGATTTCCTTCTCATGGATCTCTCTACCGGTCTCTGATAATACTTGGTCTAATTGCTTACTCAGCTTAGGATCATTCTTCCAGTCTACCAGGAGTGCATTCATGCGTTGCAGGGTGACCTGGTTTCTAATTTTCTGAAGACCATAGGTGTCAGCCCCCATGACTTCATCCAGGTGCTGAGTCAAAGCATTGTACTTTAGAATCCTTACTGCTGAATGGATCACCTCTTTCGATACCGTTCCTTTTGGTAGAGCGAGATACTGAAGGAACCAGTTCTGGATCGTGCTCTGGAGCTCTTCATTTGTGAGTTTTGTTAGAAACTGATCCAGCTTATCAGAATTTTCATCCAGGGTTAAGGTAAACAGCTTCGCCAGACAGAGCCCTGGATCTACCATCACAGGAAACTCTAAATGACTACAGATCAGTCCTTTTACAACAGACTCTTCCTTGAAGTCGTGCATGTTCAGAATCCTGGTCAACACCTTCTGATGCTTCTTTAGCTTCAAGTCTTTGATGTAGCGACTCACAATAGGTCTTTGAATGGGAAGTAGGTTAAACTGATCCATAAAATCAGCAACATCATCAAGGAGCAGCTCTTTATTGGCAATCAGGATGTCCAGGAGAATGAACTTTTTCTTCTCCTCGTTGGTACGAGGTCGAGGGTTGGTGAAATAGAGTAAAACCTTTTTGCCTGCTAACTCATGCTCAAGTCTGATTTTCAGGCTGAAATGCTTCTTGTCAGCTCTAACAATTTTGACACCTGGGATCTGGAGTGTCTCGATTTCTGAAAGATATGCCTTTTCATGGTCAAAAAAGAACAGCACCCTTAATGATGGGTTGGTATCGAATTGATTCTGTATTTTGTCGCTAATTATCATTGCGGTATAACCCAATCATATCTTGCTCACAACTCCTTCAAAGAGCTTGTAGTTCTCTACAACACCATCATCCAGGTCGAATTCGATTTGTCTATCAGCCATGTCTTTGAGAAGCAGATCATACTCACGGCATTCAATGAGATCTTTGCGGAGTTTGTCCAAGCGTTTGGATTCTTTGGTATGTAGGGTTGCTTCATTTTCAGCAAGTGGAGCCATCTCTCGTTCCAGCCAATTCATTTGCTTGAAGAGATAGTTTTTCCGGATGACCTGAACAGTAAAACGATTCATACGATGCATATAAGTAAGAACTTTGAAAGCACCCCCAGGAGAAGCAAACTGCCAGTAGATTGGGCGCTTCTTGTACATCTTCTTATGGAAGTCCCAGAACTTCTTAGTGAGAAATTTCTCTAGGTCTTCTCCTAGAGCCTCATTAATAAAATTGAGATTCTCAGTATATGATTCTTCACCCCAGACCATAAGGACAAATTGCTGGACGCGCTGGACAATGTCATCTGAAAAAGGACTCCCAGCACCCATCATGGGGATAATGGCATCATCATCAATCTCAATTGATCGATCATTGTAGATATACGACACTAGGCTTTGGGTTGATGGATTGGGGTGGGCAATATTGAGGCCAGGTTTATCAAGTCGATAACGGCCCATAAAACATCCAAATGCATAAGAGATAACTTCTCTAATGATATCACACTTAAGCAACAGTTCGTATTCATTTGATGTTTGCTTTTCGGCGTAACGATAATGGGGATTGCAGTTTAGAGTGATTTTGTCGAGTGGAATTTCAGGGTTTAACTCTTCTTCTAATTCGTAGATGCTATTAAACAATTCATTCAGCTGAAGTTCGTTTCTAAGAAGAATATCTGTATATTTTTTGGTGGTAACTCTCCACTTGGCATAATCCTCAGGTAAGGAGTTGTACCCATTTAAAATTGGTGACCTTTTGAAATCCCATGACATTTCATTTGAGTCCCAGTCACTTGTGGTAATTTCAACACATTCCTGAATGAGGGACTTGTCAGCTTCATCTATGAACTTCTGTGGGTACGGAATTTTCTTAAAATCACCAACCTGAAAGTGAAAAGTTGAGTTTATTACTTTCGCAATTGAATCAGTAAAGGCTGTATTGATATATGCCAACGTGCCTAACAATTCATCGTCGCTGCTATAAAATGTACTGTGGCCGGCAATGTCAAATAAAGACCCCTTAGGATAATATCTTCCTGAAACTGTCCATGACAGGTCAGTCCAGGATACGGACTCTTGAAAATAAGGGTTAAATTCCTTGATAACTAATGTGGTACTCCCTTTTAAGTAAGGGTATTTGTTTAGAACCGTTTTGATTATTTCCTCACCATCATTTTGCCAATTAATTAAATATTCCTGATTGCCATACCACTTCCTGAATTTGCCCCCTTTATTGTATGGAAACCATTTACGTTCAGAGTTCTGGGCCTGTTCCCGGGTAAGATTAAAACCACATCTAGTCATACTTACTTCATACCACATCCGGAGAAATCTTTTGTTGTCGGAAGTAAGTAGACCGACCCGTGCATCTATGTGATCGCCAGCACTAGGTAGATCAAACATTGCTAACATTTTTGGACCTAACCAATAGGCAATACTATACCCTGGAATTCTAGCGAAGTTTCTTTGATTGACTAGATAGACACCAAAGTTTGAGTCAAAAAACCGCTCCTTTTTCACACTTATTTGATCAACATTCACCTCTTTGATAAACAACTTTTTATATAACCGGATTGAACCATAATATTTACTCACCTTAATGCAAAATGCAGCTGTCCCAGAATCGGAGCCAAATAAACCTCTTCCAATGTGTAGCAGAGACTCAATGTCATTGTTTTCAATTAAATCCTCTCGTAAAGCTGAATAAGTAGAGGTAAACATCCAGCTATGTAGAGTTAGAAACCCAATCCTCCCTCTTTGGACTGTCAGGGCGCGACCTGCTGTTAAAAATACTGTCATCAGGTCATTCTTAGAGAGCGGATATGATTCAGTGACATATTGTTTCAATTCCCCATTCATATTTCTCTGACCCATATAAGGAGGATTCGCCACAACCGCGGGGTAATGATCAGTCAGAATGTTGGTAATCTGAAGATATTGCACCAAGCGATTTATATTCATCTGGCTGTCGAGATCGACAACTATGGCTATTTTACTTAATGCCTCAAGAACTCGTGATCTTGCAGACACTGAAAGCTTGAGAATCAACGCAGATCCAATGTTCTGCCCTCTTTTAAGCAGCTTAACTGCTGAATGAACTTCATCAATATCTTCATCACTACCTTCGCCAAGAAAGTCCTGAATCTGTTTTCGTTGAAAGTCAAAGGGTTCTGGCATAGCGTGAATATTTGGTCGCAAGTCGGTGGCGAGAATATCAGCATTGTGCTCTGCAACTTTAAGGAGAATAGCAAAATTTGCCAACCCCACTGCGCGAGGACAAATGTCTAAACCGAAGAGATTGTTCGCTATGATAGACTGAACCGCTTTTCGCTTGGTGTAGCCTTCCTCCTGATACATCTGCATTAAGAGATCAAAAGCCACGACAAGAAAATGCCCCGACCCGACGGCAGGATCTAACACCTTAAGCTCTTTTACATCTTGAATAATAGGATCATCCTGGATAGGATTCTCAGGTTCAACCAGGTATTTCATGGTCTCTCGAATTGGACTTTCAGGATGTAGATCCAACCAGATACGACCTACTGTATTTTCTACCAGGTACTTGACAATCCACTTAGGTGTAAAGATCTGGGTTGCTGCAGGAATGTCCTCTGCCCTGGCTTTTTTCTTTTTCTTAAAACCGGCAAAAACCTCGTCCTTCTTATCTGAAATGTAGAACTGATACAACCACCCAATTAGCTCTACCTCACCATAGTCCTCGCTAGAGATGGATTCTTCCGAATTGATTAATTCCAATAATCCACCCTTTGAGAGTAGCGTCTGAGGAATTAAAAGCTCTGTATAGTCGTTGATATGGCCAAAGATATTGTTCAACAGATGATGGCTTTTGCAGTGGTGGATGAGCAATTGAGAGAAAAGTTCCTCATCATTGGATATAAGCACTGCTTCTTTCAAGTCAGCAACGATAGCAGAATCCGTACTTGGCAAGATCCCCTTTTTTGCATTTTGCAGCAGGACTGGATCAGATAGTTCCTCAGATACATAGGCTAAAACTTCTGGGTCATATCCATTCTTTTCCAGAATCTTAATGGCAATAATGCGGTTAAACCAGGTATAGGCAGCTTCCTCAATGACATCTTCCAGAGAGTGTTGCTTGATTGCACTAACCAGGGCATTCCATTTGTCTGGAATACTTTGATCGTTATAAACATCTCCCCTAAATATGTATCCCCCACTGGTCCTGGTAAGCTCATCAACGACTTCTCCGTCACCACCAATACCCCAGTATAGCAAACGCTTACTCACGTCTTCCATGAGCAGCTTGCGAGCGGCTTGGGCAAATTTTTTGAGATGATTGGTATTCATAATATTAAATTCCGTACCTGGTCTATTGAATGATTATGCTATTGCCAGCCTTTAACTCTAGGAGAAGCATCTTTTGGAGTTTTTCAATGTACTCCTCTAATTCGTCCTCGCTTTCAATCCTGGAATTCAAGCCCAAGCTGGATAGCTGGATTTGTGTTGATTTTTTCCCAATGATGCTGTCAATTCGACTGATGCCATCAGCCTGCCTAGCTGGTGCTTGCTCTATAGCCAGCTTAAGCGCTGAGATGCTCTGGTCAGTTTTGAAACCCTTGATAACCTCCTCAACCACCTCACTAGGCGGTCTTGGCTCTGAAATATTATTCTCTTCTTCATATTTCTCGAGTGCTATATACACTTGCTCATAGGTATCAATAGCATGTTGTTCAGTGTTGGCCCGGAGAACGTTTATACTCTTTTCTAGTTCCTGGTAGATCTTTTTCATCACGGGGAAATCATCAGAGGGTTGTGACTCATCCCGGAGCTAATTGCC
>Ga0233447_1001606_pt1 | contig 18218 bp, 14 predicted proteins | sample SI_124_October20_3_FD_183014 | JGI IMG/M metagenome (GOLD analysis project Ga0233447, IMG submission 183014) | Seawater microbial communities from Saanich Inlet, British Columbia, Canada - SI_124_October2016_135_MG | ecosystem: Environmental > Aquatic > Marine > Inlet | place: Canada: British...
GGGTGAATGTGTTACTAGTTAAAGATGAGAGCCGCCCTACCACACTAAAACAGCGTTTTCGTAGTAAGGGTAAGAGTTTGTTGAGAGTTAGTCACCTTCATCAAACGGCTATTGGTGCTGTTTTACAGCATGATATACTGGAGTTCTTTGAAGAGAAAATACGTGAGATCGATTTGCTAGTCTTCTCTGACTTCAATTATGGCGTTTTACCACAAAAAGTGGTTGATCAGCTTATTAGGTTGGGTAAGTTGCATCATGTGATGATGGTAGCGGATAGCCAATCGTCATCGCAGATTGGTGATATTAGTCGTTTTTCTGGAATGGACTTGATTACTCCAACAGAGCGTGAGGCCAGAATAAGTACTCGCAACCATGAAGATGGTTTGGTAGTTATGGCAGAGGAATTGCGCCAACTCTCTGAGGCAACCAATATTTTGTTAAAATTGGGAGGAGAGGGGGTGTTGATTCATGCAGACAATGATGAGGTAGATGGCTGGTTGACAGACCGAGTTTGTGCGCTCAATTCAGTGTCGCGTGATGTTGCTGGTGCTGGTGATAGTTTGTTGATAGCCAGTGCTATGGCTTTGGCTAGTGGTGGGAGTATATGGGAAGCAGCCTACATTGGCTCATTGGCAGCGGCGATCCAAGTTGGGCGGGTAGGAAATACACCAATTAAATCAGAGGAGTTATTACAGGAGTTGCATTTGTGAGGGCAATTTTATTGTCTGCAGGGTTAGGAACTAGGTTGCGACCTTTAACTAATGAAGTCCCTAAGTGTTTGGTTCCAATTAATGGAAGGCCGTTACTTGATATATGGCTAGAGAAATTGACTTTGTCAGGTTTCGGGCCTTTTCTTGTTAATACCCACTATTTATCTGGACAGGTTGAAGAGTATGTTGTCTCATCATCTTATCGTGATATTGTACAATTGGTGTATGAGCCAGTTCTGCTTGGAACAGCGGGAACGTTAATACATAATCTCAATTTTTTTGAAGAACAGCCCGGTTTATTAATTCATGCAGACAATTATTGTATTACTGATTTCAATAAATTTATACTTGCACATAATGCTCGTCCTAAAGAATGTTTTCTTACAATGATGACTTTTAGAACTGAAAAACCGTCAACTTGTGGTATTGCTGAGCTTGACGAGAGGGGGGTTGTGGTGAATTTTCATGAGAAAAAGGATAATCCTCCTGGTGATCTGGCGAATGGCGCAATTTATGCTCTTTCTGTAGGTTTTATGAAAATACTACAGAATGAATTTGTGGGTGCTTCTGATTTTAGTACTGAAATTATACCTATGATGTTAGGTAATATTTTCTCTTATGAGGTAGATGGTGTGTTAATTGACATTGGTACTCCTGAAGCTCTTGCGTCTGTAAATGAAGGCTTTGGTATTAGTTAGTGCATTACTTCTTTGTGAGGTACTTTATGGATTATTAGTATGAATAAAATAACAGATTTGCAATCAATTAGTAGGAATTCAGCTGTCTGTCTTGCACCTGCAGGAGGAGCTTCTCTTCGATTTTTATTGAAACTTAAAGAGCATAGGCCTGACCTGGAAATAAATTGCTTTCTGGATTCGTATAGATCAGGTGAGTATTCAGGTATACCAATAAGATTGATTGAAGATGATCTTGATATAGATGAAAATCTAAATATTATTATTGTAATGGAGCGTGATTCAATTAGAGATAATATCAATAAAAGATTACTGAGTTGTGGGTTTGGTAATATATTGTATGTTGATGCTGAGCTGTCCTTAAAATTATCAGACATGAAATACAGGCATGATGCCATGTATTTTTTTTATGATTTAAGTGTTAATTCAATGAATTTTGAATACATGGTCGCTCTGTGTCATGCTGATGCAATTAGGAAGAATAAAGGTATAAAATATCTTCATCCGATTATTGTTCCAAACCATAAATTATCTGTATTTGATATGTCGAGAAAATCATTAAAGGAGTCCAATGCACCTCTAGAAGGAGATGATAATTGGTTTTTATATAATGTGATCTCTTTATCGCCATTGTTGTTGCCTTCATGTGAGTCAATCTCAATACTGTCTAGTAGAGATGAAGCTGAACTTTACCTTATGAATAATTCGGCACCTATATTTCCTGAAAATTATAATATTTCAAATCCAAAACAGTTGCCTAGTGTGTTAAATGTTATGAGTTCAAGTTATTTTGATGCGTATTCATTTGCACGTCCTTTGAGTAGTAGTAATTTTTCATTAATTTTTGTGGATCAATGGTTAAATAATAACTGTATTGATATGGATAAATTAGTAGTGATTACTCTTCGTCAAAATAAAATGGACATAGAGAGAAATAGTAATATTTCCGCATGGATATGTTTTGCACAATATATTCAGAGTTTTGGATATGTGCCTGTTTTTGTAAAAGATACATACAATGTATATGATAATAACGGTGTTGATCAATTTTTGATATTTGTTGAGGCATCCACAAATGTAGCTATTAGGATGGCCTTGTATGAGAGGGCTCTCTTGAATATGACTGTTAATACAGGAACAACATCTCTATGTTATTTTAATAAGAATGTAAGATATCTAAATTTTATCTATATATCTGATATTGCTACAGGAAAGGAAGAGTATCACAAGTTGTCAGGAACTCCATATGGGTCTCAATATCCTGCCTCAGGCCCATTTCAGCGATGGGTATGGGGAGGGAGTGATGATTGTACAGTTTTGGTTTCTGAGTTTGATAAAATGGTGAAAGCAATAGAAATGAAATAATAATGGTAAATATTCAGAGGGCAGTGTAATTAGAGTGCAAAATAAAGTTAGTCTTGATAAATTGATATTCTTTTATAATGTTTTTGGCTTATAATATTTGTTTGGGATCTTGGTCAGATTAGAATTTCTAGGTAACTTCAGTTTTTAAATAAGTGAACTATTGATTTACACTAGTGTCCGGTTAACTCAGTATTGGAAATGATTTCACTAGCAATAGATCTACCTAACCCATTTTTTGAAGTGTCATTGACTTTAACCGAACATGAGTTGTTGCACGTCCGCGTCATGAAATCATGATGTTATGTGTGAAAAAATAGATTTTTTTGAGTTAACCGGACAGCAATGATTGATTTATAAAATTTTAGAGAAGATTTAAGGTGAGTATTTGGGAAACGAATGTTTATGCAAAAGGGCGGCAGTTGAATCGATATCCCTATGATTCAGTGGTCAGCGATGTTTTTCGCTGGTCTTCAGGCCGAGATCGGGCAGATTTGCGTGTGCTTGAGGTCGGTAGCGGGTCGGGCAATAATCTCTGGTTTCTGGCGCGGGAGGGTTTTCAGTGTGCCGGTATCGATCTCTCAAAAACAGCGAACAAGCATGCAAAAAAATACCTTTCAGAAGATGGCCTTGAGGCCGATATTAGACTAGGTAATATTGCAGATCTGCCTTGGGAAGATAATACTTTTGATCTGGTTATTGACCGTATTGCGATCACCCACAACTCCCTGGCAGATATTGAACCTATGCATGATGAAGTGGTGCGTGTGCTGCGACCGGGTGGAGAACTGATTTCAGTCATGCTGGCATGGGGACATCCGGCTCATCGTGCAGAGGTAGAGGTTACTCATCATGCGTTTGACCATTTTTCAGATCCGATATTTTCTGAAGCTGGACTAACTTTTTTTGCTGACAGAGAGGACATTTACCAGCTCTTTGAAAAAAGATTTGACCGTTTTGAATGCAAGAAAATGGTGAGCTTGAGTGAATTTGACCAGGTGAACAGTGCAATGTGGCATATTCATGCATGGTTATAGTAGGTTTGCAGAGATCTGAAAATAGAGAAAACCTGGAGATTTGGAGTCATTTAAGATGAAAAAAGTTTCAAACAGAATATTACTTCAAAAGAGTATCTCTCGCTCGAAATCGAGTAAGGAGGATGTGAAGCTATCTGATCTCTATGTAGAGGGAGAGCGCCGTTATAACAAAGTCTTGTTGGTGAAGTCACCGGCTACTCTTTGGAGTGGAGGAGGAGGGTCGATCAATGCCAATATTGCTGAGGTGATTAATATTCCATTGGGTATTGGGTATCTGGCATCCAGCTTGAGAGAGGGAGGGTATCAGGTCGAGATGTTTGATCCGCAGCTGGATCTCTATTTTCGTGATGATGGAAGTACGGTAGAGATGCTTAAATCTATTATCCGGGAACGTCTGCAACGGCATGATTATGATGTGGTTGGCATCTCGTCGATGTATGTCTATGCGCATCAATGGTCGCACTTTATTGCTGCAGTGGTAAAGGAGAACAGTCGTGAAACGCCGGTTGTGATTGGGGGTGGTCATCCAACGTTGATGATTGAAGAGACGATGGAAGATGCCAACATTGACTACTGTGTTGAAGGTGAAGGCGAGGTGACGCTGCTCTCGCTACTGCATGCACTCAACGGAGGAGACTTTATCTCGCTGGAGGAGATTGGTGGGCTGGCCTATCGCCATCAAGGCGAGGTCTTTGTGAGGGATCGGGATAACTATATTTGGGACCTGGATAGCTTGCCATTCCCAGACTGGGATATTGTGGGGTTAGAGCGATATATTCAGATGTTTAACGACACCTCGCTGGAGAAATATGGTGTCTCCGTACCGATGGTGACAGAGCGTGGCTGCCCCTACCAATGTACCTTCTGTAACGTCTCTGACTCCTGGGGCTACTCCTTCAGAAAACGTTCCCCAGAGAATGTGTTGGCAGAGGTAGATGTATTGATTAATAAATACAATGTGCGTGACTATGTCTTTGTAGATGACAATATGACTATCGATAAACAGCGTATGCTGGAGATCTGCGCCGGACTTAAAGAGCGTAATGTGGTTTGGCAGGTGGTCAATATGGCCTCCTTCAATTCGAATGAGAAGATCATTCGTGCAATGAAAGAGAGTGGCTGTAAGAAGGCCTCCATCTCGATTGAGTCCGCATCACCGCAAGTATTGAAAAAGATGAAGAAGCCGGTCAACCTTGAAAAGTCACTGGTGCTGATCAACGAGTGCAAAAAAATTGGGCTGCCGATTACCGCTAATTTTGTGACCGGTATGCACTATGAGACCAAAGAGGACATGATGATGACCTTTGAGTGGGCGGAGTATGCCAAGCCGGACTGGTCCACCTTCAGTATTCTGGCCCCCTATCCGGGGACCGAGATCTTTGACCAGTGTGTGGAAGAGGGCTACCTCAATACAGATACGGTGGATCTGGAGTGGTTCTCTCACCGTAACTCAGCGATAGAGACCGATGCCTGGGATAAACAGTGGGTGACCGACAAGACCTATCACTATAATTTGATGATCAATTTCGTTAAAAACCATAACCTAGTGGGGGATGGAAAGAATCTCGATTTCGCGATCGGCTTCTTTGAGTATGTAGCGCTACACCATAAAAAGCATCTGCTGGGGTTGATTGCCCTCTCTTATGCAATGAAGAAAAAAGGTGAAGAGATCAAGGCTGGAGAACTGCTGGAGCGCGCACTTGAAATTGTCGATGACCCAGAGGTACAAGAGGTGTTTGGCCCCTATCTGAAGATGGATGAAGAGATTATTAACTATTTCCTCCATTGGTGTGAAGAGCGTGAAGCAGCAGTAGCGTAAAGTTATCCTATGGCAGGATTATTTACTTTTGAGGGTGTAGAGATATCCGGTGAGACTATTCTGAATGGGCTCTCAAAGCTGTCTCTACATGGAAAAGATCTCTACATCGCGATAGATCTGGCTGCAGTGGGAAGCATCTCTCCGCAAGTCAAAGGGCGAGATGACCTCTCCTTTTCGCTGCTGAATCTGTTTCAACAGGCGGTCTCTGATACACAATCAATTATTATGCCCGCCTTTACCTTTAGTTGGGGGGGGGGCGGGTCCGGGCTCTTTTCCAGAAAGGATCGTACCCATTTGGGGGTGTTGCCCAACTATCTGATTGAGCAAGATGATGTCTATCGCAGTGCAGATCCGATGTTCTCTTGCGTGGTACGAGGGGGTAGTCAGTCACACTATGTTTCAACGTATGATGACAGTTTTGGTGAGGATTCGCTCTTCCAGCGACTGCATCGAAAGCAGAATGCCTCTATCATGAATTTCGGTACCCGGCTCTTTAACCCCTCCTTTATCCATTATGTAGAGCAGTATGTGGATGAGCATATTTCACCGCTGGGCTATCGTACCAAGATGAAGTTTGAAGGCGAGTTTGAGGATGAGGCGGGGAACAGGGTGCAAGGCCATTTTTACAGCCTGATGCGCAGTGCAGAAAAAATCTATGGTTATGATTATGAGCTACTGGAGCAGGAGATGAGAGCGAAAGGGGTGTTGGAAATGGTTCAGATTGGTGGAGCAACGGTACAGTTGACCGATGCGGTCAGTCTGTTTGACCACCTGCTTGAGCGGATGACAATAAACCCTCGTTACTATCTGCGCTCATGAGCAAACGAACTCATAATTTAAATCTTCTTTTTCAAAAGGTGGTAGAACGTTTTGGGGAGAAAGATGCACTCTGCTTTGAGTCGCGATGTTATACCTATCATCAGTTAAATGAAGATGCACAGCGCTGTATGTGGGGACTGCTTCACAATAAGGTGTATCAGAGGCAAGTGGTTGCGCTGCCAGCAACCAAGAGCTATGAGGTTTATGTAGCGTTGTTGGCAGCACTTCGTCTTGGAGTGCCCTACTCATTTTATGATACAAAATCACCGCTGGACCGAGTGCTTTCTCAGTTGGAGGTGCTTGGAGATCCATTGGTTGTGATGGACGAAGCGGATGGCTCGCTGCAGCGTGATACCATCCAAAATCAGTATCACTGTCATGAGCTGAGTACGGTCTGCAAGCTGGATCGCACGCTTGAAGAGTTCTCTTCTGACTCACTGCAAAGGGTCGGAGATACCACGATTGCCTACATAATGTTTACCTCAGGATCGACTGGTACCCCAAAAGGGGTCTCCATTAGCCATGGTAATCTGCTCTACCTGATCTCCTGGATTAAGGAGAAGGTGGGGGTGACCGCAGAGGACCGCCTGAGTGGGTTGAATAAACAGTACTTTGATAATTCAGTTTTTGATCTCTATGGATCACTATTTACCGGAGCAACACTCTACCCAGTGGCAGATGAGTTACTGATCGATAGTGCAAGCCTGTTTGATTATCTCGAAAAGCAGAAAATTTCAGTCTGGTTCTCGGTCCCTTCACTATTGGTTTATCACCTGTCGATGGCGGCAAAGCGGGTTGTTGCACTATCGTCGATACGGAAAATCCTCTTTGGTGGAGAGGTCTTTCCAAAACCTTCATTGAAACAGTTGTGGGAGGGGTATCAAGGGAGACCGGTTGAGTTAATCAATGTCTATGGCCCTACGGAATGTACCTGTATCTGCTCTATGTATCCTCTCAAAGAGGAGGACTTTGCCCCAGAGAAGATGGAGCAGATCGCCCCGCTGGGTGAGGTCAGTGACTATTTTAGTTATGCAGTTGTAGATCAGGAGAATAGACCAGTTGCGACAGGGGAGGTGGGTGAGCTGACTCTGGGCGGGGGGGCGGTCGGAAAAGGGTATTGGGGTCGGGAGGACTTAAGCGAAAAAGTGTTTGTCTCCAACCCATCCTCTCCTTATTTGAAAGACCTCTACTATAAGACAGGTGATTTGGTCAGAGAGCAGGCTTGCGGTCAGGTTGAGTTTATCTCTCGTGTCGACTATCAAATTAAACATATGGGACACCGTATTGAACTGCCTGAAATTGAGTCTGTAGTGCTGGCGGGGGCGGATATTGTAGAGGCGTGTGCGGTCTATAAACAGGTAGGTTCCTCCGGGTATATTCAGCTCTATTACCATGGTGCGGTTGAAGAGGAGGTTGTGATTGCGTTGCTGGAGAAAAAATTGCCCGCCTACATGCGGCCTAGAAAGATTGATAAAATGGATGGGCTACCCAAAAACAAAAATGGCAAGATTGACCGAAAGAAGCTAGGTGAACTATGATGGATTGCGAAAAAATTAGAGAGATTGTAGTCTCGGCAAAAGTCTTGAATGTTGAAGTGGGGCTGCAAGATGAGCTGCTTAACTCAGGCATTATTGATTCGTTCAGCATCATGACCATCAGCGAAGAGATTCGGCAGCAGTTTCAGGTGGAGTTGCAGTTTGAGGGCTCTATTCGAGATGTTTTTTCGACCATAGAGCAGCTCTGTCAGTTTGTTGAGAAGAATCTGCAGCGGCAAGCGGATTCTGAACCATAAGGGGCTACTTTTTTCTCTGGTTGAATCTAAGGCGTGACAACACGCCCTGGAGAAGTTGTCTTTCTCATCTGCTGAACTGGCTACGTGCAAGGTGAATAATTATCTATAATCGACCACTTCTGAGAAAAGGGGAGGGATGTGATGTCTATGGATGTGGATAGCCAACAGCAATATGAACAGCGCCATGCTGCTGGAGAGGAGATGTTGCAGTGGGCAAAGGACCTGTTTCCGATTCATCGTTCTATCACCGGTACCGGGGTTCGGGAGACGCTGGCCTATCTGCAGGGGCTGTTGCCCGATTTGAGTGTGGGAAAGGTGACTTCCGGGACAGAGGTATTTGGCTGGAAAGTGCCCCAGGAGTGGTCTGTTGAGTCAGCCTATATTGAGGATGATCAGGGAAACCGGATTATCGATCTGGCAGACCATAACCTCCATTTGGTGGGATACGCTGAGCCGGTGGACTGCTGGCTCTCTCTGCAGGAGTTGCAGCAGCACCTCTATTCACTGCCTGATCAGCCGCAAGCGATTCCATATGTCACCTCCTACTATAAGCGGCGCTGGGGATTTTGTCTTGCGCATCGACAGCGGGAGCAGTTGACGGAGGGTCAATACCATGTGGTTGTCCAGAGTCAACTGTTTGATGGAGTTTTAAATTATGGTGAGCTGATTATTCCGGGAACAACTGCTGAAGAGGTATTGCTTTCGACCTATGTCTGCCACCCTTCAATGGCCAATAATGAGCTTTCCGGGCCTGTGCTTGCAACCGCACTGGCGCGATGGATCAGAGGGCTGCCAGATCGACGCTATACCTATCGTATCCTCTTTGTTCCAGAGGCGATTGGTGCTATTAGCTATCTCAGTTTGAATCATCAAGTGATGAAAGAGCAGACGATTGCCGGTTTTGTGCTCTCCTGTGTGGGAGATGACCGTGCCTACTCGATGGTTCCTTCTCGTCTGGGAGGAACGCTGGCAGATCAGATGTTGAAAACGGTGCTTACTGCGCTGGATGAGTCTGCGAATGTGAAATATTACAGCTTTCTGGATCGGGGTTCGGATGAACGGCAATATTGTAGTCCGGGTATCGAGATGCCGGTGGTCGGTTTTTGCCGCTCTCACTATAGTGCCTACCCGGAATACCATACCTCACTGGATGATTTTTCCGTAGTGACAGCATCCGGATTGCAGGGGGCATATGAGGTGATGCAGTCCGTGTTGCAGCTGATTGAGGCCAATGTCACCTACCGCATGGTGACTCCGTGCGAGCCTCAGTTGGGGCGATATGAAGGACTCTACTCGACGCTCTCCTTCATGCAGGAATCAGTGACCGAATCGCTTGAGATCACCCCCAGAGAGTGGCTCCATCTGGTGGCCTATGCTGATGGAAATCACGATTTAGCCCAATTAAGTGAAGTGACAAAGGTTCACTGGCGCAAAGTGATGGAGGGGATGGAGAAGCTGTATCGGCTTGGGTTGGTGTCCCGTGATTAAACAAAAATCATAACCATTCAGAGGTTACGAAAAAAAACACCCCACTCTCGAAACCAGTAACGGGAGTGGGGTGTCACCTTGCGGCTATCGAAAGGTTACCCTTGGAGTAGTTGCATCACCTGCTGAGGCTGCGCATTTGCTTGAGAGAGCATTGCGGTGCCGGCCTGTTGCAGTACCTGTGCTCGACTCAGAGCGGCAGATTCCATCGCAAAGTCGGCATCTACGATCCGTGATCGGGCTGCGGAGGTCTGTTGAGAGACCGACATCAAGTTGTCGATGGAGTACTCCAGTCGATTGTTGATAGCTCCCAGCTCACCTCGTTGATCGTTGACGCTGGTGATGGCTCGGTCAATCACGTCAATTGATTTTTGTGCATGAGCAGCAGTGTCGATTGAGGTGCTATTGATTGAGGAGCCATAGCGGCCTTCTGCAGTGGTGTTGACTTTCATTAAGCCGTGTTCGGATGCGGAAGCTGCTGTACTGAGATCAATACTAATCGGGCTGCCCGTTTCAGAGGTCAGTTTTAGCCCTCCATGGACGGTCATGTATGAAGTAGAGCCTCCACTCATACCAACCAGAGCTGTGCCGGCAGAAATATTATCACCCTTGGTGATGGTTACACTGGCAGAGCTTTCCAGTGTGTAGTTGATTGCAGCTGTTGAGGTTGCCGAGGCAATACCGATATTCATTGCAGGGGCGTTGCCTTGCAGTTGAATTTTTTGCCCGGAAACAGTTGCTGTAATACCGGTCAGGTCCGTTTTATTATTGATGGCAGTAGCTAGATCTGCAATGGTTGCGCCAGTGCTTAGGGCTGTCGTTAGAGTGCCGTTAATATCCAATGCTGCAGAGGAGAAGGAAGATACACTTGAAAGGTCAAGCTCAGCAGAGAGAAAGGCCTCGGCCTTAACTCCGGTCTGATCGGATACCGCATTGATGGCATCAACCTTGGTTGCCAGTGAACCTGCAGTGACCCCTTCATCAATGACGACACCATTAATGGTAACATCACCAGCGCCCCAGGCTGTGCTGGCAGCGGTCATGCCGGTGCCTTCAATGGTGCCAGCCTCGGTGGATTCACGGAATCCTAAAGTGGCCAGGTCTACAAAGCTGCCTGTGGTGCCACGTTGAATGCTGATCGGGTCTCCGTTGTCAGAGGTTAGGGCGATACTTGAGGTGGCTGTAATATGTCCACCAATCGCGCTACCGCCATCGGTCACCTCTATCTGTTTTACCCCCTCCGCAGTGACAACAAACTTGCCATCAATAACGTCTGCATTGAATGCGCCGTTACCCGTCTCATTGAGTTTGCTGATGATCTCATCCATATTGTCAGCATCACGGATTTTGAAGGTCTGTACAGAGTCATCTGCCATCGTCAGGGTTACGGTAACCTCTTCAGTATTGGAGATATTTCCATCACCGGTGATTGCCTTCGATGCAGACCCAATCAAAGTGGCGGTAACCCCTTGTACGTTCTCATTGATCGAATCAATCAGATTGTCCATGCTGTCAGCGGTTGGAATAAATTCGGCACCTCCGGGTTTGATGATGGATTGGCCGTTGATATTGACATCATTGTAGCCAATGGTAATGCTGCCACCATCGGTGTAAGTGCTGGCAGCGGTTAAAATCATTGGGGAGCCAATGACATCGGTGCTGGTCGATCCCATGCCAAGACTTTTGGTTCCCATGTCAGAAATTCCAAACTCAACCGTCTGGTTGGCGTCAGCGCCAATTTGTAGGGCAACCTCTGTCATATCACCATTCAGCAGGGTGCTGCCATTGAATTTGGTGGTCTCTGCAATGCGATCAATTTCAAGTAACAGTTGCTTGAATTCAGCATTCAGAGAGGAGCGGTTCTCGCTGTCATTATAGGTACCATTTGCAGACTGAATGGAGAGCTCACGCATCCGTTGCAGGACGTTGGTTGCCTGATCTAAGGCCCCCTCTGCGGTCTGAATAAGTGAAATACCGTCATTGGCGTTACGTACCGCTTGATCCAAACCTCGTATCTGTGAGGTCATTCGGTTAGAAATGCCCAAACCGGCAGCATCGTCACGAGCGCTATTGATGCGCTTGCCGCTGGACAAGCGCTCCATGGCTTCGCTCTGTTCACGTACTGCTGTAGTGATGTTGCGTTGTGCGCTGAGCGAGGCAACGTTTGTGTTAATTACCATTGACATGATATTTCTCCTGGTTTCCTTTTTAACGCCATCTTGGGCTATTCAAAATTAAATTCAGTGATGTTGCTGGGGTGGCAGACTTGTTGTAAAAATCATTAAATGGTTGAGAACAAGTCGGTTCCACGTCAACTAAATGGCTAATACCAAACATCAAACTTCATACAGTGCAAAATAATGCAATCGTTGTGCCATAAGGCGTTGGGACTTCATATCTTTGCGTTATATATAAGTATGCAAATGGTGTGCCAGAGTGTAATAAGGAGAGATTTACAGGCGAATGGTTAAAGAACCGGGGGAAATAGAGTAAAAAAAGGCAAATTACGCCACTCTAAGAGGCTGGATCTGGCAAATTTTGCATACTGAAAGCGATGTGGTTGAAGCAGATGTGTCGTTGTGTTGACGAGTGGCAAGCTTTGCCGGAAGATTAAGTCTTCTTTATTTCTATTTAAAACAGAGGTTTATCAGTGAAATGTTTGGAGCTATCTTTAGCTCAGAACAGAGGTGGGGTGGAGGCCCTGGAATAAAAAACACCCCGCTCTCAAAGTTGAGAGCGGGGTGCCACCTTGCGGCTATCGAAAGGTTATTACTGCAGGAGCTGTAGTACCTGCTGCGGTGCAGAGTTAGCCTGGGCTAACATTGCGGTTCCGGCTTGTTGCAGTACTTGTGCACGGCTCAGTGAGGCAGATTCCTTCGCAAAATCGGCATCTACAATTCGGGATCGCGCTGCAGAGGTCTGTTGAGAGACCGATTGCAGATTGTCGACCGAGAATTCGAGCCGGTTATTGATGGCACCCAGTTCACCTCGTTGGCTATTGACAGTATTGATGGCCTTATCGATGGTATCAATCGAATTTTGAGCATTTTTCGCGGTACTAATACTCAAAGAGTCTAATGATGCGCCGAAGCTGCCCTCAGCGGTGACGTTGGATTTGATCAGTCCATGTTCGGAGACGCTTGCCGCTGTACCCAAATCAATACTAATCGGGCTGCCCGTTTCAGAGGTCAACTTCAGCCCGCCGTGAACAGTCTTGTACGCAGAGGAGCCGCCACTCATAGTTGCTAGAGCTGAACCCGCAGATATTTCGTCACCTTTGGTGATGGTAATGCTGGCAGAACTCAGTAGCGTACTGTTGATCACAGCTGGAGAAGCTGCAGTAGCAATAGCGATATTCATTGATGAAGAGTTACCTTCCAGCTGAATATTCTGTCCCGATACGGTCGCCTTGATACCGGTCAGGTCTGTTTTGTTGTTGATGGCTGTAGCCAGATCCGCAATGGTTGCACCAGTGCTTAAAGCTGTCGTCAGGGTGCCGTTGATATCCAGTGCGGCAGAGGAGAAGCTCACTACACTTGACAGATCAAGTTCGGCAGTCACAAAGGCCTCGGCCTTAACGCCAGTCTGGTCAGATACCGCATTGATGGCGTCAATCTTGGTTGCCAGTGAGCCTGCAGTAACCCCTTCATCAATGACTACGCCATTAATCGTGACATCACCTGCGCCCCAGGCTGTACTGGCGGCGGTCATGCCGGTACCTTCAATTGTACCTGCCTCGGTTGATTCGCGGAAACCCAAAGTGGCTAGATCCGCATAGCTGCCTGTGGTGCCGCGCTGAATTTTAATGGGGTCACCATTGTCAGAGGTTAGGGCGATGCTTGAAGTGGCTGAAATACTGCCACCAATTGCGCTACCACCATCGGTCACTTCAATATGTTTTGCGTCCTCAGCGGTGACTACAAATTTGCCATCCACTACGGAGGCGTTGAATGCGCCGTTACCAGTCTCGTTGAGTTTGGTGGTGATCTCATCCATACTTGTTGCATCACGGATTTTAAAGGTCTGTACCGTGTCGTCTGCCATGGTCAGCGTTACTGTGATCTCTTCAGTGTTTGAGATATTGCCATCACCGGTGATGGCCCGGGATGCGGACCCAACCAGGGTGGCGGTCACTCCCTGTACATTTTCATTGATGGAATCGATCAGTTTGTCCATACTGTCGGCGGTTGGAATAAACTCATCGCCGCCGGCCTTGATAATGGATTGTCCATTGATGTTGACGTCATTATACCCAATGGTGATGCTGCCGCCGGATGAAAAAGAGCTGGCAGCCGTTAAAATCATTTCAGACCCAATGACATCGGTGCTGGTTGAGCCCATCCCTAGATTCTTGGTATCCATTGCATCAATACCAAAGTCAACAGTTTGATAGGCGTCTGAACCAATCTGTAGGGAGACCTCATTGAGGTTGCCATCGAGAATATTTTGGCCATTAAACTGGGTTGTCTCTGCAATTCGGTCGATCTCATCAAGGAGTTGCTTGAATTCTGCATCCAGAGAGGCGCGATTCTCACTGTCATTATAGGTGCCATTGGCGGACTGGATCGAGAGTTCACGCATTCTCTGTAGAATGTTAGTGGTCTGATCCAATGCGCCTTCAGCAGTCTGAATAAGCGAGATGCCATCGTTTGCATTTCTGACCGCTTGATCAAGGCCTCGAATCTGAGAGGTCATCCGGTTGGAAATACCTAAGCCGGCTGCGTCATCTTTTGCGCTGTTAATACGTTTACCACTGGATAAACGCTCCATAGCCTCACTCTGATCACGTACCGCAGTACTGATATTGCGTTGTGCGCTGAGTGAAGCGACGTTTGTGTTGATTACCATTGACATGATATTTCTCCTGGTTTCCTTTTTTACGCCTTTCTGGGTTGTTCAAAATTAAAAATCAGAGATGTTGCTGGGGTGGCAGACTTGTTAATTAAATGTACTAAAAGCGTACTAAAGGGTTGAGACAAGTCGGTTCCACGTCAACTAAATGGCTAATGCCAAACATCTGACTGCTTACAATGCAAAATCATGCAATCTATATGCCATGCTGCATATGGGTTTATGAATTTACGTTGAAAATAATTAAGCAGATAGCGTGCCAACTATGGGTAAGTAGAGGTTTATTGTGATAATGAGGTGGGGATAATCGATAACGCCGTTCTGGGGGAGGGTGAGCTACCTATTAATAATGAGTCAAGATCGTTTTATGTTGAGGTGCAAAGTGGAAGGTGGTTTGCCACTGGAAGAGCTTGCCGAAAGAGGCAAACGTTGCCGATGTTCGCTGGTTAGAGGTGCCCTAAAGCGCGGAATGGGTGTTATAGGGTGAAGATATATCTGTTTGGTACGCTATTTGCTTTATCTCTGTTAGCCATTCGATGGTCTATCGCATAGCTTCATCTATGAAGGGACAGATAAGTACCATCACTAATTAAATTGAGCAGATAATAAGGAGAATGATAATGGCCTATGCAGTAAGTCGAGTAGAAGATTCTGGTGTGCATTCCTATCGTGGAGATTATGAGCTGTCGATGGTTCCTGGTAGTAGTGAGGGCGCTATGCTGACACCGCACCGTTTGACGCAGATGTTGCTTGAAGGGGCGGTGGTCTCAACAGAGCATGCGATTTCAGCTATTGAGAGGCAGGATGAAGAGGCGAAAATCTTCAGTATTGATCGCTGTGTTGAGATTATTGATGGTCTGTATGAGAGCCTGAATATGGAGCGTGGTGGGGAGGTTGCACAGAATTTGGCTGTCGTCTACCTCTACAGCAAGCAGGAACTATTGCACGCAAAGGTTGAAAATTGTGCCGATTCTCTAAAATCGATCGCTGAGTACCTATCGGGTATTAGTGATTCATGGAAGGCAATTGGTTGATATTGAACCAATTTCTCTAAGGCTTGAAAGGGTTTTTGGGCAGGAGAAAAAAATGATTTTTGTTGTAAAGTTTTTCATCGGTATGCCGATAATTGAGATAGCTAGTTAGTTTTGTTTGTTGGATACAGTTGGTTTTACGGGGCCATTCACAGTAGTGAATGGCGCTAAGACCAAAGGTTGAAGAGTTGGTTATCGAAAATAAAAAGGTGTGGTGAACTATGGAAAATTTAACAGCGATTGATGCAGGTAGGGCAACGCCTTCCGTACAGAGGGCTGTTGAGGTTAAACAGGTTGCTGAGGCGGCACAGGTTGCTGAGGCGGCACAGGTTGCTGAGGCGGCACAGGTTGCTGCTGAACCCGGACGTATTTCAGAACAGCAGGTGCAGCAGTCTGTAGCCAAAATTAACCATTTTTTCGAAAATTCGGATTATGGTTTGAACTTCTCAATTGACAACGATACAGGAAGAGATGTGATTAAGGTGACGGATCGTGAGAGTGGTGATGTGATTCGGCAGTTACCTTCAGAGGCTATTATGAAGCTTTCACGTGCTGTGGGTGATTTACAAGGATTTTTAATTAAAGAGATTGTATAAAATGATGCTTGAGCAGGTTCTACAAATCAGCAGAGAGATGGTTGCAGTTATTGAGGCAGGTGACTCTCTGGAGCAGCTGGATTCATTAGAAACAGAGCGGAAATCGATTCTGGTGCAGTGTACAGATCATGCTGAGTATGATGATGATCAGCTCCAGTCAGAGGCGGAGGTCTTGTTTGAGATTATAGAGTTGAATGGTTTGATTATGAGTGAGGTAAATCGAAACAGGTTATCTGTTCGTTCCCGGTTGGTGGATCAGAATAAAAACCAGAAAAAATTAAAGGCATATCACTAGGTGTTTTTCTGAGTAGCTATTTATTGTATATTTATGAGTGATGTCTTTTTTATAAAGACAAAATTCACCTTTTAAATGACTAAAAGCAGAGTCCGGATAGTTTATTCGGGCTCTGCTTTTTTTGTTTATAAATAATTGGTTTTAGTTGATTTTTATTGCTAAAGGACTTCTGCTTTGTGCCGTTATTTGAGGTATGCAAGCGATCACTGATCGTACAATAAGATAATCTGGAAGGGATGATTTTTATGACACGCAAGTCTGCAATCAATATGTATAGCCAAGTGAAAACTCAATCTACATTGGAGGGGGCCTCTCCACATAAATTGATCTTGATGCTGTTTCATGGTGCTCAAGAGAGATTGGCAACGGCAAAAGGTCATATGCAACGTGGTGAGATAGAGGCTAAAAGTGGTCGAATCGACGCGGCAATCAAGATTATTGAAGGATTGAGAAATAATCTTGATTTTAAAAATGGTGGTGAGATCTCTGCCAATCTGGATTCATTATATGAATATATGATGCTGCGTCTTGTTCAGGCAAATATGAAAAATGACCCGGAAATTATTGATGAAGTGCTGCTTTTAATTAAAGAGGTGTCAGAGGGGTGGTCTGAGATAAAAGATCAGGTAAATGGATGATTATTTATTAAAGATTTAAGGTGGGGTGACGTTAGTAGAGTTGAAGTGATTATTAGTGCGCATAAATCTGATAATCAGGAAAATTAACTTATTTTTGTAATGTAAATGCCTGGAAACGATTGAGTGGTACAGGTCTAGTCAAGGAGAAATATCATGTCAATGGTAATTGGAACAAATGTGGCATCTCTGAGTGCTCAGCGCCAGATTGGAATGGCTGTTCGTGATCAGGGAGAAGCGATGGAGCGTTTATCCAGTGGTAAACGTATTAATAGCGCAAAAGATGATGCGGCAGGACTCGGTATCTCAAACAGTATGACCTCACAGATTCGGGGTTTAGACCAGGCAGTGAGAAATGCCAATGATGGTATCTCAATGATTCAGACTGCTGAGGGTGCGCTGGATCAGACCACCAACATTCTACAGAGAATGCGTGAACTCTCCGTTCAGTCCGCGAATGGTACCTATAATGATAGTGAAAACCGTGCCTCTCTGGATGCAGAGTTCAAGCAGCTTCTGGCTGAAATCGACCGGATTGCTGAAAATACAGAATTTAATGGTAAAACGTTGCTCAATGGTGACCAGAAAAATGGTGTGGCAATTCAGGTGGGAGACCAGTCAAATCAAACGGTTAAATTTGAAATCGACGCAATGGATACCAAGAGCCTGGGCATGGGATCAACCAGTGTGGATGTGGTTGGAAGTGCAATGGTCTTGACCGCAGGCAGTTCATTCTCTTCCGCAGGCAGTGTATCGATTGGTTATAACGATGTACTGATTAACGGACAATCTGTCATTGCGGCAGGCGGCAGTGAGTTTGTTGCCTCTGCGGATAGTGTGGATAACCTGGTTAATGCGATTAACGATAATGTCAATGGTGTTTCAGCTAGCTTGATAGCCTCAACAGAAATCGCACTTTCTGGTGATGGTAATATCTCCACCACTGAAGAGATTACAGTTGCACTGGTGATGGCAGATGACACAACATTGTCCTATAAGATTCGTGATGCGGATAGTATCACTGAGATTGTGGACAAGCTGAATGATACCGGTGGTGGCAAATTTACTGCAGCGATTAACGATGATGGTAA
>Ga0233447_1001617_pt1 | contig 18173 bp, 13 predicted proteins | sample SI_124_October20_3_FD_183014 | JGI IMG/M metagenome (GOLD analysis project Ga0233447, IMG submission 183014) | Seawater microbial communities from Saanich Inlet, British Columbia, Canada - SI_124_October2016_135_MG | ecosystem: Environmental > Aquatic > Marine > Inlet | place: Canada: British...
GTGAAGCTGATTTGCTGCATTGTAGGGCTCGTTGCTTGGCGTGATTCTATGATCTCATCATTCAAGGAAATTCTCGAGGACTTGTTCAGGCTTTCCTTAGCTAAAATTCCTGGGGGGGATGAGAGTGGCTCAGTACACAAATTCAGTTGCATTTGTAGCCCTGACTTTATTCTACGTAATCGAATGCAGTTAAAGCTCAAACAAAAAATACTCGGTGGCTTTCTGCTGGTTGGGCTTCTGCCCCTCACACTGCTTGGGGTGTTGATGCTAGACCAAGCATCGACTGCGCTAGAGCAACAAGCCTATAGTAGCCTGGAGGCGGTGCGAGAGAGTAGAAAGGGGGCAATCCATGACTACTTCAGCACCATGAACAGTCAGCTAATCGCTCTATCTCAAGATGCTGAGGTGGTTACTGCAATGTCACAGTTTGTTGAGGCATTTCCCCGCTACCATCAACAACAGCTATCGAATATCTCCGTAGAACAGCAGCGCAGTGAGCTCAATGAGTACTATACACATGAGTTTGGAACCCTATATAGGCAACGTAATGGTCACACATTTGCCGCGACAGGGCAGACTCTGAGCCGCCTAAACAACAACGCTATTGCACTACAGCACGCCTACATCATCCAAAACCCTCATCCTCTGGGGAAGAAGCAGCAACTTGATCTAATGGATGATAATTCAGACTACTCTCAAATCCATCAGCGCCTTCACCCACTGCTGCGTAACCACCAACAACACTTTGGGTATTATGATGTATTTTTGGTGGATGCAATATCAGGAGAGATCGTCTACTCGGTCTTTAAAGAGATCGACTATGCTACCTCACTGCAGGATGGCCCTTTTGCACAGAGTGCCATTGGAAAGGCCTTTCATGCGGCCAACCAGCTCAGCAGTTCGGCACAAGTGGCCTTTGCAGACTTCTCTCCCTACCTACCCTCTTTCGATGAACCTGCAGGATTTATCGCCAGCCCAGTTTTTGATGGGGATAAAAAGGTGGGTGTGCTAATTTTTCAACTGCCGATTGATCGTATCACTGAGGTGATGAGTAACACAGCAGGATTGGGGGAGAGTGGAGAGACCATACTGGTGGGGCCAGACTATCTGATGCGCTCAGACTCTCGTCTGGAGAAGCGTTACCACAGCGTAATCCACTCTTTTCAATACCCAGAACAGGGTAAGGTAGACACGGTAGCCACACGTGCTGTACTCAAGCTGCAGCAGTCGGGACGGGGGAAAATATTTGACTATCGTCAACAGGAGGTGATTGTCTCCTATACCCCTCTGGAGATGTCGACCGGAATTAGCTACGCATTAATTGCCAAGAAAGATGTAGCAGAGGCCTTCTCTGCAGTGACAGCACTGGGTAACCTCATGCTGCTGTTGGGCATAGGGGCGATACTGATTATTGTCGGTGTCGCCTTCTCACTGAGTCGCTCCATCACCTCCCCGATCTTTGCACTACGCGATGTTGCCGCCTCTATCGGGGCCGGTAATCTACAGGTACAGATTGAGATCAAACAGGACGATGAGATTGGTGATCTGGCAACCAGCCTACAACATATGGCAGACAGCCTCGCTACAGCTCAACAGGAGAGTGATCGTCATGCCTGGATTGATAATGGGGTCGCAGCCATCAATAGTGTTATGCGCGGAGAACGCTCCGAACAGGAGTTGGCCGCTGAGGTCATTGAACAGCTCTGCAGAGGCAGTGAGGCGAGCATTGGGCTCCTCTATCTACGTAACGGGGAAGAGCTTCGACCCTATGGAAGATATGGCTACACACCCGACAACAGCCATGCCAACCACTACCGTTTGGGGGAGTCCATTGTGGGGCAAGCTGCAGAGCAGGCTAAAACCATTCACCTCTCCAACATCCCCAAGGGGTACCTCAAAATTAGCTCCAGCCTAGGAGCAACCACGCCTAAACATATTCAGGTCATTCCGTTCCTGTTTGAACAGAGCGTGGTGGGTGTAATTGAGTTGGGCAGTATTGAAGCGCTCAGTGAGGATGCCATGGAGGTGGTAGATCGCAGCCTTGAGTCAATAGGCATCGCTTTTCAGGCCGCAATCTCACGTAGCAAGCTGAAGCAACAAGCCCCAAATATAGAGATATAGACCCACTTATCACTGAGAACCAGATTTATGAAACTTAATATCGGTACTAAAATCAGCTTCAGCCACGGAGTAATGCTCCTCTTTATGTTGCTCATCAGCGGCTTTGTTCTCAAAAATTTGGACCGGATGATTGATGACTTCAGCTTTGTGATAGAGCACGATGCACCTGTAATTGCCAACATCAATAAGCTGCAAAAACTGGTAATTGATGTTGAGACGGGACAACGTGGTTTTATTATTACCGGTAAGGAGGTATTTCTAGAACCCTATACCGAGGGGTTAAGACAATTTCAGCAGCTTCTTGATACAGAAGAACAGCTGGTAAGTGATAACCCCCAGCAGGTAAAACGGCTACAGCGAATTGCACACTTATTGGAACAGTGGTTACAGCAGGCAGGTATTCCTGAGATCGAGGCACGCCACCGAGTCAATCAGGGGACAGTGAGTGCTGACCACCTACAACAGGTTGTGGGCAGCGCAAAAGGCAAGACCATTATCGACAACATTAGAGCCGTGGTGCAGGGGCTATCCAGCCATTACCATGAGGTTGAAAGTCCAGCCGCTCAACTACTGGCTAACCAAGCGCTGAAGGCGATGATAGACCAAGAGACTGGAGTACGTGGCTTTCTAATTTCTGGTAAGGAAGTTTTTCTCCAACCTTTCCACCAAGGAAAAATTGACTTCTCTAACCATATTCGGGAGCTGCGCAGAGTGGAATCCCAGCTTGAGCATAAGGCAGCAGAGGCCCAAGCCAACGATGCTGGAGGTCGAAATGATGAACTGTTATTAAATGATTTGGAGCGTTTATCCTCCAAGTGGCTGCAAGAGGTAGCCACCCCAGAGATTGAAGCACGGCGGGAGATGAATCGGCATCCAGAGACTATTGATGATGTAGCCCAAATGTTAGAGAGCGGTGTGGGGAAAGAGCTACAGGATCAGATGCGAATCGAGTTTGAAATATTTATCGATATCGAAGAGCAGTTAACTCAGAGTCGATATGCTGATGCCACAATGGTTGCCAACCAAACCCGAAATTTCACCATCGGCATCACCCTGCTATTTGTACTGATTGCCCTGATACTGGTGTTTCTGATTACCCGATCTATTACCACCCCTATTCTTGCACTGCGGGATGCCTCTACAGCCATTGGTGATGGCCAACTGGACACCCCGATTGAGATCCGAGGTAGAGATGAGATCAGCGAGTTGGCGACCAGTTTCCGACGCATGACCGGTAACCTATTGCAAGCCCAAGAGGAGAGCGATCGACGAAGCTGGGTTGATGAAGGGATATCACAGATTAACGATACCATTCGTGGAGAGAAGCCCTCACGAGAGCTCGCATCCAATATCATTGAGCAGCTCTGCAGTACACTTGGGGCCAGTGTAGGCATACTCTATCTGCGTATGGACAATGATCGGGATGGCAACCTGCTGAGTGAGCCGGAACTTCATCTCACCGGTAGTTACGCCTATATTGAGCGTAAAAACCTCTCTAGCCACTATCGTTGGGGCGAGTCTCTGGTGGGGCAGGCGGCACTGGAGGAAAAACCCATTCGACTCTCCAACATACCAGATGATTATGTCAAGGTCACCTCAGGATTGGGGGAGAGTGCCCCTCACCACCTACTGGTGGTGCCATTCTTATTTGAGCAACAGGTTATCGGGGTCATCGAGCTGGGGACCATCGAACCACTGCATAAGGATGCAACCGATTTGATCAGCCGTGTTGTTGAATCGATCGGCATCGCCTTCCAGTCTGCCAACTCACGAGAGGCCCTAGGGCTTGCCTTGAAAGACTCACAAACACTGTCAGAAGAACTCCAAGTACAGCAAGAGGAGCTACAAGAGAGCAACGAACAGTTAGAGGAGCAGTCTCAAGCACTGGATACTTCACGCAAGGATGTGGAGGAGCGTAATCGCCGTCTGCAATCTGCACAAGGGGAGCTTAATGAGCGGGCTGAGCAGCTGGAACAGTCGAGTAAGTACAAATCTGAATTCCTCGCCAATATGAGCCATGAGCTACGTACCCCACTGAACTCTATCCTGCTGCTCTCCAAGTTGATTGCAGGAGGGGATGTGGAGAGTGAGGAGGAGCGACGTAACAATGCACAGGTAATCTATGATGCGGGCAACGACCTGTTGGGGCTGATTAATGAGGTGCTAGACCTCTCGAAGATTGAGGCAGGCAAGATGGCCATCCATCTGGGCAATATTGATGTCACTCAGTTTGCCAACAGCTTTAAGTCACTGTTTGAACCTCAGGCAAAAGAGAAGGGGCTGGAGTTTAGCGTTCAGGTTGAAGAAGGTTTGCCACAGCATATTCAGAGTGATCAAGACCGTCTGCAACAGGTACTACGCAACTTCCTCTCTAATGCAATGAAGTTCACCCAAAGTGGAACCATTAGTGTAGAGGTGAGCGCAGTCACACCCTCATTGACACACAAGTTGATGACATTTGGCAACCTCAGAGAGCAGCTGCGCCAGCATCCACAGAACTATATCGTCTTTAGCATCTCAGATACTGGAGTGGGTATTCCTGAAGAGAAACATCAACTGGTATTCGAAGCCTTCCAACAGGCCGATGGCTCTACCAGCCGTACCTATGGAGGGACTGGACTGGGGCTCTCTATCTCTAATCAGATCGCCGCTATGCTGGAAGGTGCTCTGGCACTCAACTCAAGCACCAAAACCACAGACCATGGTTCAACCTTCAGCATTGTCATACCGATATCCCCCAGTATGGCACTCTCTGCCGTTGCTGAGACAACCGCTCAACTGGAGCAGAGTATTGCAGAACCAGAGTCAACCCTTGATGTATCCGCTCCTTGGGTAGGAGCATCACTGGTGGATGATCAGATGACCACCTCACCCAAGGATGAGCGCACCCTGTTGGTGGTTGAAGATGACCCACGTTTTGCCCAGACCTTGATCGATTTGGGTCATAAACACCGCTATAAGGTAATCCATGCCGGTACCGGTACTGAAGGGGTGCGGTTGGCAGAGCACTATCGACCCTCAGCAATTCTGTTGGATATTCAGCTACCTATTCTAGATGGGTGGGGGGTGCTACGCCATTTGAAGAAAAACCCAGATACCCGACATATACCGATTCATGTTCTTTCAGTAATGGAAGAGCAGCAGTTTGGTTACCGTTTGGGTGCTGCGGAGTATCTGGTGAAACCCGTAAAACCAGAGGAGTTGGAAGAGGCCTTTGAGCATATCGAAGTCCAGCTGAAGCAGGCGGTCAAAAAACTGCTGGTGGTTGAGGATAATGATATTGAACGCGAGTCGATCATCAAGCTGGTGGCATGCGGGCATGATATCGAGTGTATTGGTGTTGGGACAGGTGCTGAGGCTCTAGAGGAGCTGCGGAAGAACCACTACGATGCCTTTATCCTAGACCTGCAGCTGCCTGATATGAGTGGTTATGAGGTGCTGGAGGCAGTTGCAGCAGACACTGTGATCCAGCGCATTCCAACCATTGTCTATACCGGTAAAGATTTAAGTATGGCGGAGGAGAAGCAGCTCCGTATTTATGCCGAGAGTATTGTACTAAAAACTGCAGAATCTCCAGCACGCCTACTGGATGAGACCAGTATTTTCCTCCACCGCGTATGGACGGATCTCAGTGAAGATAGACAAAAGTTACTGACCGAGGTCTCCAATACCGATGAGCAGTTTAAGGAGCGCACCATCCTGCTGGTCGATGATGATATTCGTAACACCTTTGCCCTCAGTGCGGTGCTAGAGAAGAGGGGCTTAACAGTGCGTGCAGCCGATAATGGAGAAGAGGCTCTTGAGCTGCTCGATGAGCATGCAGACAAGATTGATCTGGTATTGATGGATATCATGATGCCCGTAATGGACGGATATGAGGCCACCCGCAAGATACGTGAACAGAAACGTTTTGAGAAGCTACCCGTTATTGCGTTGACTGCAAAGGCACTGAAAGAGGACCGGGATCTCTGTATTGCTGCAGGTGCCTCAGACTATATGACTAAACCGATTGATTATGACCAACTCTTTTCATTGATTCGAGTCTGGTTATCAACCATGGATCACTAGAGTAGAGAGTATGAAGCAAGAACAAATAATACCTCCTGTGGCAGATGCCCCCATCCTGGTGGTTGATGACAAGCCTGAGAATCTGCACTCCTTTCAGATGATCTTGAGTCGTGAAGGGTTTGAGGTCGTGACAGTCGACTCAGGTATGAAGGCACTTAAATATTTAATGAATAACCCAGTCGCTCTGGTCCTGCTGGATGTGCAGATGCCAGAGATCAGTGGCTTTGAGACCGCCCAGATGATTCGGCAACGGGAAGACTTTGAAGAGCTGCCTATTATATTTATCTCAGCCACACAAAATACCGACGAACTAATCAATCAGGGCTATGCCGTAGGGGCATTCGACTACCTAACCAAACCAATTGACCCGCGGATTCTGGTTAATAAGGTAAAGCTATTCCACCGCCTCTACATACAGCAAAAAACCCTAGAGGAGCGTAATCGAGCTATCACTGCACTCAACTGCGCACTAGAAAATAATGAGACTTTGAAAGAGGCTGTTGAGTCTGCAGAACGCGCTGGGCGTGCCAAGGATGAGTTTCTCGCCTCCATGAGCCATGAGCTGCGCACGCCACTGACTACGGTGATTGGTAATGGTGAGTTGATGGGGGATACATCATTGACCTCCTATCAAAATGAGTTGCTGGACTCCATGACCATCTCAGGCAAGAGCCTGCTCTATCTGATTAATGACATTCTCGATACCTCAAAGATTGAGGCAGGCAAATTCGAGATTGACCATACCAAATTTGATCTCTGCGTACTGTTACGCGAGCTACGCCATATTTTCCAGAAACGTGCCGAAAAGGCGGGGTTACAGTTCCAGATTGAGGAACAGATCAACACCCATATTCACTGTATCGGTGACGGAAAGCGACTGACCCAAGTTCTGGTAAATCTGTTGGGTAATGCCATTAAATTTACTCAGCAGGGCGCAGTCAAGTTGACCATCGCCAAGGATCATAACGACAAGCATCCCGGAATACGGTTTATCGTTGAGGATACTGGGATCGGGATTGAGCAGAAGACGGTAGACCGCCTGTTTAAGCCTTTTGAACAGGCGGACCAGAGCATCTCTGGCCGTTTTGGAGGCACAGGGCTCGGACTCTATATCTCCTCCAACCTTGTAACCTTGATGGAGGGGGAACTCTTTGTAGAGAGTGAACCCGGAAAGGGGTCAAAGTTCTATTTGACACTACCACTGGAGCAAGTTGAGGAGGAGGGTGCTGAATCGGCAAAGAGCCTTACAACCAACACTCAACCTGAAGCACCACAGCTTTCCGGCCGTGTATTGATTGCAGATGATGCACCAGAGCTACAGCTTCTGATTCGGAGGATGGTAGAGGTCACGGGGGTTGAGGTGATCATTGTGAGTAATGGACAGGAGGCACTGGATTCTGCCTTGGCCTCCCCTTATGAGCTGATTTTAATGGATATGCAGATGCCCGTTATGGATGGTATCGAGGCAACCCGAAGGATTCGGGACTCTGGGAATCAGGGCGCTATTGTTGCATTGACTGCCAATGTGATGGAGCAGCACCGAAAACAGTTTGAGAAGGCGGGGTGTAACGGCTTCTTAACCAAACCGATTGACCGAGCGCTGCTATACGATGTGTTGTCTGAACACTGTACCGTTATTGGTTGAGGATACCCCTCCACTTCTCTGTGGAGGGGCAGTGGAGGGCATCCACTCTATTCCACCGTTGCGCCCTCACGTGAACGTCTTGCTACACGCAGATAACGTGAATCAGTAGCAGCCAGCAGCCCACCCAGAGACATGATCAACACACCCATCCAGATCCACTGAATAAAGGGTTTGTAGTAGACCCGCATGGCCCAGGCACGACTCCCCTTGATCGGTTCTCCCATCGCCACATAGAGGTCACGGAACAGCCCCTCATCAATCGAGGCCTCCGTCATGGGCATCCCCTGTACGTTGTAGATACGCTTCTCTGGGTGCAGGGTTGCGACCTGTTGGTCGTTTTTATCATAGACGTAGACCAGCGCTTCAGTGGTGACATAGTTAGGGCCTTTACGCTCTACCATGCCATCCAAGCGGAAGGTATAACCACCGGCCTCAACTGTACTGCCCGGCTCCATGCGCACATCCTTCTCAACACTAAAGGCGTTGGAGAAACCCACACCAATGATGAATACACCCAAGCCAGCATGGGCCACCAGCATCGCCACATGGCTGCGTGAAAGCTTCCCGCTTTTCTGCTTACGACTCCAAAAGTCATACAGCATCGAGGCGATCACCCAGAGTGCTACCACGCTGCTGAGACTAAGTTGAATGGAACTCTCACCAAAGATCAGATAAGGCAACAGCAGACCGATCACTACAGAGCCAATCAGCAGCAGTCGTTGCTGACTGATTACCCGCTCTAGGCGGTCAGCTTTCCAGCGAATCACCGCACTGATACCGATCAGGAATGACATCGGCAACATGATCGGTACAAAGACCGTGTCAAAGTAGGGAGGGCCTACCGAGATTTTACCCATACCCAATGCGTCCAGAATCAACGGGTAGAGTGTACCAATCAGTACCGTCAAGGTTGCCACCACCAACAGTACATTATTGATCAGCAGCAGTGTCTCTCGCGAGAAGGTCTCAAATTTTCCACCACCACTGATGGCAGGAGCACGCCAAGCGTAGAGCGCCAGAGAGCTACCGATGACGATACCAAGGAACATCAAAATAAAGATGCCTCGCGCAGGGTCAGAGGCAAAGGCGTGGACCGATACCAATACCCCGGAACGCACCAGGAAGGTGCCAAGCAGACTGAGTGAGAAGGTGAAGATTGCCAACAGCACGGTCCACACCTTGAAGGCCCCCCGTTTCTCAGTGACCGCCAGAGAGTGGAGCAGGGCAGTACCCATTAGCCACGGCATAAAGGAGGCGTTCTCTACGGGGTCCCAGAACCACCAGCCGCCCCAGCCTAGCTCGTAGTAGGCCCACCAGCTACCGATACCGATACCCAGCGTAAGGAATACCCAAGATGCAGCCGTCCAAGGGCGAGACCAACGTGCCCAAGTGGCATCCAGATGTCCACCAATCAGTGCTGCAATAACAAAGGCAAAGGGGACGGCAAAACCAACATAGCCCATATAGAGCATTGGCGGATGAATCACCAAACCGGGGTCTTGTAGTAGCGGATTGAGGTCACGTCCATCCAGTGGAACCGGCATCAGACGGTCAAATGGGTTGGAGGTGAGCAATAAGAACAGCAGAAAGCCGATAGCAACCAGCCCCAATACCGCCAGTGCTCGGGCTGTCAAAGTGGTTGGCAGGCTCTTACTGAACCAGGTTACTGCAGCCCCCCACATGCTCAACATAAAGGCCCACAACAGCAGTGACCCCTCGTGACCACCCCATACAGCACTCACCTTGTAGATCATCGGTAGCTGTGAATTGGAGTGTCCGGCAACATATTTGACGGAGAAGTCATCCTGTACAAAACTGGTCGCCAGTAACAGGATCGCCAGTAGCATGAATAAGAACTGTGCCTGTGCCGCAGGGCGTGCTATCGCTACCCAGTTTGCGATGCCGCGTTGTGCACCCAGCAGTGGAATCACCCCCTGTATGATTGCGATACTCAGCGCTATCATCAGCGCAAAATTACCCAGTTCTGGAATCATTGTGCTGCCCTCGTGCTGGCTTCAGCATTAGCAGCAGCTTTCGCTTCGTTGGCCTGTTTCATCCGCTCTTTCCCCTCTTTATGCCCCTTCTCCAGTGCCTCGGCGACCTCAGGTGGCATGTAGTTTTCATCATGTTTTGCCAGTACCTCGTCGGCGACAAAAACACCATCATTCCCCAATTGACCCAGCGCTACGATACCCTGTCCTTCACGGAATAGATCGGGGAGGATACCGGTGTAGGCCACGGTTACCTTGTCTGCTTCATCGGTCACATCAAAACGTACCGTTAACCCTTCGTTCTGATCACGGTTGAGGCTACCGTTGGCGACCAAGCCACCAAGACGGAAGGTGTGCCCCTTGGGGGCTTCCCCTGCAACCACCTGAGTGGGGCTGTAGAAGAGGTTGATATTCTCATTCAGCGCCTTCATCATCAGGGTCACAGCACCGGCCACACCTGCAACAATCAGTAGAACCAGTAGTAATCGCTTTTTTCTCTTTGGTGTCATAACACTTCTCTTCTATTCTCTTCTATTTATTATTAATGAATCGTTTGTGACTCAACTCAAAATCAGGAGTTGGACTCTTGGCGTAGGCGGCGAGCGATGCCTTGGCGTGCCTCACGACCACTACGCAGTGCACCTAACAGGTTCAGCAATAGGGTAACCAACGCAATACCGTAAGCAGCCATTACATATCCACTGTGGTCACGAATATTGAGTGCTGCAATGGAGTTGGCCGTGACAACTGTCTTCTCTGCACTTTGTTGAACGCTGCCATTCACATGTGCCCCCCAATGGGTACGCAGCTGTCCCGGCAGGTTTCCACTAAATTGTACCTCCACCTGTGTCGCTGAGTCAGACAGCAGAATACGGTGCTGGTTCCCCTCAGACTCGATCTTCTCTACCGTACCCCGTAGCTCAATCGGCTGTTGTGTGGATACTAGCTCAGAAGGGGCCAGAATTGGGGCGGAAGTGACCGTTAGATGGTGGTAGCCGATATACCCTACTGCTAACAGCGGGATGATCCAGTGGGCTATTTTGATCTTCATCTCGGGCAGTGCCTCTACCCAACTGCCGCGTGAATCTTGTTGCAGGGTAAGCGCACGGGCACGGATCAATGTCACCACGACAAAGAAGAGTGAGAGTGCGATCATCAGGGTCATCATCGAGGTGAGCATGGTTAGCTCCATCGAGGGCTTGGCAATTTTGGAGATGGTCGCCCCTTGATGCAGCGTGTTCCACCACTCCACCGAGAAGTGGATAATGGGGATATTGACCACACCCACCAACGCCAATACCGCACTGGCCCGCGCCGCATTCTGGCGATCATCCATCGCTGCACGCAGTGCCATATAACCAAAGTAGAGGAATAGCAGAATCAGCTCTGAGGTGAGACGGGCATCCCACTGCCACCAAGTACCCCAAGTCGGTTTGCCCCAGATCGATCCGGTGATTAGCGCCAAAAAGGTAAATGCAGCACCAATCGGGGCGCAGGCAGCGGCAAAGGTGTCGGCCAGCTTGATACGCCAAATCAGGAAGATCGCTCCAGAGATCGCCATCGCCATATAGATCATCATCGAATTGGAGGCAGCGGGTACATGGAGGAAGATGATGCGATAGCTCTCCCCCTGCTCAGAGTGGGTGGGTGCAACCGCAAAACCGATATAGAGGCCAACCAGTAGCAGTCCGAAAGAGACCCCAGCAAGCCAAGGGAGCAGCCTCCCAGACATCTCATAGAAGTGTTTAGGGGAGGAGAAGCGGTAGATAAAGGCAGGTAGTTTCATAGTGTAGTGGTTATGTAGGTATCTAATGAGTACAGTTTTTATTATTCTTGAAAAGCGAATCTCGAGGCAGCTATTGTTGTTCCCTTAACTGGTACTAATCCTGATTGAAGCGGCCGTTGCAAGTGGAGAGAGGGCCAGCGTAAACAGCAGCAGTGCTCCCATAACATAGAGGTAACCATCCACAGGTAGCCCTGCTGCAGCCTCATTGACCGCCAGTGCACCGAAAATCAGTACTGGAATAAACAGGGGTAAGACCAACAGTGAGAGCAGTACGCCGCCCCGTTTCAGACCGACCGTCAACCCCATGCCGATGGCCCCAACCAGGCTGAGAATGGGGGTACCAAGTGCAAGAGTGATGACCAGTGTCTTCATCGCCTCGAAGGGGAGGTAAAGCAGTACCCCTAACAGCGGAGCGATAAACAGTAGCGGTAGCCCCGTTACCAACCAGTGGGCGAGAATCTTAGCCAGTACCAACACCGAAAGCGGGTGGTGGCTCAGGGTGATCTGCTCCAGTGAGCCATCTTCATAGTCGGAGCGGAACATGCTATCCAGTGAGAGCATCGCAGAGAGCAGTGCGGCCACCCAGATAATGCCGGGGGCAATGGTCTCCAGTACAGTGGGGGACGGGCCTACACCGAGTGGAAACAGGGTCACCACAATAACAAAGAAGAGCAGGGGATTTGCCAGTTCACCACGGTGACGAAAGGCGAGGGTGAGGTCGCGTTTCAGCACCTGATAGAAGGCATTGCTCAATGAACCAGAGCGGTCTATTTCGCTATTCATGCTGCCGCTTTTGCCTCCATGGTTGCCGCCTCTTCCAGATTAAGTGCGGTGTAGTAGCGATCATCCTGTTTCAGTGGATGGTGGGTGGTGAGGATGATGATGCCACCGTTGGCAACATGGTTTTCAAAGATCTCCTCAACCACCTTGATCCCTTTGCGGTCCAATGCCGTGAAGGGCTCATCAAGAATCCATACCTGTGCCTCGGTGGCGAGCAGCCGAGCCAGTGCAACACGGCGGTTCTGCCCCGCAGAGAGGTGACGGCAGGGGATATCCTCATAACCGCGCAGGGAGAGGCGGGCGAGAATATCGAACAGATCCTCATCACTTTTAGAGGCTGAGAGCGCCTGAGAAAAGTGGAGGTTTTCCAGTGCCGTCAACTCTCCCTTAATACCATTGTGGTGCCCCAGATAGGCGGCATCCGCATAGTAGTCCGCACGCTCTTCAGCGATGTCCTTGCCTTTCCAGAGGATGCTCCCTTCGCTCGGCATCATGACACCGCAGAGTAGACGCAACAGGCTGGTTTTACCACACCCATTACGCCCCTCAATCTGCAAGATCTTACCGGGAGGGATCTCTATATTGAGGTGGCTGAAGAGAATACGATCTCCACGGATGCACTCCAGATCGACCGTGGTCAAGCTGTTGTTGGCAGTGGTTGTTTGTGATGTCTCTTCCAAGGGGTCCTCTCTTCCTCCTAAACTGGAGGGCGATTTTAGCACAGAGAATCAGCGACGGAACGGGTTACGCAGATCCTGTTGGATGGTGGTCACCCGGTTGGATATATCGTTGACTTTCTTGCGGATGGTGGCCATCTCTTCGTGCAGTTCATTCTGAATCATCTGCACATTACGCGCCGACTTATTCAGCTCGGTACCCATGCGTCCCACGCCCTTGACCATATCGGAAAAACCACCATTGAGGCGCTCTACGCCACGGTTAAGCTCGTTGATCGGTTTTGTAAGCGAGGCAACTTGCTTGCTGACCGCTGTAATAGCAAGCTGGTTGGCTTTGCTCTGCTCTGAGATATCATAGATGGTCTTGATTAACACCACTGCAGCGGCAACCAGAAACAGGCGCACCAGCAGTGGTGTACGAAAGGCGGGGGGGGGCTCAGTGGCAATTACGGCAGGTACGGCGGTTTGAACGGACTCCCCCTCAGTCACAGCTTCACTCATGCTTCTGCTTCCTCATCCAATTTTTGCTGCTCTTCGGCGCGTTGATACCACTGTTGCGCCTTCTCTTCATCCTTTTCGACACCATCACCGCTGTCGTAGATCATCCCCAGAGTCACCATCGATCCAGATAGTCCTTGACGAGCCGCTTTGGTAAACCACTCAATCGCAAGATCCATATTACGCTCGGTGCACTCTCCCTGGTAGTACATAAAGCCAAGGCTGTGCTGCGCAAAGGGGTGCTTCTTCTCGGCAGCCTCTTTCATCATCGCGTAGGCCTTGGCATCATCCTGACTCCAAACCAGTCCATTTTGGTGGATGATAGCGACACGAAACAGTGCCTCGGGCTCCCCTTGGTCAGCCAACGGGGTGAGGTGCTGCATCGCTAGGGAGAAGTTCTTGGTCTCAAAGGCGGCCAATCCATCAGCCAGCTGAAAGCTCATATTTTCAGGCATATTCGGTTCCACTCCTTAAGTGGGTACTATGGGTCTTAATGGTGGCCCAATATAGCAAAGTTTCCACCGCCACTGTACCCTTTAGCACATCAAACAGCAGGAGAGATGATCATGGAGCGATTGGCAGTCATTGGTGGTACCGGTTTGGAGCAGATGGAGGGGTTGAAACAGATAGAGAGACATACGCTAGAAACCCCATTTGGCTCCCCTTCATCCGACTTGATTGAGATGGGGGATGGTCAGCGTTCAATTCTGTTTCTCTCACGCCATGGGGAGGATCACGCGATTCCACCACACAAGGTCAACTATCGAGCCAATATCTGGGCACTAAAAGAGATGGGGGTCAAACAGGTTGTTGCAGTGGCTGCAATTGGTGGGATTACCAAGGCGATGTTGCCGGGGCAGGTCTCTATCCCCAACCAGATCATTGACTATACCTGGGGGCGTGAACACACCTTTTTTGATGGCCCTCAGGTGGAGCATATCGACTTTAGCTGGCCCTATTGTGAGGCGTTGCGTACTCAACTGTTACAGGCGGCATCGGCTACTGGGGTGAATGCAGTGGATGGCGGCACCTACGGAGCCACACAGGGACCACGGCTGGAGAGTGCCGCTGAGATCAGCCGCATGGAGCAAGATGGCTGCGATATTGTGGGAATGACAGGCATGCCAGAGGCCGGATTGGCCAGAGAGCTGGAACTCTGTTATGCCTGTTGTGCGGTATCGGCCAACTGGGCAGCAGGGAAGAGCGAAGGAGAGATTACTATGGAGGAGATCACCGAGAATTTGAAGTCGGGGATGGCGCAGGTGAAAGAGATTATTAACGCTTTATAGTATCTCTCACCTATATAGAGCACTGAAAGTGGGCTCTAATTGCTTTCTCAGCTCCATCCACGGGGCGCTACCGCAGACTGTGAAGGGAAGGGGAATGACGAGTTCCGTAACCCTCTTCTGAATCGATGCCAAGTTACCGTTATCTGGCTGTTGCTGTTGCTGTTGGTTAAGGATAATTGCGGCCAAGGTGAGGCCATGGCTCAAAATAGCATGTCGTGCGAGCAGTGTTTGATTGATCGCACCCAGCCGATCCTCAGCAACCAAAATTACCGGTAGCCCCAGCGCAACAGCCAAATCTGCATTTAACGCCTGTTCTGCAATGGGGGAGTAGAAACCACCAGCCCCTTCAACCAACACTCTATCTTGCTCTGTAGCCATTGGTGTTTCACAGGCGGTAACCAGCTGCTGTAGGGTGATGGTAGTTCCACTATTACGAGCAGCCAGCTCGGGAGAGAGGGCTGGCTCAAAACGGTAGGGGGTCACTGTCTCCAGTGAGTCAGCCGTTTGACTCGCCTGTTGCAGCATATAGCCATCAGCAGGAAACAGTCGCTCACCTTGGTGGTTGGGCTGACAACCTGATTCAATCGGCTTACGAGGAAAAACAGATCCGCCCTTGTGCGCAATTAACGCAGCAAGGGCGGCAGTGACTTCACTTTTACCCACACAGGTATCAGTGCCAGTAATAAAAAAGCCGTTTCTCTCTGTCACAGGAGGGGGGGAGGCTAGACTACTGAGTGAGCCGCTCCATCGCCTCACGATACTTGGCAACCGTGTTCTCCACCACCTCTTGAGGTAGCTCAGGACCGGGGTTCTTTTTATCCCAGTCCAGCGTCTCCAGATAGTCACGCACATACTGCTTGTCAAAGCTGGGTGGACTGATGCCAGGCTGGTACTGGTCCGCAGGCCAGAAGCGAGAGGAGTCTGGGGTCAGCACCTCATCAATCAACACCAGATTGCCATCCTTGTCCTGACCAAACTCAAACTTGGTATCCGCGATAATAATGCCACGCTCCAACGCGTAGGCAGCCGCCTCTTTATAGAGCTGCAGACTGACATCACGCACCTGTTCTGCCAGCTCTTGGCCTAACAGTTTTACAGTGTGGGCGAAATCAACATTCTCATCATGATCACCGACATCGGCCTTGGTCGAAGGGGTGTAGAGCGGCTCTGGTAGCTGATCAGCCTGTTGCAGTCCTGCAGGTAGCTCAATACCGCAGACTGCGCCACTGCGCTGATAATCCTTCCAGCCGGAGCCGATGATATAGCCACGTACAATAGCTTCAACAGGCAGCGCCTTAAGGCGGCGCACTACGATGGCATGATCTTTTACAGGTTCACGCTCTGCGGCATCCGGTAGCGCCTGCTCCAGTGTCATCTCTGCCAAGTGGTTAGGGATGATATTTTGGGTACGCTCAAACCAGAAGTTCGCTACGGAGGTGAGTACAGCCCCCTTACCACTGATAGGGGTCGGGAGGATCACATCAAATGCAGAGAGGCGATCGGTGGTGATAATCAACATATGATCATCATCGATCTCGTAGATGTCGCGCACCTTGCCTTTGTGGATGAGAGGGAGTGAGGTAATTTGGGTTTCAAAAACGGTATTCATAAATCAATTCTATAGTGAAAAACAGACGTGATATTCTAACCGATTTTAGCAACTTGGAAATATAAACAATGGCAAAAGAGATCATCGCAACAGAGCGTGCCCCACAGGCGATTGGTACCTACTCACAAGCAGTAAAGGTGGACAACACCGTCTACCTCTCTGGGCAGATCCCACTGGTACCGGAGACCATGGAGATGGTGGAGGGGGATATGGAAGTGCAGATTGTACGCGTATTTGAGAACCTGACGGCAGTGGCTGAAGCGGCAGGCGGCAGATTGAATGATGTGGTGAAGCTCAACATCTTCCTCACCGATCTCGGCCACTTTGCACTGGTCAACGAGGTCATGGCTCGTTACTTTGATCAGCCCTATCCCGCTCGTGCAGCCATTCAGGCGGCTGCGTTACCGAAAGATGCTCAGGTGGAGATGGATGCGGTGATGGTGATTGAGTAGGTCAAACAGGTCGAACAGATTTGGCTCATCTCAGCCGTTAGAGATGAGCCAAGTGGAACTACACGGCTGTCCCCGAAAATTTGTGAAATCTGCAATTTACCTCAAAACTATTTTTTAATGCATCTTGGGTGCGAATATGTCCCCCAGCCAGTAATCGCCCCCCAAGAAAGTCTATTCCAATCTTTAAATGGCCCTGAAATCGGTAGGTAGGGTGCTGGCTTGATGAGGCATATCAGGCCACACTCTGCTTCTGCTCAAAGATGGATTTGAAAAGTTCACGTTTCGCCTCATTCATCTGTTTAACGAGTTATTGTCAAATCTGGTGTTTGGGGCATCAAATCAGGCGGACATCTGGTTCTTTGAAATTACCTCAATTCCGTCTTTAAATTTTACTCCTTCAATCACCTTGGCAAGGTAATCAAAGCCCCGTAATCTGATCCATTTCTGTTCCGCACACTGACTCAGCTTAAACATCATATGGAGCATTCCGTCCCGGTTGAGGCAGCCCTTGGTTCGCTTGGTTCTGTGGCAGATAGTACCGAAGGTCGATTCAATCGGGTTACTGGTGCGAATGCTCTGCCAATGCATAGCAGGAAAATCATAGAAGGCCAACAGCTCCTCTCGGTCTTTTTGTAGGCTCAGTGTAGCCTTTGGGTATTTGGCCCCATAGCTCTCAACAAATAGGTCAAAGGCGTTACCGGCATTGGTTCTAGTCTCAGCCATCCAGATTTGATGCAGTGCCTTCTTTGCTTTGGGCTGAGCGGTTTTTGGCAGATGGTTTAGGATGTTGGCGGTCTTATGGACCCAACAGCGCTGGTGTCTTGTTTCAGGGTAAACCTCTTCTATTGCAGAGCAGAAGCCCATGGCTCCATCACCAATAGCAAGCCGGGGGCTATTCATACCACGCCCTTTCAGTTGTAGCAGCACCTCTCGCCAGCTCTGGGTTGACTCCCGGATTCCATCTTCAATAGCAAGAAACTGTTTCTGGCCGCGCTCATTAACCCCAATGATTACCAGTGCGCAGAGCTTCTCTTTTTCAGCACGCAGGCCTGAGTAGATGCCATCTGCCCAGATATAGACCCACTGGTCTTTGCTTAGTGATGCGGAGCACCACTCATCATACTGTTTTCCCCACTCTTTCTTGAGGCGGGAGATCGTACTGGCAGAGAGTCCTTCTGCATCATTTCCGACCAACACCTTCAAGGCGGCTCCCATCTCTCCTGTAGATATCCCCTTTAAATAGAGCCACGGCAGGGC
>Ga0233447_1001619_pt1 | contig 18147 bp, 16 predicted proteins | sample SI_124_October20_3_FD_183014 | JGI IMG/M metagenome (GOLD analysis project Ga0233447, IMG submission 183014) | Seawater microbial communities from Saanich Inlet, British Columbia, Canada - SI_124_October2016_135_MG | ecosystem: Environmental > Aquatic > Marine > Inlet | place: Canada: British...
CCAAACTTTCCTTTTTTATGTTTGATGGTTTCAGGTGGTAACTCACAAATCATTTTAGTTCGCGATTATCTGAAAATGGAAGTTATTGGGCAAACATTAGACGATGCTGCCGGCGAAGCTTTTGATAAATGTGCTAAAGTTATGGGATTACCTTATCCCGGCGGGCCACATGTTGACAGACTTGCAAAAAATGGTGACCCACAAAAATTCAAGTTTTCGAAACCTAAAGTTCCTGGGTTGGATTATAGTTTTAGTGGATTGAAAACCAATTTCCTTTATTTTTTAAGGGATAATTTAAAAGAAAATGAAAATTTTGTTGAAGAGAACAAGGAAGATTTATGTGCATCGTTGCAATTTACTATTGTTGAGATTTTGCTAATTAAATTGAGACTAGCAGCAAAACAAACCGGAATCAGAGAAATAACAGTTGCTGGTGGTGTTTCGGCAAATTCCGGATTAAGGAAGGCATTAAAGGAAAATGCAAAAAAAATGGACTGGAATTTAATAATCCCCAAATTTGAATATACAATGGACAATGCTGCAATGATTGCAATAACAGGGTATTATAAATATTTAAACAACGAATTTGCCGGACAAAATGTAGTTCCGTTTGCCAGAACACAACTTTGAACGTTTACGTTTATAGTGATTTAAGCAGCATGATCGTTAAATGGTTTTATCTTTTTTAATTCATCCTTTTTACTTAAAAGTTCATTTTCTAAATCAAAATCAATTTGTAATCCTAGCCAGAATTTTGCTGAATTTCCAAAATAATTGGAAAGGCGCAAAGCGGTATCGGCAGTTATCCGTCGTTTCTTTTTTAAAATTTGGCTAATGCGGGTTTGAGGAATTCCAATTTCTTTTGATAAGCGATAAGCAGAAATTTTAAGAGGGTTTAGAAATTCTTTCAACAAAACTTCTCCGGGATGAATATTGTTTAGCTTTTCCATAATTCAATGATAATCAACAATTTTTACCTTAAATGCATTTCCATTTTTCCAATTAAATATTATTCTCCATTTCTGATTTATTCTAATGTTATAAAATTTTTTTAAGTTTCCCCTAAGTTTTTCTAAACTATTTGAAAGCGGAATCCTTAAATCTATAAGATTGACTGAATTGTTTAGCATTTTTAATTTTCTCCTTGCAAATTGTTGAATTTCTTTTGGTAATTTTGTCGAATACTTTCCAAACCATACTTTTTCTGTTTCTTTCGATTGAAAAGATTTAATCATACTAACGCAATAAGTTACTAACGTTAAAGATAAGTAAGTTTATTTGAAATCATAATTATTCAATTGAATTAATTGTTATAAATTCTATTATAGTTTTTTGAAAAGAAATCTGGCATGAAATTCCAAAAGAAACTTATTCATGGTACATTAATAAAACGTTATAAACGTTTTTTGGCCGATATAAAATTGGATGATGGTACAGAAGTGGTTGCACACTGTACCAATTCAGGTTCAATGAAAAGTTGCCTTGAAAGTGGGGCAGAAGTTTATTTGACACCAGTGAATGACCCAAAACGCGAGACAAAATTTACCTGGGAGATGATTAAAATAAATGGCGACTGGGTTGGAATAAATACTGGCAATCCGAATAAACTGGCTTTTGAAGCTATTTCAGCAGGAACAATTCCTGGGTTGGAAAGGTACACTTTTGTAAAAAGGGAAGTTAAATTTGGTGATTCCAGATTTGACGTTTTTGCTGAAAATGAGTTGGAAAAGTGTTTTATTGAAGTAAAAAATGTATCGATGAAAGAGGGAAAGTATGCCCTTTTCCCGGATGCTGTTACAATTCGGGGACAAAAACATCTGAAAACTTTAATGGAAGTAAAATTAAATGGAATGCGGGCTGTAATGCTTTTTATTATTCAGCGGAGTGATGTTGAAATTTTTGCACCCGCCACCGAAATCGATCCCCAATATTCAAAATTATTAAAAGAAGCAGTTAAAGCTGGCGTTGAAGTGATTGCAATGCAGGCAAAAGTTACACCCCAAAATATTGAATTAGTAAAAAAACTGCCATTCGAAATATAAAAAGGAATTTCTTTTACTGATGCAGTGAAACAAGGTTCGGCGAAGCTAATTTTAATTTTCCCTTTTTTTTCCGGGTGTGGCGAATTCCTATTCGCCATTAGGATAGGGAGTTTCCAACTCCCTGAATTTTGCTTGACTTGGAAAGTCAAGCTCCATTTCTTGCGTATCTGCTATAAAATGTCAATGTCGATTAATGTAACACACACACACTTAAACAGTGCCATATATTTTCTCTTTTTTGAGAGTTTAAAATTTTAAGTAAATTTGTTTCCAGTAAAACAGGGATAAATATGAATACTCAGTACATTACCGATAAAAAGGGAAAAAAAATAAGTGTGATACTGCCAATCAGAGAATATAAAAAAATGATGGAGCAGATAGAAGAATTGGAAGATATAAAATTGTACGATAAAGCTATTGAAAGTGATGATGAGGCGATTCCTGCTAATCAGGTTTTTAATGAAATAGAGTCGAAACGCCATGAATTACGAAGTTGAAATTATACGTAGTGCTGTAAAACAATTAGAAAATTTGTCCCGAACTGATTACTTAGCAGTAAAATCAAAAATAATAAGTCTCTCGGTAAATCCACGCCCCAAAGGTTGTATAAAACTAAAAGGAAGACCTGCGTACCGAATCCGACAGGGGAACTTCAGGATTATTTATGATATTTTCGATAATACTTTATCTGTCCGGGTTATTGTAATTGGAAACCGGAAAGAAGTTTACAGGTAGCTATTTTTTCAACCTGTTTCTTTAATCAATAAATTGTTGATTTTTTGTTATCTGCAAAGTGGCTTGAAATGTTGAACTGGACAAGGAGATTCCAACTCCCTGAATTTTGCTTGACTTGGAAAGTCAAGCTCCCTGGAAATGTGGTTCGGAAACCACATCACCCTCAAAGAAATTTCAAAACAAACATAGTTTATAAACATAATTTTCTATTTTTAAACAGTCTCTAAATCTTAATTCTTTTTGACTTATGCTGACGCTGATTTGAGGATTTTGCCTTGTGGAAAGTTTTGGGACTTGGTTCAATTGGATAGGAGCTTTTTGGATATATTATGAATGACACTCGGTTTGAAGGAATCCCCATGATTTTGGAAACGCCAAACATTGAGATTTGGGCTGAAGAAATTCAACGATTAAAAAATATGCAGAAATGATGGAAACAGTTTATTTAAATGGAGAATTTCTTTCAAAAGAAAATGCTAAAATCTCGCCTGACGATCGCGGTTTTATTTTTGCCGATGGTGTTTACGAAGTTGTTAAATATTACAATGGTAAACCATTCAGGTACGACGATCATTTGGTCAGGCTAAAACATAGCCTTTCAGAAATTGCAATTGATTATCCGGGTTTGGATTCTTTGAAAGTTATTTTCGCTGAATTGCTTTCAAAAAATACTTTAATAGATAAACATGCTGGTGTTTACTTGCAGATTACCCGGGGCGAAAATAAACGGGTACATCATTTCCCAACTGAGGTTGTTCCAACTGTTTATGCTTTTTCTTTTGAGTTGCCCTCGTTTACAGAAAAACTTAAAAATGGAATCAGGGTAATTACTCACGAAGATATCCGTTGGTTGCGCTGCGACATAAAATCGGTTTCACTGCTTGCAAACACAATGTTGTACAACAAAGCGGTTGAAGCCGGGGCGTGGGAGTGTGTTTTAATTCGCAATGGAGTGGTTTCCGAAGCAACACATTCAAGTATTTTGGGGGTAAAAAACGGAGTTGTAATTACCCATCCACTTTCAAATTTAATATTGCCGGGTATTTCCAGGAAAGTAGTTTTGGAAATCTGTTCAGAAAATAATATTCTTTTTGAGGAACGTCCAATTTTAAAATCGGAGTTTTACGACATGGATGAAATAATACTTGCCGGAACCGGAAGCGAAATTACTCCTATTATTCAAGTTGACGATAAGATTATTGGTAACAATAAACCCGGGGAAATAACCCGTTTTGTTCAGCAAAAGTTTTTTGAAAAAGTTAATAATTCAACTTAATTTGTTTATGCCAAATGCATCCCATCGAAATAACCGGGTTGCATCCAGGGCAACGATTTGCTATTGTAAAACGGATTCAATGAAACATGGAGTTCTTTCATTTTTTCGTCGCTAAATGGTTTAAACGATTTGACAGTTTCAATATTTTTTTGCAAAACCTCCAGATTATCGATTCCAATTACTGCTGCCGTTACCCCTTTTAAACTAAGTGCATATTTTACAAGATCGTCAGGATCCAGCCCATTTACAGTTTCCCGTGGGCGGATAACTTTCATAGCAAGCACTCCCATCCCTTTTTTTGCAGCAAACGGAACCGGCTGTTCTTCAAATAATTCACCATTCTGATGGTGGTTTAATGCAATTAACATGGTATCGAAATCATACATTTCGGCAGCAAGTTTCATGGCCGAAGCGGAAGTGTGCCCGGTAAATCCAATATTTCTGATTATACCTTCTTCTTTATATTTATGTAACACCGGAAGCACACCATTTTTTGACCTGAATTGCCTAACTTCTTCTTCGTTTGTAATACTGTGGATTTGATATAAGTCAATATAGTCGGTTTGTAATCTTTTTAAACTTGTTTCAATGGTTTTTTTTGCATCGTCGGCATTACGTTCACCAACTTTTGTAGAGAGGAATATCTTACTTCTTATAGGTTTAAGGATTTTTCCAATCCTTTCTTCGCTGAATTGCTGGTCGTTTTTATAAAGTGCCGCCGTGTCCCAATAATAAAGCCCGTTTTTAAATGCTGTTTCTAAAATTTCGTGGCCCTTGTCTTCATCAACAGCCATAAAACGACTACCTAAACCCATAACCATTATTGGAATTCGTACTCCGGTTTTCCCAAGTATTGTTGTTGGTAATCCTTTCGAATCGAATAATGATGTTGAGCAAGCAACTGTTGGAGCTAAAATAACCCCGGCAGAAACCGCGCTGGTCGTTTTTATAAAATTTCTTCGGCTTAGGTGTTTAGTTTTCATATTCATATTTTTTAGAGGGATTATAATTGAAAACAATTTACATTAATTAATTCTAATTACAAATTCAATTCTAAGTTGTTTAATTTTGAATTGATAAAATCCATTTCATCATTGGAAATAGATAATTCGGCAGCATTGATATTTTCTTTTACTTGTTTCTCATTTCTGGCCCCAACCAATACGCAGGTAATTCCCGGTTGATTAATTGTCCAATTAATTACCAATTGGGCTAAAGTTGCATTTTTTGAATCCGCAATAGGTTCAATTTCTTTAAGAAAATGATTGATTTTTGATAGGTAAGGTTCTTTATAAAATGGCGTGGTTGGACGATGATCCCCTTCACCAAATTTGTATCCCGGCGTAATTTTTCCTGTTAGGAGCCCCCTTTGCATTGGACTGTAACAAATAATTGCCTTTTTATTTTCGATGCAATAAGGAACCAATTCCTCTTCAATATTTCTTGAAACCATACTATACGGAACCTGGTTTGAAATTAAGCGAAAATATTTTTCGGCTTCAGCCATTTGACTGGCCGAATAATTACTCACACCTCCAGCCCGTATTTTCCCCTGCTTTTTTAATATTTCGAGTGCTTCCATTGTTTCTTCAACCGGGGTGCTGTTATCGGGCCAGTGTTGTTGAAAAAGGTCGATGAAATCTGTGTCTAACCGGCGCAAACAATCTTCGCATTCTTTTATTACACTTTCTTTTGTACCCAACCTGTAAATCGAAATTGTGTTTCCAAAATTGTCCTTTGTATTTTCGTAATGCAATTGATTTGAAACCGTATCCCAGCGCAATCCGAATTTTGTAAGTATTTCAACTTTGTCGCGTTTCCCTTTTATTGCTTTTCCAACAAATTCCTCACTTTGGCCAAACCCATAAACCGGTGCAGAATCAATTGTAGTCATTCCTAAATCAATTGCAGTTTCTATTGCTCTTACCGATTCATTTTCTTCGGCGCCACCCCAAAACCAGCCGCCAATTGCCCAGGCACCAAATGTTAAAGGAGTTATTTTTATGTCGGTTGATGATAGTGTTATTTTTTTCATTAGCACTATTGTTTTAAAGAATTAATATATTCGGTACTAATATTGGAACCCAGTTGTTGTGCCCGCAAAGCATCATTTAAAGCAGCGGTTTTATTTCCCATAAAATTGAATGCAAAAGAACGGTTTGCAAAATAAGCTGCTTTTGTCGGGTCAATTTCTATTGATTTATTGAATTCATTTAAAGCTTTGTCGTAAATTCCTAAACGCGAATAACTTAAGCCAATGGAATTGATAATATTAGCATTTTTTGGGTTAGACTGAATATATTTTTGGTAATCTTCGATGGTTTTTTCGTATTCTTTTAATTGAAAATATACAAGTCCGCGGTTCGACAAGGCATTAATATTTAGCGGATCGAGTTGGAGAGCTTTTGTTAAGTCGCTAAGTGCATTTTCCCACTGCTGTTTCATACCGTAAGCGGCACCACGGTTACTAAAGGTTTCTGATTTATTTTTATTTATTTCAATCGATTTGTTGTAATCTTCAATTGCTTTATCAAATTCACCCTGGTCGAAAAAAACTTTGCCCCGGTTTGAATAGGCAACATCATTTTTTTCGTCAAGTTTAATGGCCATATTATAATCTTGAAATGCAAGGTTATAATTGTTTTGAGTTCTGTGAAAATGCCCCCGGTTTGAATATGCACCTGATTCATTTGGATATTTTTGAATTACATCGGTCCAAAGGGAAATAGAATCTTCCCAAACTTTTGTCCTTTCGTTTGTGGTTATGGCAAAATACGACAATTGAATTAAAAGAAAGGCTCCGGTAAGATATTGTAGGTTCTTGTTTTTTTCAGTGAAGATTTTATAAATAATAGTGGAAAATATAAAACTAATCCCAATGTAAGGTAAATACGTATATCTTTCAGCAATAACTGCGTTCCCTACCGTTAAAAACTGAAGTACCAATGCAATTGTGATAAAATAAAAACCTAATCCAAAAACCAGCCATTTATTTTTTCTGCCGGCAAAAACCATATAAGATATTAGGATTAATGTTGCTAAAACAGCTAAATTATAAATTGGAGGAATGTTATTGTTCTCCGGGTACGGATGGAATGAACTTAAGTTGTGTGGAAAAATAAATTTTACCAGGTAATTCATAAATCCAAACGAGGCGAACCTTATTTTTTCAAAAAATGTAAAAAATTGAAAATCGCCAATTGCGTTTGATTGCGACTGTGTTTTAAGTGCTACAATCCCAATGTATATCGATAAAGCGAAAAGAGGAATTTTTTCTGCTATTGATTTGAATGTAAATTTTCGATCCTCAAAATAATCGATTAGAAACAATACAACGGGAAATACAACTGCGGCTGATTTCGATAATGTAGAAAGCAAAAATGAAACAAATGCTGCCACTAAAAAAAGTATTTTCTTTTTTAAAATGTATTGATAGTACAACAAAAGGCCAGTAAGAAAATAGAAAGTGTAGAGAACATCTTTTCTTTCGGCAACCCAGGTTACCGATTCAACATGCATTGGGTGAATACCAAATAGCAAAGCCGTAAAAACCGAAATAAATAGATTATCTCGCGATATCTGTTTGATAAAAAAGAAAACAAGCAATGTGTTTAATAAGTGATAAATAATATTTTTTAAATGATAATGGAATGGATCCAGTTTGAAAAAATGATAATCTATTGCAAAAGAAATCATCGTTAAAGGATGAAAATTGCCAACAAAATTATCGCCGAATTTTTCTAATTCGCTTGTTGAAATACTCGTAATTACATTATTTTTTGTAACATATAAATCGTCGTCCCAATTTGTAAAGTTATTTTTTAATGAAGGCGAAAAAAGAATAAAAGTAATTATCAAAACTATTCCAATATATAACCATTCTTTCTTTTTTGTTTTATTTTTTAAAGCCGTATTTTTTACTTTTCGATTTTTATTCATTTTTTGGTTTAATTTTTTCAATTAAATAAATATGATGGTCTTCGTTTTCAATAATAATTGAATCGTCAAAAGATTTAAGAAGTTTAAATGATATATTTTTATTGAAACTTCCTACGGTGTACTCTTTATTTGTGTTGGCATCTCTTACTGGTGTGCTAAGTATTAATAAAAGAGAATCATTTTCTTTTAAAATTCCTGATTCTGTATGTTTTATTATCTCGTTAAGGCTCGGATCATTTACTCTAAGATTATCCCAGATAATAAAACTTCCAGATTCTTGCCTTGAAGGATAATAAATTGGTTTATTAATGAAGCCAGATATCGGGGAAATCAGAAAATCTATATTTCCGATAATTGGTAAATTTGTGAGTTTCTGAGCCTTTAAAAAATCAGCACTTTTTTCTCCGGCTGCAAAAGTTAGTTTTAAATCTTTCGAAAATGCAATTATTCCTCCTATTGAATGCACAGTTAGCAAAATTGTTAACAGGGGAACTGAAATCTTTTTGCCGATTGCAGAAAGCTTTTTGAGCCATATTTTTTGGAATTCCCTGTCAGGAAAAATGTTCTTTATCCAATATGCAGAAATCAAAACAATGTAAAGATGACCAGTATATCGCCACCAAGTTAAACCTGAATAATAAAAAATAAAAAGAAGCACTAAAGTACCAACAGTATAAAAAATAAGTGCATTACGGTTTTTTAAAAAAACAATGGTAAAAGTAATAAGTAATAACAAAAACAGTTGATGGGTATTTTCAAAATTATTCCAATTGATATAATTTAAATTCCAAAAATGAAGGCTGTTAAAATTAGGGATTGGAATAAATGAACTCATTAAATCTGGTGCCATTAATTTGAACCTCTCAATACTGAACATCGATTCTGGAATTGTTACCGGGAATGAATTGTCAGCTTCGGGATATATCTGGATAATTGAGAAAATTGCACCCCAAATGTAAATTGTAAATCCTGCATAAGTCAAATAAGATAATTTTGGCCATTGCCATTTAAAGGAGGGATTTATTTTTTTTGTCTTTCTTAATTTCTTTTTTGTATTATTATTATTATTAATGTTCGGTTGTTTGACAGGGAAAAATTGATTGAACAGAAGTGTAAATATAATTGCACCGGAAATGATTAAACCATAAATTGTTGTGTTTGCCAATAACGCAGAAAGTACAAAAATCAAAAAGTGATTTTGTGTTTTTCTTTTTAACAATGAAATAATTATAAACAGCAATAAAATTCCTAACCCGTATCCACGACTTATCATGTTATATTCAAACAGAATAAAATAACCTGTTACGAAAAGGAATTTGTTTAAGATATTGAATTTTGATTGGGTCAGAAAAATAAAAACAAAGCTAAAAGATATTAAAAGATGAAGGATCTGTATTGAATAGGGAGAATCGGTAAATCGGGTCAAAATAAATAAAAATATATGCCACAATGCTGGATTTCCTTCATATTTCAGGTTTTTAAATAATTGAAAAAAATTGGAGGCATCGCGGGCAACCATCCAGGCCTGAAGTTCATCCCTCCACATTTCATGGTGTAAAATTCCAATTACAGATAAAATGCAAAAAAAAATAAAAATTCCCCAGTTTCCCCAATTGGGTTTCAAATTGAAGCGTTTGATTGTTGAATCCATGTGCCTGTTTTAAAATATAAATATAGCAATTTTACTCAGAGATTGTTTTAAATTTTGCCTAACTAGTACTTCAAAGAAAACTATATATTTTTCAAGTGTTTTTTAGAAAATGTCAAGAACAAGGCTTGCGAAATCTTGAAAATCAAGGAGTTTACTTTCGTAAATGACTGTTTTCAAGATGAGCATAACGCTGTTATTGGCGTTTTCTAAGAGACACTAACTAACTTATCGAACTCCAATCAAAATCTTTTTGTTTAGCAGACATTAAATTTTGACGTAACATTTTGTTTTCTTCATTTTGCAATAGTGGATCTGTATCGATGATTTCTGATGCTTCGTTACGTGCAAGCTTTAAAATATCACTGTCTTTACCAAGGTTTGCAATTTTTAGGTCGAAGCCAATCCCGCTTTGTTGTGTACCTTCAATTTCGCCGGGGCCGCGCAACTTCATGTCAACTTCTGCAATTTCAAAACCATCGTTTGTGCGTACCATTGTTGATAAACGTTTACGGCTTTCGGTACTGATTTTATATGACGACATCAGGATACAGAAAGATTGTGCTGCTCCGCGCCCAACCCTGCCCCGCAATTGGTGCAACTGCGAAAGGCCAAACCTTTCGGCACTTTCAATAACCATCACCGACGCATTCGGAACGTCAACACCTACTTCGATAACTGTGGTTGCAACCATTATTTTTGTTTCCCCCTTTTTGAAAGTCCGCATGGCATTTTCTTTTTGTACCGGTTTCATTTTACCATGAACCATACCTATTTTTGTGTTTGGAAAAGCTTCTGAAATATGACGAAACCCCTCTTCCAGATTTTTCAGGTCTATTTTTTCCGATTCAGAAATTAAAGGATAAACCACATAAATTTGCGTTCCTTTTTCCAATTGCTGGCGCAGGAAATTGTTTAGCTGATTTCTACGGTTTTCAAAAAAATGCATTGTTTCAATTGGTTTCCTGCCGGGTGGAAGTTCGTCGATAACCGAAACATCTAAATCACCATAAACTGTCATAGCCAGGGTTCGTGGAATTGGTGTCGCTGTCATTACTAAAATATGTGGAGGAACCAGCTCATTTTTTTGCCATAATTTAGCTCGCTGGGCAACTCCAAAACGGTGTTGCTCATCGATTACTACCAGCCCCAGGTTTTTGAAAACAACAGTGTCTTCGATTAAAGCGTGTGTCCCGATCAATATTTGGAGTTCACCCGATTTTAGTTTTTCATGCAAAGTTTTTCGTTCACTAACTTTTGTAGAACCGGTTAACAAACCCACCTGGATATTCATGCCTTCCAAAAATTTTGAAATAGATTGAAAATGTTGCTGTGCTAAAATTTCGGTTGGTGCCATTAAAGCACTTTGAAAACCATTGTCCATTGCCAGAAACATTGTCATTAGTGCCACAAGGGTTTTTCCGCTGCCAACATCTCCTTGTAATAATCGGTTCATTTGAATGTTTCTGTTAACATCCCTGCGAATTTCTTTGATTACTTTTTTTTGGGCTCCGGTCAACTCAAAGGGTAAAAAATCATTGTAAAAGGTATTAAAATTGAAACCTACTTTCTCAAAATTAAATCCCTTAAATTTCTTTTCCCGGTTGAGTTTTAATGCCAGGATTTTTAACTGAATATGAAATAGTTCTTCAAATTTCAGGCGGAACCTGGCATTTTTTAAATTAATTGTGTTTTCTGGCTTATGAATGGAGATTAGTGCATTTTCGAGAGATGTAAGTTTTAGGCGGTTTATCAACCCGGCGGGGAGGGACTCATTAATTTTTTTTTGTGCAAGTTGAATAAGTTTAAGTTGTAATTTATTGATTGCCTTTGAGTTCAGGAACATCTTTTTCATATTTTCGGAAGTAATGTAGTATCCCTGAAAAAGCCCTGCCGGGTTTAACTGCTTTTCTTCTTCCGTTTCCATTTCGGGATGAACTACATTGATGTTTCCCCCAAATTCAGCCGGTTTCCCAAAAACTATATATTCTTTATTTAATTTAAGGTTTTCTTTCTGCCATTTTACCGATCTAAACCAAATCAATTCGATACTTCCTGTTTCGTCGAAAAATCGTGCGCTGAGACGCTCCTTGTTTCCAGGACCAATGGTTTTTAAATTTCTAATTTCGCCCTTTACCTGGATGTAAGGCATTTGAGAATGAATTTCTGAAATTTTATAAAATTTGGTCCGGTCGATGTATTTAAACGGGAAATAATAAAATAAATCGCCGAATGTTTTAATATTCAATTCTTTATTTAAAAGTTCGGCCCGTTTTGGGCCCACCCCAGGGAGAAACTTTATATCTTGGTCGAGAAATTCTGACATAAAACAAATATAATTAATCTGGAAAAAGGAAATCTGTTTTTGATTGATAAAACAGCCTTTTCAATTTTAATGATAATTATTAATGAGAAAAGAAATATATTTACCCAAAAAAATAATGTAATAAAAAGAGGGGTTTTGTTACAGATTAAAAAACAAATTTCATGAATGAAAAAATAATTCACTTAGAATCAATCGTAAAAAATTATAAAGTTGGAACCCAAATTGTACGTGCATTGCGGTCAGTAACAATCGATATTAATAAGGGGGAGTATGTAGCAATTATGGGAGCTTCGGGATCGGGGAAATCAACTTTGATGAATATAATTGGATGCCTGGACACGCCTACTAGTGGCAAATATGTTTTAAACGGAAAGGATGCCAGCCGTTTGTCTGACGATCAATTGGCAGAGATCAGGAATACAGAAATTGGTTTTATTTTCCAGGTGTTTAATTTATTACCAAGGAATACTGCACTCGAAAATGTAATGTTGCCGCTTGTATATTCAGGAATCCGTAAAAATGAAAGAAAACGAATGGCCGTAGAAACTTTAACAGATGTTGGCTTGGATGACCGAATGTTACACCGGCCAAACGAATTGTCAGGGGGCCAGAGACAAAGGGTTGCAGTTGCAAGGGCACTGGTAAATAAGCCCTCGCTTTTGTTGGCTGATGAACCAACAGGAAACCTCGATTCAAAAATTTCTGAAGAAATTATGGAATTATTTGCTGAAATCCATCGTAAAGGAAATACATTGTTGATAGTAACTCACGAAGAGGATATTGCTAAACATGCACACCGGATTATTCGTTTAAAAGATGGTGAAGTAGAATCTGATATTATAAATCCAAATCCTATTTATTAAAATTAAAGGTAGAGGAGTTGAAAATTTATACTAAAACAGGCGACGATGGAACAACCGGATTAGTTGGTGGTAGCCGGGTAAAGAAATACGACTTCCGAATTGAGGCGTACGGAACAGTTGATGAATTAAATGCATCGTTAGGAGTTTTGAGGGGATTTGAGTTAAATGAAAATGTAAGCGTGTTGTTAATTCAAATTCAAAATAAATTATTTAACATTGGATCTATTCTTGCCTCCGACGAAAATGGAAAGACTTTTACATCAAAGTTGGCAATTTCCAAAAAAGATATCGAAGTACTTGAAAATAGTATCGATGAGTTTGAAAAAGAACTACCTGAACTCACTTCATTTGTATTGCCAGGCGGCGATTTTATTGTCGCTCAATGCCACGTGGCACGAACGGTTTGTAGAAGGGCGGAACGTCGTATTGTTGAATTCTCCGAACAATTCTCAGTTCAATCCGGGATTATTAAATACATCAACCGCTTGTCTGATTTATTATTTGTTTTATCGCGGAAACTTGGAGCTGATCGGGGTGTTGAAGAATCGCCCTGGACGCATTGATAAAATTTAAGTGTCAATTTAATTTTCGTATCATTTTTTTATTATATTCGCGGCAACGTAAAAAACGAGTTTAACCGCTTAAAATTTAGCAAATGTATTGGACTCTTGAACTTGCATCGAAATTGGAAGATGCACCCTGGCCGGCGACTAAAGATGAATTAATTGATTATGCGATTCGTTCGGGCGCGCCGTTGGAGGTTATAGAAAACCTCCAGGAAATTGAAGACGAAGGGGAATCATACGAAAGTATTGAGGATATTTGGCCGGACTACCCCAGTAAAGACGATTTCTTTTTTAATGAAGATGAGTATTAATTGTATCTAAAATGATAACAATAAAGCATCCGTCGGTTGACGGATGCTTTATTGTTTTATAAAGGTTTGACAATTTTGAACCTACAAGCTTAAAGTTTTCCACCCTTCTTTAATATATTTTGTTAACGGTGTGCCCATCCCTTTAACATCAATTCCAAATTCTGCTAGTTTTTTATCAACATCGTACATCCGGGCGCAGGCTATACAAGCTTCCACTTTCACTCCGGCTTCCTGCATTTTTTTTACATAATCCTGTAAAGATTTATTTTCAGAAAGTAATTTTGCTGATGGCCCCCAAACAATCAGAACAACTTCGTCGAACCAAGCTTGTTTTTTTGCATTGTAAGTGTACATAAATGCCATTTTTTCAGCAACATCTGGATCACCACTGGTCCAAAGTACTGCCAGTTTGTTTGAATTATCTTCCATTTTAGTCTCAGTTTGCGCAAATACTCTTGTAAAAAGTGAAATTGCCAGTAATAAAAAGATTATTATTTTCATCTCTTGTAATTTTATTAGTTGTTTAAATTAAAACATTCCAAATTAATAAAAGTTTTTAAACAAGGTTTAGAAAGTGTTTTAGTTCAAAACTATTTGCTAAATATTAGATTTTGTACCAGGTTCATTTGTTGTAATAATTTTGATCCAATGTCGTTTAATTATTGAACCCAGATTTCGACTCCGCTCAGTCTGACTGTCACCCTGATCGTAATCGAAGGGTAGTTAATACTCAGATTATCTTAATTCGAGTCTTAACTAAACAACATTGAATTTTGATTTTCAAAATAGGTAAAAATTTAAACAGTGTCTTAATATTGTATAAATTCATTTACTATTTTTACCAAACCAATAAAATCATAAAATCATGAGAAAATATTTTACAAGCCTTTTTTTAATCCTTATTACATTTTGCTCTTTTGCACAAAACGAAAACTTTGAGTTTTTAAATACCAGTTTACCAATTAATGAACGGGTTGCTTTATTAGTTTCGCAAATGACAGTAGAGGAGAAAATCGACCAGTTGGTTTATACTTCGTCGGCTATTGAACGTTTAAAAGTACCTGAATACAATTGGTGGAACGAATGTTTGCATGGTGTGGCCCGTGCAGGTTACGCAACTGTATTTCCACAATCGATTACAATTGCCGGTTCATGGGATAAAGATTTGATGTTTCGTGTGGCGACAGCTATTTCTGATGAAGCAAGGGCAAAACATCACGAATTTGTACGCAATGGGAAACGTGGGATTTACCAGGGATTAACTTTTTGGTCACCAAATATTAATATTTTTCGCGATCCACGCTGGGGACGCGGTCACGAAACGTACGGTGAAGATCCATATTTAACAGGTCAAATGGGGACTCAATTTGTAAAAGGTTTGCAGGGTGAAAATCCCAAATATTTGAAGGTTGTGGCAACAGCAAAACATTACGCAGTCCATTCAGGTCCGGAACCTTTGCGACATGAATTTAATGCACAAGTAAGTGAACGCGATTTACGCGAAACTTATTTGCCGGCGTTTAGGTCGTTGGTAAAAGAGGGTGGTGTTTATTCAGTTATGGGTGCGTATAATCAGTTTCGCGATTATCCATGTTGTGCCAGTCCGGAATTGGATAATATTTTAAGAAAAGAATGGGGTTTTGAAGGTTACGTAGTTTCTGACTGCTGGGCTATTTCCGACTTTTATAAATATCAGGGATTCTCGAAAGATGCTGCAGAAGCTTCTGCAATTGCTGTTAAAAGCGGAACCGATTTGAATTGTGGCAATTCATATCCTCATTTAAAAGAAGCTTTTAAACGTGGAATAATTGAGGAAAAAGATTTGGATGTGGCTGTAAAACGTTTGTTCACCGCCCGTTTTAAATTGGGGATGTTCGACCCCGACGAAGATGTCCCGTTTGCACAAATCCCTTTTTCGGTTAACACTTCAAAAGAAAATGCAGCTCTTTCGTTGGAAGCTGCCAGAAAGAGTATTGTCCTTCTAAAAAATGATGAGAATATTTTACCTCTTTCAAAAGAGATTAAAACGATTGCTGTGATTGGACCGAATGCCGACAATTGGGAGGCTTTGGTTGGCAATTATAACGGGATTGCTAAAAATCCGGTGACTGTTTTTGAAGGCTTAAAAAATAAATTAAAAAATACCGAAGTAATTTTTGCTGAGGGTTCACATTTAGCAAGTGGTGTAAGTAATCTTCAGGCAATTCCTGAAAAATATTTGCTTTCTGAACAAGGAAAACCGGGTGTTGTTGGTGAATATTTTGACAATGCTAAATTGGAAGGCGAACCAGCATTTACAAGGGTCGATAAAAACATAGATTTTTATTGGGAATTCGATGCACCATCATCTCTTCTTCCAAACGACGATTTTAGTGTACGCTGGACCGGATATTTAGTTCCTCCGCATACAGGCACTTACAATATTGGCTGTTGGGGAATGCCAGAACTTGAAGTGTGGTTAGAAGGTGAAAAAATTCTAAATCATAGAACTGAGCACCATGCTTTTCATCACGAAAAAGCTGTTGAATTAGAGGGCGGTTTGAAATACAAGTTTGTTTATGAATATAAAAACTGGTACGGCGATGGCGATGCTAAACTGATGTGGACAAAACCAAACAAAAACATGGAACAGGAAGCTATTGAAGTAGCAAACAATGCTGATGCCGTAGTTTTGGTTCTAGGATTATCTCAACGTTTAGAAGGGGAGGAGATGCCAATCCAGGTGGATGGTTTTGCCGGCGGCGACCGTACACATTTAAAGTTGCCACAAACACAGCGCGATTTAATGCAAGCAATAAAAAAAACGGGGAAACCTATTATTTTGGTATTGTTAAATGGAAGTGCAATGGCTGTTAACTGGGCTGAAGAAAACCTTGATGCAATCATTTCCGCCGGTTATCCCGGCCAGGAAGGAGGAAATGCTGTTGCCGATGTTTTGTTTGGTGATTACAACCCTGCCGGACGATTACCTGTTACATATTACAAATCGGTCGATCAACTTCCGGCTTTTGAGGAATACGATATGAAAGGCAGGACATATAAATATTTTGACAAAGAACCACTTTATCCTTTTGGTTATGGTTTGAGTTATACAACTTTTGAATATTCAGGTTTGAAGGTTGCTAATAAAGCAAAAATAGGCGATAACGTATCTATAAAAGTTAAAGTTACCAATACTGGTAAGATGGCCGGGGAAGAAGTTGTCCAGCTTTATTTAAAAGATGAAGAGGCTTCAACCCCTCGTCCGAAATTGCAATTGGAAGGTTTTGATCGCATCCACTTGGATCCGGGCGAATCTAAAACAGTTGAATTTGTATTAAGTCCACGACAGTTTTCGTTAATTGGAAAAGACGATATTAGAATTGTTGAAAAAGGGAAATTTTCCATATCTGTTGGAGGTGGGCAACCTAATTTAAAGGGTACTGATTCTGTATCAGGAAAAATTAAATTAAAGGGCAAAAATATGGAAATGAAATAATGTCGGGAATAGTAAAACTGTGGATTTTGTATTTTGTGCAAACAGAAACAAATAAATAACAATAAAACAAAACCCATTATTGAACATTTATATTTGTAATTTGAGAATCGATAATTTTATACAAAAAGTGGCTGGTTTTATTGAAGGACATTAACTAAATGACATTAATTTATTATTGTATATTTACTCAAATATTCTTTTAGAAAACAAAAGAATGAAATCAAAAAAATCATTTTTCAAGCTTTTAAATCCGCTAAGTTTATCTTTTCGGGACAAAACCTATGAACATGATTTTTTAAAATATTACAAGTCTAATACGGTTGGGCATATTCGAATTGCCATGATTATTTCTGTTGGCCTTTTTTTAATTTTTGCATGGCTCGATGCATATCTATTTCCTGAATTTAAAAGTTATTTTTATCAGATTCGATTCTATTTTGTAATCCCTGTTATATTGTTTGGAATTGTATATACCCTTTTTTCTTCATCGTTAAAATATTTGCAAGAAGTTACATCACTTTTCACTTTTTTGGCAGGTTGTGGTATTTTAGCGATGTTGCATTTTGGGGGACCAGATGTAAATATTCTATATTATGTTGGTTTAATCTTGATTTTTATTTTTAATTACGACTTTTTAAAATTAAGGTTTGTAGCAGCCAGCATTGTAGGTTTATTACTTTTGATCGGGTATATTCTGATAGCTAAAGAAATTAATACGACCCCACAAGTTTTAATAGCGAGCCTTTTTTTTCTGGTTTCTGCAAATATTATGGGAATGGTGTCTGCCTATTTTTACGAGTACATTAACCGTAAATACTATTATTCAAATTATTTGTTGGGGCTGGAAAAGAAAAAAACAGTGGAAATTAATTTGAATTTAGAAGATCAGGTAAAAGAACGTACATCAAAGCTGGAAAAAATAAATAAAGATTTGGTAGTGGCCAAAGAGGCAGCCGAGGAGTC
>Ga0233447_1001624_pt1 | contig 18060 bp, 15 predicted proteins | sample SI_124_October20_3_FD_183014 | JGI IMG/M metagenome (GOLD analysis project Ga0233447, IMG submission 183014) | Seawater microbial communities from Saanich Inlet, British Columbia, Canada - SI_124_October2016_135_MG | ecosystem: Environmental > Aquatic > Marine > Inlet | place: Canada: British...
CTCTGGTCTCCGAGCTTGCACTACAAGCTCTCCGGCTGAACTCCCGACCAATAAAAAAAAGGTCACCTAAACGGTAACCTTTTTTCTGTCGGAACGGGGAGATTTGAACTCCCGACCTCTTGACCCACAGTCAAGCGCGCTAACCGGGCTGCCAAGCACTTAGCAAAAGAGAGACCTATCTACGACCAAAAGGAGTAGATAATGGCCACTATTAATGCTGTCAAGTCAAGTAAGGGAGTTACAAAGTACTATGGTGATTTTAGAGTCAATGGTAGACGTTACCGTAGGTACTTGGGATTAAGCAGAAAGACAGCAGAACAAGCCCTCCAAAAACTTGAATACGAACTGCGATACCCAACGAAAAGCGCTCAGCCTAATGACGTGACATTTACAGGTGCCGTCCAGCAGTTTATTAAACATGTTGAACTCACAGGGATTACTTACTCACAGGTAAAATACATAGCCTCAAGAGTCAGAGCATTCCAACGGTATTGCGCGGGGAAGGGCATTACACGCCTGATTGAAGTGAAACAGGATATGTGCACTAGCTATATGAAAAAACGCGCACAAGGGCACATTCACAATTTCTATCGCAAAGGTAGTAAACGGGACTGGAAGTATCCTGCTATCTCAACCATCAATCGAGAGATAGGCTTCCAAAAACGTTTTTTCAAATTTTGTTTGAACAATGAGTGGATTCAAAACAATCCATGGCAAGGCGTTCCACGTATGAAGGAGAAAGGGAGTCAGGGACCTAGATATTACTTCACTGCATCTGATCTTGAAAAGATTTTCGAGAATGCTGGTACTCATCACGACTTTTATTATTTCCTACTGCATACAGGGATAAGAAGCACCGATGCATTTCTGCTGAATTCATCATCTATACATGCAAATCGGTTATCTGTTCAAATGTGCAAAACAGGTGATTGGTTAAGGATGCTCCCTATCCCAAAGCATTTACTCACCGAACTTAGATCGCGACTATTGACAGATGGACTTATTTTCCCAGAATATCTAGCAGATAGACAACGACGCAATGTGAGGAAACATCTGCAAGAATTATTCACACCTAACCAGGTGAGGCAACACAATATAAATCTTCATACTTTTCGGCACACCTATGCTCATAATATGCTAACCAAAGGTGTACCTAAGGAGATACTGCAAACATTTCTCGGTCATCGCTCAATCAGAACAACAGAGATTTATGCAAATTGGGTCCCTTTGGATGTACTATTAAAATGGGTAGAGTGAATCGGGTAGCGCTTATACAGGGTTAATGGAATATGATGGATAATATCACATATTTTGATATTAAATTATTCAATGTAGTTTACCCCCATAATTGCGTGCTAACCGAGAACATTATGGAGAAAATGTACTAGTGGACAATCAACCGCTGTCAAGTCTATCTCTGAATCAGCTAAAGAATTACTTTACAGAAAATAGTAATGATATTGAACTGCTGAAGCTACTACTATCAGAACTCACTAATCGAAAGCGAAAAAAAGCAAGACGATTTTCAAAAATCGTTTCAAGAAAACTCGTTTACCTAAAAAGCCATACGGTTGGTAAGAGCCAATTACCTAGTCCTACTTCAAAGAAAGCTGAAAGTCCAACTGGTGCTGGGTCAATTTCCTCTGGAGAAATTGAATGGGACTCAGCACAGAGGGCAATTGTTGAGTTGGATTCAAATTTAAATTCCTTGGTGGAAGCAGGGCCTGGTACTGGAAAAACTGCTGTAGCATGTGCAAGAGTCGCGAATTTAGTTGAAGATCATAATATTGAATCATCGAACATTATGCTAATAAGCTTCACAAGGACGGCAGTAGGCGAAATAAGAGAGCGCATTGAAGCTTTTGCTTCTAATCCAATCGAATTAGCAGGCTTGAATATTCTAACACTTGACTCATTTACTTGGCAGGTTGTTCGAGGAATTACTGACGATAGTACAGAAAACATGCTCCAAAGCTATGAGGGGAACCTGAAGAAGTTCATTGAACTAATTGACTCCAAAAATGATGATTTGATGGACTATCTAGATGAAATCGAGCACATTATTCTGGATGAAGGACAAGACTTGGTTGGATTAAGAGCAGAGTTAACGCTAAAGTTAATCAATTCAGTTCCTGAACATTGTGGTGTCACTGTTTTTGCAGATAGTGCGCAAGCAATATATGGCTTCACCAATGACCACAATGGATTGAGTGATGAAGAGAAGCAATCATTAGCTCAAAAAATTAGAGCTAATACTAATGGCAAATACAAACATTTCGCACTTGAAGCAATTTATCGAACAGATGATGTTAAGCTTAAAAAACTCTTTACTGCCGGGAGGAAGAGACTTCTTGAGTCCGAGACTAGCTCTGTAGCGAATTGGAAACGATTCAAAGATGCAATTGAAAATTATGCTCATAAACGAATAGAAGAATTTGATCCAACCGAGCTTAAGAGTCACAATGACACACTCATCTTATTTCGCACCAGATCGGAGGTACTGCAGCAATCGTCAGAATTGTGGAAAACTGGAGTACCGCACAAACTGCGAATGTCAAATGTCCAAATAAGGATTCATCCCTGGATTGGCAGGATATTCTCTGCATATCCAGAAGATAAAATTACAAAAGAAAAATTTTTTGAACTGTGGAGCGAATTGATTGATGTATCTGAGAGTGAGATAGAGACTAATCGAGGTAGGTGTTGGGATATTCTGGCAGAAAATGCTTCTGTTAGCCAAACAGAGATATCTGTTGTGAGACTTCGAGAAATATTGTCTAGAACGAGGCCTCCGATAGATTTTCTCGTTGATGAGAAAGATTTACCTGGTCCCACCCTGGGTACCATACATTCTTCTAAGGGGAGGGAAGCCGATAGAACCATTCTGGTTTTACCTCCGAATTCATATGTGAACACTAATTTTACGGGTACTCAAATAGCAGAGGAGGAGAGAGTGCTTTTTGTTGGGGCTTCACGGTCTAAGAAAGAATTGTGGGTCGGTAAGATCAGGTCAAAACGTACTAGGAAGCTTGATTCAAATAGGGTTTATAAGAAATATAGCAACTGTAGTTGTGACGTCGAAATTGGTATATGCGGAGACTACGAGACTGAAAGCATGATGAGTGGGGACGAATCAGATGAGCCATTGTCTGAGCTACAAGACTGGCTTTGGAATTCAAGGTTCAAAAACCACCTATTAGTTTCCGAATATAATAACAAACGTGGTCACAATGCCCGGAGTCTGCTCAGAGTAGAATACTCGCGGAAGTACATCGGAGCTCTATCACCAAAATTTAGTCATGATTTGTTTAAGCTTCAAAGAACAGCAACTTATGGCATGCGCGCAAAAAAATGGAAACCTTCATCTACCGTCCACGGGATTAGGCTTGTGGGAGTCACAACCACTATCATTCCACCTGAAATCCGTGCTTCATTTTCTGAACCATACTGCGATACAGGTTTTGTCTTAACACCTGTGATATCTGGATTCACTAAGATAAGTTTTCATCCAACCCATAGTCGGAGGTATTAAATGAATGATAGAGTAAGACTTTACAAAAGGATCACCGATGACTTGATTGGACCATCTTCATGTGAGGAAGAAATAGTCGGCTATCCAACAGATGTCTATCTGACTGGTATCCTATTTCCACAGAATATCAATATAGAAGATGAGCGAGTTGACCTGGGGCATTCCGAAGGGTCTCCAGATGTTGAAGATACCACACAGGATGAGATATCTCTCGCAACCGTTAAACGACCAGCAACTGCAGGACTATCATTCGTAGTAAAAGCCGACAGCACTCCAAAAATCAACATAGTCTGCTCATGCGGCCAATACTTTAAGAAAGATACTAAAGACGGGGATGCAAAAGATCAAAACACATTCAAAAGGAAAGAGCAAATATTTGAAAAGCATAATGTATCCCTAGATTTTAAGAATATAGATTATGATTCTGTGGAAACAGAGGTGGATGGCTTAGGTGTACACATAAGGACAAGTCCTTGGGGTGATAACCTTTTAGTTACGGTGGCCATGATGAATATAGCTGCTCAAACTGAGGAGTATGAGAGGGTCCACTATGAGGAAATATGCCTTTTCCAATGCAGCTTGGAAATAACCACCGGAGAAGATACAGTTTTGATTCCCCGCCCCCTCAAAGCTTCTGCAATTGATGAAGATACAAAAATGGCTAGTCTTATTTACAGGAATGTAAACGAGTACGCTGTTGGTCATACTTGTTCCGCAGCATGGGAAGAGCAAGATGGGCATATCACATCTGTAAAATCAACTTGGTTACCAAGTTTTACAGTTAAATCTATGAGCAGCTCTGGGATTAGAGAGTTCAAAATCATTGGCAATGATCAGGAGACACCTGTATTGAGTACAAGTTGGCTTTCTACAGCGAACGGTACCTCTTTAGTTGCTGGGTTGCGGTTGCTCCCTAGTATTTATCTTGAGTGGCTTGATGGTCAAAAACTAAAAACATCTGATCTGGACAGTGATCAAAAGAATCAAGCTAACAAGCATTTTGAATCTGCGGAGTTAGTAGCTAATCGCATGTTAGGCTCCATAAAATTGATTGAATCTGATCCAGTTGTAGAAGCCTCATTCAGATTGGCAAATAAGGCAATAATGCTCCAACGACAGTGGTTTATTGGTGATGAAGATTCGATACTAGTATGGCGACCATTCCAGTTAGCCTTTATTCTTCTATCGTTGGAATCCCTTGTCAACCCGTCTCATCCTGATCGAAAGACCGCAGATCTGTTATGGTTCCCAACTGGTGGAGGTAAGACTGAATCATACCTAGGCTTGATTGCTTTTCTGCTCTTTTACAGAAGATACACATATGGTGAGGAGGGCTCAGGAGTTGCAGCGATTATGAGATACACACTTCGTCTCCTCACTGTACAACAGTTCCAAAGGGCTGCAAGTCTAATATGTGCCTGCGAGTATCTACGATTGGGGAATGGTGTACCAAAGGGCATCCCCAAATTGTCTTCCCAAACTCCATTCTCATTAGGACTATGGGTTGGAGGTGATACAACTCCAAACAATTTTGAGATAGCTAAGAAAGCCCTTTCTGTTGATACGGCACATAATAGACCAGACCAACTAAAATATTGTCCAGTTCATATATCTCGGAAACTACAATGGATTGCTCAAGCGAATACAGAATCAATCCACGCTCATTGTCCAGATGAAGACTGCCTCTGGCATCAAAGTAAAGCTCCACTTCCCGTTTGGACGGTTGACCCTGATATATACAAAACCCGACCATCACTATTAATTGGTACTGTAGATAAATTTGCTCAAATAGCAAGAAGGGCAGAGACTTCTTCACTGTTTGGACTTCCAAATCTTAATAGAAAACCTGATTTAATCATCCAAGATGAATTACACCTGATCTCTGGTCCACTGGGAACGCTTACAGGACTTTACGAAGTAGCGATTGATGAGTTATGCAGCGATGATGAGGGACCTGCGAAAGTTATTGCTTCAACGGCTACAATCAGACAAGCATCAAGTCAAATTAAAGCCCTTTTTAACAGAGATACTTGTTTATTCCCCCCACCAATAGTTGACTTTGATAATTCCGGTTTTGCTGTTGAAGATATAGAGGCCCCGGGTAGACTGTATATTGGAGTTACAACGGCAGGTCGATCAGCTAAGTTTTCGTTACAGGCTGTAGCTGCATCAATTCTTCAATCAGCTGCTTCTTCAGATATCACAGATGAGGTTAGAGATGATTTCTGGACCCTTGTAACATATTTTAATTCATTGAGAGAGCTGGGTGGAGCACTTGTTCTGATGCAAGATGATGTTACACAGTCAATTTCTGAATATGCGGGGCGGAGGGGAGAAGAACCTAGAGAAGTAAGAGAGCCGCTAGAACTCACGAGTAGAGTAAGTTCAACAGAGATAAAAGAAATCCTTGATGACCTCACAATCAGGTGGGGAGAAGACGGCGTATGTGATACAGTCCTAGCAAGCAATATGATCAGTGTAGGAGTAGATGTACCAAGGCTTGGGACAATGGTAGTAAATGGTCAACCAAAGGGAATTGCCGAATATATACAAGCTACTAGTCGTGTAGGTAGAAGGTCAGATGGTCCAGGAGGTATTGTCGCAACTATTTACAATAATGCAAAAGCTCGAGATAGATCACATTATGAGACGTTTAATACATGGCATGGTGCTCTGTATAGATCTGTAGAAGCCACAAGTGTCACTCCATTTGCGCCTAGAGCCCGTGAAAAGGCTATACATGCTATACTAGTTATTCTTGCAAGGCATTTAATTACGCCTTTAAACCGATCCTTCAAAAATATAGGGAAGCATGAACTTGCAGTTAATAATCTAATATCAAGGATAACGGCGAGAGTCGAGGAAATTGACCCTGAGGAATTGGATAGCTCAGAGGAAGCACTGGAGAGCTTTTTGGAAAACTGGATAGCTGAAGACCAGTTCTTTAAGTACTACTGGAACGACAAATATCCGAAGCGCAGCCTCCTTATATCAGCTGAACGTGCAGCAGAGTTGCAGTCTAAGAGACGTATTTCTTGGTTAAGATCTAAACCAACTCCGAACTCAATGCGAAATGTAGAGCCAAGCTGTAAATTCAAACTGAGAGAAAGACAGAGGTGATTGATGGGTACTCTTGAAATAGGGAAAATCAGGCAGAGCGCTATAGTAATGAACTATGGTCCAGGGGCCATTATTGACTTTCGCCACCCAGTTACTGGAGCAGCGATCTCTGTGGTGGCTGCAAGTTTGGAAGAATGGCTTAAACAAGCGGAAGAGGTCGGAATTAATATCAGTGATATGCAGACTCTGAAAGAACCACGTCTTGGCAGAAAACTTGGTGTCACATATTTTAGGCTACCTCCAGTTGCATATGATCATAACGATGATGAGGAAGATGACAATGTATATCAGGTAGGTCAACGATTCCCCAAATGGCTACAATGCCCTAAATGTAACTTGATTCAACCTGTAAGAGGTTGGAAGCGTGATCCAGGTGACCCCTCCAGATATTGCAGCTCCTGTTCAAGAGGTTTGGCTGGGCAGCTTAAAGCCTATGCTGTGCCAGTCAGATTTATTCTATCATGCAAAAATGGTCATTTGGATGACTTCCCTTGGTACGAATGGGTGCACAGCGGAAGTAATCCAAATCGAACCTGCACAAACAAAACAAAATATTACCTGAAAACGAAAGGCCCTGGATTAGCAGGTATGGAAGTAAGCTGTCCAAAATGTAACAGTAGAAATAATATGGAGTACATCTTTCGTAGAGCGGCACATGAGGGTAGAAAATGTGGAGGGAAGAGACCATGGCTACCGATAGATAGTGATGAGGAATGCACACTTCCACCAGTTACGCTTCAGAGGGGAGCGTCAAACCTGTACTTCCCACAAGTAGTTTCTGCAATCATAATTCCGCCCTGGTCCGAGGCTATAATTAAGAATCTTGGCCACAGGTGGCATGATCTTGAGTCAATCACAACCAAAGAAATGCGGCATCAACAAATCGATATTTGGGAGGAAAATGATGAATACATCAAGAAACTTATTCAGGAGATGGGGAAAGAAACATTTATTGATTTAATTGATTCTAAAATTGAAAGAAGCCAGAATCTTGATGGGGATAATTTGAGATGGGATGAATACCAGCAGTTTAATATCTCCGAAGCAAGACAGCATCGAGTAGGTGATGATTTTGATATTAGACGTGAAACATTGCCTGATAATAAGTTATGCCTTTCATCTCTATTCAGAGTAGTAAGTTTGAGGGAAGTTCGTGTATTAACTGGCTTCTCACGTATTGAACCTCCACCTGGCAAACCTCCAATACCGGTACGCATCCAATACCTGTCAAAGTTTCCGATGAACTGGCTCCCAGCGATAGAAGTCAGGGGGGAGGGTATCTATTTTACACTTGATAAGATGAAACTTAATGACTGGGCATCACAGGAATCTGTTCTGAACCGTGTAGGATTAATTGATGATTTTTCATCAAGCAAGGTGCTCAATCCAGATAACAACCCCGATATTGAAATTAGTCATGAAACAAAGGCAAAATTCTTATTGATGCACTCTTTGGCTCATATCTTGATGAAGCAACTCTCCCTTCAATGTGGCTACTCAAGTGCATCACTTCGAGAGAGATTGTATGTTGGAGATGCTCCAACGGAGATGTCGGGAGTGTTGATATATACGGCAACATCGGATTCAGATGGCACACTGGGTGGGTTACAGCGAGAAGGAATGTCCAAGTCATTTTTGCCAATGTTCATTGAATCAATCAAATCACATGTGTGGTGCTCCTCTGATCCTTTGTGTATTAAAGGCCTAGTATCTGCAACTGAATCATCGAATTTGGCAGCATGTCATAGCTGCTTACTTGCACCCGAAACATCTTGCGAAGATTTCAACAGATATTTGGACAGAGCGACCTTAGTTGGTACACCGGAAGACAGAGAAATTGGATTTTTTAAAGAAGTGGTAGAGCAGGACTAAAATATGGCACAGATGTTTCCCAATAAAATTCCTAGTGTAGTTCTTGAAGAACCAAGGCGCGCGTCCGAGATCAAAGTGTACAACAGCCTCAACAAACATCTAAATGACAAATATTATGTATTCTACTCAAGACCTTGGCATGGAATATATCCTGATGGAACTGAAGTGGATGGAGAGGTAGATTTCCTAGTTGCGCACGCAGAAAAGGGAATTCTTTTTATTGAGGTCAAAGGTGGTCAGATTGAGTTGTCAGATCAGGATGAATGGTATTCTACAGACAGATATGGAATAAAGAGAACAATTAAAGATCCTGTCCAGCAAGCAATGAGAGGGAAGCATGAAATCTTTAGGAAACTACGGAAAAGCAGAGACTCAATCTCTAAGGGCACAAATAGAGTCCACAGTGTAATACTCCCAGATGTGGAATCAGTTCCCGGAATGCTGAGAGCAAATATGCCCAGCGAGATCTTTGCATATAAAAACGATATGAACAATCTTGATTCTTGGGTTGCTGCTCGACTGCATAAAACTGACGATGCCTCAAAGCAACTGGGGACAAATGGAATCGAAGCTCTTATAAACCTTATTGCTAAACCAGTTATTTTCAAGGTTAAACTTGCGACGCTTATTGAAGATGATCTTAACGATTTTGGGATACTATCTGACGATCAAACATGGACGTTGAAGGAGATTGGAGAGAACAACCAATTGGCGATTGCTGGTGCAGCAGGTACAGGTAAAACACTATTGGCAATTCAGAAAGCAATCGACCTCTCTGAGAGAGGGGAAAAAGTTCTACTGCTATGTTATAACCGGCCACTCGCACTCCACTTACAAGAAGTGTTGCGAGAGTATTCAAATCTTGATATTTATAACTTCCACCAGTTTAGCCATCAACTAGCTATTGAAAGTGGAAACGAGAGTGATGGATCCAATTATGATGTGCAAGACAATAAACTGATAGAATACTTTGTTGACTCAGGTCGTGAGGAATACGATGCATTGATAATTGATGAGGGCCAAGATTTTAAAAACGAATGGCTTGTGCAATTGGAAGCAATTGTGAAGGATCAGAATAATGGTGTAGTGTATATATTCTACGATGACAATCAAAATGTACGGTCAGAATCTAGCAAGTATATCTCAAAAATGCCCTTGGCAAAACACCGATTGACAAAGAACATGAGAAATTCTCAGTGCATTCACAAGCTTTCAAGCTACTATTATTTAGGTGATCCTGTTCGTGCGGTTGGACCGGTCGGAATTCCCCCCAAGTGGAAGAAATGTTCGACTGAAAATGATTTCGTTCGAGAATTATCCAACCTTTACCGTCAGTTAGTCAGAAAGGAAGGAATAAAACCAGAAAATATCTCTGTCTTATTCCAATCCATTAAGCAACGTGACGAACTTATTCACCATGAGGGCCTACGATTAGGTGCTATAAGAAAAGCTGATGCCCAAAACTCTAAGGGAATGATAATCGATACTATTCAAAGATTCAAGGGCTTGGAGAGTGCTGTCGTAATTATCATGCTGATGGATCAAGGATTAATATCAGAAGAAATATTTTATACCGCTCTTTCGCGTGCACAAAGTATGCTTTTCGTTTTAGCAAAACCTGGAATAATATCAACAGCTTCTAACCATTTAAAGGGCTATGAAATTGATCTGGGTAATTATTCATGATTGAAATTCCAGTAATAGATTTATTCGCTGGTCCAGGAGGCCTCGGAGAAGGCTTTTTAAGTTACGCTGAGGAGGGGTTTAAATATAGTATCCCACTATCCATAGAGATGGAGTTAACTGCTAGAAATACATTAAAACTTAGAAAATTCTTCCATCAGTTTCGTGACAGAAAAGTTCCTGAAGAATACTATTCATTTCTCCAACAAAAGATTTCTTTAGAGGAACTTTATAATCAATTTCCTGAACAAGCTGATACTGCAGATCAGGCAGCTTGGCATGCAGAATTAGGGAATATTGATGAAGAAGAGTTAGATCTGAGGATTTCATCATCAATCCCCAAAAAAAAGCCATGGGTTCTTATTGGTGGCCCACCATGTCAGGCATATTCTGTAATAGGTCGTTCAAGAGTGAATGGTATTAATCCTGATGATCATCGCGTTTTTTTATACCAAGAGTATTTGAAGATATTAGCCAAATATAGCCCTTCTATCTTTGTTATGGAAAATGTTCCTGGACTACTTTCTGCTAAAGTTAATGGCCATTCGATAATAGATCAAATCATCGCCGATTTGAGCAAACCAAAAGAAGCCCTTCATTGGGGAGCTGGCCTCAGCTACAAAGTATATTCGCTTGTCAAGAATGAAAATGATCAGGATGTTTTTGGGGGAATAGTTTACAATCCAAAGGATTTTATTGTCAGGATGGAAAAGTATGGCATTCCGCAGAAAAGACACAGGGTAATACTTTATGGTGTACGGGAGGATTTTGTACCAAACGAATTTCCATCTCTATCAGAGAAAGCTGAGGTTCATACTTCTTCAGTGCTCTCCGATCTTCCTAGAATTAGAAGTGGAATGACGAAGGTTTATGACACAAAAAAGACTTGGATCGACACCATGAATAATATTGTAACCCATATTAAAAAGACGTGTCCTGAGGTTCATCCAAATAGAAAGAAGGCTGGTGTTGCCATCAGAGGTCCTCAAAATGACAGAGGTGGCTTGTACATAAGCGCAATAAATAAACAAGACGTCCAGTATAATGCTGAATGGTACGGCGATGAGCGACTTGGTGGAGTCTGCAATCATGAGAGTAAAGCGCATATGAACAGTGATTTGTTCAGATATTACTTCGCATCTATGTTTGCACAGAGAAATGGAATTTCACCAAAATTACAGGATTTTCCCGAAGAACTACTACCAAGCCATAAAAATGCAGCAACTAAGAAAAAGAACTACGCCTTTGCTGATAGATTTAGAGTTCAAACCCGAAACCGTCCATCAACTACGATAACATCTCATATTGCTAAGGATGGACACTACTACATTCATTATGATCCTACTCAATGCAGAAGTTTAACGGTTCGTGAAGCTGCAAGACTTCAAACCTTTCCTGATAATTATTTTTTTTCAGGGAGCAGAACTGATCAGTATCGTCAAGTAGGGAATGCTGTTCCTCCATTACTAGCATTGCAAATTGCAAAGATTACAGCTTACATTCTCAAGAAGTCTTGAAAAGAACAAGTTTAAGATTATTAAATGATTACAAAGCAAAAACTTCAACACCTAGTCAACCATCTTGATATGTATTTCATTAGTGGGAGGGTTTCCCATTTCGAAGATATCCAAGTCCACATTTTTGGTGGGAAGCAGCCAATACAGATAACTGACAGGTACAATCCTAGGACAAAGCCAGCCATCAGGGATATAGACCGAGTATTTGAATTAATATTCATATGCAAAAAAAGAGATTTTCTACTTAAAGCAATCAATGCAATTGTTATACAATTTGCTGAATACAAACAGTCCCAGATCAATGATGCGTTTAAGGGTCAAAAACCACCTCAGCATTGGATGATTATTCGTGATGCAGCTATCCACTGGCAATCAAGAAACAATTGCTTAGACTTTGAGCCTGAACTTGAGTTATGTGGTGAATCCGAAGTATTACTGTTTCATGTTGACCAGAAAACCCTCACCTGGGCAGGTAAGGCTTATCAATTAACGAAGAGTCAATATCGTATCATAAAATATCTATACGATAAGGAAATCTTGGGTAAGAGTTCAGCTTTGAGATCAAAGAAGATAGAAACTGGTTTGAGATTGGTTAGTAAGCTGGACGTTATCAAAACAATGAGTAGATTTGGGAAAGACACACATCTTGTTCATCAGAAACTGCTCAAATGGCATAGTGAGCAACCCAAACTTTACTATCTAGATTTACATCAAGAGTAAACTTCCACCAAAAAATCGTTGTTCCACTACAACTTCCACCATGTGGCTCATTTTTCTGCCACTACTTCCAATTTAAATTTTGACGGTATCCCCAAGGAGCAGCTGGGATTACCCAAGAACCAAATGCTGTTCACAATAAGGATGCATATAAAATGCAACCAATTACTTATAAAACGCCTGAACTAAGGATTGATGTTAGGCAAGATGATCACAACTGGATCATTGTATATGGCCCAAAAACCTTGAAGAGTTTTGAAAAACATGCTGAGCGTTGGTATTTCATGAAACTCGAAAGCATGCTTCAAAGACTATCAATCCTTCTGAGAGACCGGGGAGTGAAGACACTCGATCTTGATGGTATCAGACAGGTAAATGCAATGGCGACTAGCCATATAACCCTAATCGCTAAGAAGCTAGAAGGGCTCTTGGCAAGCTCCACCCTTGAGGATAATTCCCATGCCAAATACTAAACCTACAAATGAATCACAATCAACTAAAACCACAACAGCGCTCTTCTCAACACTTCAGGATACAGTGCATCAGTATCTCAGATTGGATAAGAGCAATGACTATTTCATCGACTTGGTCCTTGCATCTGCGATTTCTCTGGAACTTGAGAATCCCTTATGGGCAATGATTGAGGCGCCTTCATCCAGTGGAAAAACGGAAATACTCAGATTACTTAAAAATGTTGAGCACTTCCATAAGATGTATACCATTACTAGAAAGGCACTTTTTTCAGGTCACAAAGAATCCAATGGTGGGTTTATTCCACATATAATTGGGGAGAAGGGAATTCTGTGCTTCCCCGATTTTACCACCGTAATGAGTATGAGGACAGATGATAAATCAGAGGTCTTTAACCAACTTCGTGTAGCATATGACGGTGAAGCTGGTAGTGCTACAGGTGTTGACCCCGATAGCATCGTGATATGGGAAGGAAAGCTCTCATGTCTTGCCTGCGTAACTGGCGCTATTGAAAAGTATAAGGAACAAGCAACCGATCTTGGAGAAAGATTTCTATATCTACATCACCAAGTTCCTAAATTTGATCCCAAGTACAAAGTTAACCCAAAGAAGAAGGTGCTCTCAGAGATAGCTGCTAGGCAAGCTCAGTCGCTCATTGAGCTAGCACAGAGCGAATTATCGGAAGTCAAGTTAACTGACGATGATCATGAGTTGTTAAATCGCCTTGGACAGCTGATCGCAATGACTCGAGCAGTTATTGAGCATAGTTCTGGAGGAAGTAAAAGAGAAATACTCCATGTGCATCCTGCAGAAGAGCCATATCGCGTAATTGAACAGTTAGAGGTGGTTCTTCGCTGTTTGAAGTCAATCCATGGTTCAACTGCGGAACGACCTTATAAGGTTCTTAAGGCCGTGGCAATTTCATCAGTACCTGAAAATCGCTGGAAATTAATGCGGGTGCTCATCAAAAAAGGACCAAAAGCGATATCGTCACTCGCTATCGAGGCCGGCATGGTAGAAACCACAACACGTAGAGTTGCCGAGGACCTAGAAATGCTCGGGATATTTGAGACTCTTGTAACTCTTGGTAAACGCAATGCAGATGTGTTTTCATTGGTTGAAGAAGTAAGAAAGGAGATAGCAGGACTTCGCCTGAAATAGTTTCCCAATCAACACTATGGGGGTATGATAATAGGTATCCCCGTAGTGCCCAACGTAATCTGGGAACCTCAAAAATTGAACCATTTTAGTATGCAGTCTTATATATAAAGGTACCCCCCCTATAATTAGAGGTTTGCTATTGCTTTTTGGTTAATTGGTTTTAGTTACTTTTTGATAGTTTGTTTAACTTATTCTTATCGTAGGAGGTAAGAGATGCCTAACAGTCGTGATAATAGATTTGCAGCACAGAACGCTGCTCGTCAAGCACGTAGAGCTGGAGGATTTGGTAGTGAACCACTGAATCTTACAGCCGACACAAGGGCTAAAGCAGAGAAAATGTGGTTAGCTTTAACTGCTGGCGGTGACATCGCTGGTGCAGAGTACCTCATGAACACCTTGAAAACTACTGGTGATGCTACTGCTGAAGCTCGTCTTGCTAATGTAGAAGGTATGATAACAAAGATACTTGAATCTACTGACCCCTCTTAATTGAGGGGTTATACTAATAAGTCAGAAGTGTTACACATTCGTTGGGTATCACCTTGGCTGGTTAGTACTACCCTATCTACCCTTTTAACCTTAATAATAGATTGATTTGAGATGTATCTGGTGGGAGTGTGTATGATGACTTCTATCAGCAAGTGCAAATACTTGAGTAACATCATTCTATCAATGAGGCAGGCGAAGAGAAGGAAGTAATATAGGTAGTAACTTCTACCACACGTACACCCTCTACTCATACCATTCACGTTCGTAATTGTAAAAACAACTAATAATCAAATTGGAGGTAATCATGGGATTACTACTGCATTGTGGTGGGGAAGAGACGTCATTGTACGATCTCCGCTTAATACCGCTACCAAAAGAAACAGATACATACAAACCAGTAAGTCATTATGATCTTGCTGTCAACCTTGGGGAAGTGGCTACAGGCATGCTACCTGAGTACCAATTGCATCAAAGTCAGTTTGGCTTGGCAAGAGATGGTAATCAAATGTTCGGCGTACACACTTTCAGAAATGGTAGTGCTGAGATGGGGTTATGCATTGGCTTTAGAAATAGCTATGACAAGAGTATGTCAGTGGGAATAGCAATCGGAGCAAGTGTATTTGTTTGTGATAACCTTGCACTGACTGGTGATATCACTGTGATGCGAAAGCACACTGGCAATGTCCTGCAGGACTTAGAGGAGATGACTATCACTACAATATACCGGAGTAAGTCTAACTTCCATAGAATTGAGCAGGATGCTGAGATGATGGGACAGCAAATACTCAATGATGACTCAGCATATCGATTGCTTGGGTTTCTGTTTGGTCGTGGTGTGTTGACACCTCGTCAGTTGCCAGTTGTGAAAAGAGAATGGCTTTCTCCAGTATTCGACGATTTCAAACCCCGAAATCTTTGGTCGTTCTACAATGCATGTACCGAAGCGTTGAAAATGGCTCCTCCTGCTAAAATTATGGAAAAGCATATCCAGCTCCATGATCTTCTCGCAAAAGCCGTGAACAGGTCATTCCCGCCTCGTCCCGTAGAAATACAACCCCTATAGGTATTGGGAGGTCGAGAATGGATATTGACAAAATACCTGACAACACCTTGCGTGAAGAGTTCCACAGAAGATTCTTTGTAAAGCCTGGTGAGCGTATAGGAGGTGTGAACGAGGCTGCTGAGCACTTCAGAAGTCTCTTCGCCAACTGCAATAGGGATCAAGAACACTTTGCTGTGGTCTATCTAAATCAACAGAACCAGGTATTGACTAGCGATGTTCTATTCTCTGGGTCGCTATCAAGTTCAGCTGTGTACCCAAGAGAGTTAATCAAGCTAGTGCTACAGCATGAAGCGGGAGCCGTTCTGATAGGTCATACACACCCTTCAGGAAGCCTCTCACCAAGCAGCTCTGATCGATCAATAACTAAAAAACTTCAATTAGCTCTGGAAAGTATAGATGTGGATTTGTTAGACCATCTTGTAATCGGAAATGGGAAGGAGGGTTATTTCTCCTTCTCAGATCACCACCTTCTCTAGTGCATGAAAGGAAAACATGGAACAAAATCATCAAATTGTTGAACATGACAATACACATATCATCGTATCGAACCCTATGGATGCTAGCCCTGTCACTTTCAAAGCGGGGCTTGACCGTAGAAAAGAAAATCGAAATACACTCATGGACTGGATACGATCATCCCTAGTCGAGGGGAGAGACTTTGGCTCCATTCTCATACGAGGACAGAAGTCAAAAGCATCGTTGCTAAAACCCGGTGCTGAGAAGATTACTGGAATGCTTGGGTTAATCCCACGGTTCCCAAACTTGAATCAGTATGAACATGCAGCATTAGACGGAAAGCAGATCGATGTCGTGATACTCAAATGTGAACTCCAAAACCAGGAAGGAGAAGTGATTGGTGAAGGTGTTGGTGCACGCTCAGTTGAGAAGCAGGATCAGGGTGATTTGAACAAAGCTCTGAAAATGGCAAGTAAGTCAGCTATGATAGATGCTACGCTCCGTTGTGCCGGAATATCTGAAGTATTCACTCAAGATATTGAGGAGATGAAGCAGACATTGTCCAGCACTGTAGAACCAATTCAAGTATATGACGACAACAATACAGACACTGCTACGGAGAAACAAGTCACTACTGTGCGAAATCTCATCGATAACCCAAAAGTATACCTAGATGAGAAGCGTAAGCTCCACGGTGTGTTAGAGGACGGCCTTACACGATCAAAGGCAAAGGAGATTCTGGACTACTTTTATGGGCCTTCTGAGCTTGTCGATGGGAAGTGGGTTAGAAGTAACCAGGGTTTACTGCATAAAAGATAAGTCATTAAAATGCTGAGGGTTGGTATTTGCTAACCCTCAAGCCCTAATCTATCTTATATTCTGCCAAACTGAATAAGAATAGGGATATCTATGGGACTATTTGTAATAAGTGAGCTCCAAGACTTGGCGAGGGAGGTAACTCCTCAAGGTATATATTTTTCAAAATCCGCAGCAACTGTGTTAAATGAATCTATCGAAAAGCAGGCTTCACTCAGGCATTTTGATATTTTTCTTTCTCACGCCTTTGCCGATGCAGAAGTTGTTCTCGGAATCAAACTTAAGTTGGAGAGTTATGGGAATAGTGTCTACGTAGATTGGATTGACGACCCAAAATTAGATAGATCTTCAGTCAATTCTGATACAGCGGAAGTTTTAAAGGAAAGAATGGACGATTGTTCAGCACTTTTTTGGGCTACTAGTGATTCAAGTTCACAATCAAAGTGGATGCCTTGGGAATGTGGGTATTTTGACGGAAAGAAAGAGAAAGTTGCAATTCTACCTGTAACTGAGGAGAGAACTAACAGCTACAGTGGGCAGGAATATCTTGGTCTTTACCCATTTGTGTTAGAAGGACGTTATGAGGGTGAAAGTACAGACGATCTGTTCATTCGGTTTAAAGATGATTCTGTTGAAACGTTCACTCGCTGGGTCAAAAAGTAATAACTCAAACAGGGGGTATTGTGTACCAAAAGAAGAAGATTTTTGTGAGCTTTGACTTTGACAATGACAAAACGCTAAAGGATTTTATTGTTGGGCAATCAAGACTATCTGATTCTCCTTTTGATGTGATTGATCATTCACTGAAAGAAGCAGCACCTGAAGCATCTTGGGAGCAAAACGCAGATGCTGCAATTGCACGCTCAGACTTGGTGATTGTGATGGTTGGTCCTCATACACATCGCGCAGCTGGTGTGCGTAAAGAGGTAAGAATGGCCAGGTTACGCGGAAAGAAAACCATTCAGATCATAGGGTACAGGGATGGAAATTATACAGCAGTTCCAGATGCTGGAAGACTTTACAGCTGGAATTGGGAGAATCTAAAAAAATTACTTGGATAGGAGTATTAATGCCACCAACTATTGATTCAGTTTCAGTTCAAACTCATCTCTCAAATCTACAAGGGATAATAGCAAGGATGTCCCAATTAAGCGCTCACACAA
>Ga0233447_1001632_pt1 | contig 17989 bp, 9 predicted proteins | sample SI_124_October20_3_FD_183014 | JGI IMG/M metagenome (GOLD analysis project Ga0233447, IMG submission 183014) | Seawater microbial communities from Saanich Inlet, British Columbia, Canada - SI_124_October2016_135_MG | ecosystem: Environmental > Aquatic > Marine > Inlet | place: Canada: British...
TTCGTTTTACTCAGCATACTCCTTTGTTGTAGTATCGGCATTAACCATTATAAACTTCGAAATTGCCATGCGGCATTTCAAAGTACAATTGGTATAATGGGATTCTATAGAGAAATATGCTGTTTATTAAACAAGGTTTTTTTATTTGAAATAATTTTTTGTAGCATTCGATGTTTTATTGCTGATTTTCTTATAATTCCGTAACTTAGTTTCGACATTTTCTTCTGCAAGAGAAAATCAAAGTGTTCGTATAAAATCTAAACCTAAAATCATGGCAAATCGAAGATTCACCCGTCGTCAGGTAATTGCAACAACTTCTGTTGGGGCACTTGGTACATTTGCAAATTTACCTCTTACTTCATTTAGTTCAAATAATACGAGGAAACTCGCCATTCATGGCGGCGAAAAAGTAAGAACAGCACATTGGCCAGAATGGCCGGTTTGGGATCAGTCGGCAGAAAAAGAAACTTTGGAAATGTTACGAAGTGGCCGTTGGTGGCGGGGCAGGGGAGAATCGGTAGCCGATTTTGAACAGAAATATGCCGAATTAATGGGAGCAAAACGATGCCTTGCAACTGCCAGTGGAACTACCGCACTTTTAGTTGCTTTGCAGGTTTTAGGTGTCGATGCTGGTGATGAAGTTTTGGTTTCGCCATTTACATTTATTGCAACTTACAATTCAATTTTTATGAACAAAGCTCTGCCAGTTTTTGTAGATACCGACCCGGAAACATTCTTAATTGATCCTTCGAAAATAGAAGAAAAAATTACCGACCGGACATCTGCAATATTGCCCGTGCATATTTATGGTTTGCCTGTTGATATGGACAAAGTGAATGCAGTGGCAAAAAAGCATGATTTAAAAGTTATTGAAGATGCGTGCCAGGCGTGGCTGGGAGAGTACAAAGGTAAAAAGTTGGGGACACTTGGTGATTTAGGCTGTTTCAGTTTTCAGAATTCTAAAAACCTACCGGCTGGCGAAGGAGGCGCGGTTATTGGCAACAACGATGAATTAATGGATCAGTGTTATTCGTTTCATAATTGCGGACGGCCTTTTGGAAGCGTTCAGCGAACTTCAGATTACCCAATGCGTGGAAGTAACCGGCGAATGCAGCAAATGCAGGCAATTACACTTTTATCGCAAATGAAACGCATACAAAAAGATGCCGATATTCGCTTGGAAAATGCACTATATTTGGATAAAAAGCTAAATGAAATTCCCGGAATTCACACCTGTAAATTGGTAGAAGGAAATAATAGATCTGCATATCACATGTATCCATTTCGGTTTGTATCCAAAGAATTTGGTAATGTTACAAGAGAACAATTTTTAAAAGCTTTGCGTGCTGAAGGAATCCCATGTTCATCGGGTTATGGGAAACAAAATAAAGATGGCTTGATTGAAGAAGCATTAAATTCAAGAGGATACAAACGATTGTTTTCTGAAAAACGGCTGAAACAATGGCGCGAGGAAAATTATTTACCCGGTAACGACCAACTTGCAAAAGAAGCGGTAACATTTTATCAGAGCATTTTGCTGGGCAGCAAATCAGACATGGATGACATTGTAAATGCTATCACCAAAATTTACGAGAACCGTGATTCGTTGGCAGGTTAATTTTACTTCGAAAAATTATTTCAAACAAAAGTGTGACACTTTTTAAAATTTATTTTTAGATATCTGCGTCATCCGTTTTTTTTGGTTTTACTATTCGTTACTTTAGCCAGAATAATTTTAAAATCAAAAAAATGAACCTTTCAAAATCGGTAATCAGTAAAATTATATTTGCAATATTCTTAATTGCAGTTGTTATTTCGTGCAATTCAAAAAAGGACTTCGATCCAACCGCTTTTGTTGATCCCAATATTGGAGGGGTGGGGCATATTTTACAACCAACGCGTCCGACAGTACAATTGCCAAACCAAATGATAAGGATGTACCCAAACCGGAAAGATTATTTGGATGATCAGATTTCTTCTTTTCCCCTTTCCTTAATTTCACACCGAAACGGGCAACTTTTCAGGTTAATGCCTTTTGTAGGAAATATGCAGGAAAATGTAAATCCGGTTTCTTCGTGGGATCAGCAAAATGAAACAGCAACTCCATATTATTATTTGGTTTGGCTCGAAGATTATAATGCCACTCTCGAATTTGTTCCAGGTGCAAAAACAGGTTTTTTTAGGATTGAATTCCCGGAATCTGCACAACCAAAATTAAATTTATCCATAGTAAATTCTGGAAGCTGGATTCAGGAAGATAAAAATTCAATTTCTGGAGTTGAATCATTTAAGGGAATGAAAGCTTATGTTTTTGGTGAATTTGATGCTCCAATATTATCATCCCAGCAGTTGAATAACGATAAAAAACTGGTTCTTACTTTTTTAGAAAAAAGTGAAAACAATATGATTAATTTCAAATATGGTATGTCATTTATTAGTCTTGAACAGGCAAAGAAAAATCTGGATAATGAAATGCCTGACTGGATGTTTGATAAATACAAAAATGAAGCACAAAAAATATGGGCGGAAACTTTAGGACAAATTGAAGTTGTTGGCGGTTCGGAGTCGCGCAAAAGAACTTTTTACACCGCTCTTTATCGTTGCTATGAGCGAATGAACAACATTACCGAAGATGGAAAATATTACAGCAACTACGACGGCAAAATTCATGAAGATGAACAGGATTTTTACATCGACGATTGGGTGTGGGATTCGTATCTGACACATCATCCGCTGCGTGCATTGCTTGATCCTGATTTGGAAAATGATATGATGGCATCGTACGTCAGGATGTATGAACAAAGTGGGTGGATGCCCCAGTTTTGTTTGCTTTGGGGCGAAAATCCATGTATGAACGGTTTTCATTCTACCATAACTTTTCTCGATAATTACCGCAAAAATGTTCTTCAGTTTGACATGAATTCTGCTTACGATGGAATGAAAAAAAATGCTTTAAATGGCACAATGTTGCCCTGGAAAATTGGAGCGGCAGGTTCATTAGATAGTCTTTATCATGTACTAAATTATTTTCCGGCCTTGCATCCGGGCGAATTGGAAACTGAACCGATGGTACATTCGTTTGAAAAGCGACAGGCTGTGGCTGTTACCCTTGGCCATAGTTACGACGATTGGGCGTTGGCACAATTTGCAAATGAATTTGATAAGAATGATGATTATGAACTTTTTTTGAAAAAAGCAAATAATTATAAAAATCTTTATTGGAAAGAAAAGGGATTTTTTATGCCAAAAGATGCATTGGGGAACTGGATTGACATCGATCCAAAATTCGACGGTGGGATGGGCGCCCGCGATTATTACGATGAAAATAATGGCTGGACTTACCTTTGGCAGGTGCAGCATGATATTCCGGGTTTAATGGATTTAATGGGGGGAATGCAAAATTTTGAACAAGGGCTCGACCAACTTTTCCGCGAGGGACTTGACCGGAGTAAATACCAGACTTGGGCAAAACTACCTGATTTCACTGGTATTGTTGGACAGTTTTCAATGGGGAATGAACCAAGTTTTCACATTCCGTATCTCTACAATTTTACCGGTTCGCCATGGAAAACGCAGAAAAAAATCAGAATGCTTTTAGACACCTGGTTTCCCGATAATATTTTTGGAATTCCCGGAGACGAAGATGGAGGTGGGATGTCGGCATTTGTGGTTTTTTCGAGTATCGGAATTTATCCTGTAATTCCCGGAGTACCTCTTTATACAATTGGAAGCCCTGTATTTGAAGAAGTAACCATTAATCTAGACAGCGGTAAAAAATTTAAAATTGTAGCCGATAATTGTTCCGATGAAAACAAATACATTCAGAAAGCCTGGTTAAACGGCGAAGCTCTCGACGGACCCTGGATTACACATCAGAATGTAATCGACGGAGGCGAACTAAAGTTTGAAATGGGAATAAGACCAAATAAGGATTGGGGTAACCCGGAATTGTTTTTTAAATTGGCAGAATCATATTTAAATTAGGGCAATAAAAATATCTCACTCAGTCAAAATATCATGGTTTGATACTGTATTTTTTCCTCTTTTTGCGTGTGATATTTTTATCGGAATTATTTTAATTGAATTTTTATGAAAAAAATTGTGCTTTTTACCCTGGTAACTCTTTTATCAGTTGGTTATTTATTTGCCAAAGAGGGAATGTGGATTCCCATTTTACTTGAAAAATATAATCTTGCTGAAATGCAGGAAATGGGTTTTAAACTCAATGCTCAGGATATTTACGATGTGAATAATGCATGCATGAAAGATGCCGTGGTTATTTTTGGTGGCGGTTGCACTGGCGAATTGATTTCCGGCGACGGATTACTGATTACAAATCATCATTGCGGTTATCGAAATATTCAGTCGCACAGTTCGGTTGAAAACGATTATTTAACCGATGGATTTTGGGCGATGAATCGCAGCGAGGAGTTGTCGAATCCGGGTTTAACTGTTCGTTTTTTAGAATACATGGAAGATGTTACAGAGAAAGTTTTGGAGGGAACAGAAAGTATTTCTGAGGAAGAAAAGCAAAATCAAATAAAGAAAAACTCATCTGCAATTCAGAAAGAGGCTGCGATTGACGGAAAATTTAGTACTCAAATAAAACCTCTCTTTTATGGTAATCAATACTTTCTTTATGTGTATAAAATTTATAAAGATGTTCGTTTGGTAGGTGCTCCGCCATCGGCAATTGGTAAATTTGGCGGCGACACCGATAATTGGATGTGGCCACGTCATACTGGTGATTTTTCACTTTTCCGGGTTTATGCCGATAAAAACAATGAACCGGCTGAATATTCGGAGGATAATGTTCCTTTCAAACCAAAAAAGTTTTTCCCGATTTCAATGAAAGGAGTTCAGGAAAACGATTTTACCATGGTTTTTGGTTACCCCGGAAGCACAATGCAATACTGGCCTTCGAAGGAAGTTGATATTACAATGAACCAGCGCGACCCGAATCGGATTAAAATACGCGACACAAAATTAGAAATTATTGGTGCGGATATGGAAGCTGATCCGAAAGTTAGAATTCAGTACGCAGCAAAATATGCTGGCATTAGTAATGCATGGAAAAAATGGCAAGGCGAAATTAAAGGTTTGAAACGATTGGATGCTGTAAACAGCAAACTTGCTTTTGAAAAGGAATTTAAAAAATGGGCACTGGAAAACGGTGAGTGGGAAAGTGATTATCAAGAGGTTTTTAGCAATTTTGAAACTCTTTATGCACAGTATAAAAAATACATTCATGCTTCCGATTATTATTCGGAAATAGTGTTTCGGGGAGTCGAAATTTTTAGACTGGCAGGGCAGGCAAATTCCATTGTAAATAACATCGAAAATAAACAAACGGATAAAGTTAAATTATCGCGTAAAACTATGTTAGGTAGTTTGCCCAGGTTTTTCAAAGATTTTAATCAAACCACCGATGAGAAATTGTTTGCCGAATTAATGCCAATGTTGGTTGAAGGTGTTGATGATACTTTTTTGCCATTGGATTTTGCTGAATCAATCAATAAATTCCAATCAGATAAATTAATTAAAAAAGTATATCAGAAATCGATTTTAGCTGATAAAGAAAAGTTAACTGATTTAATAGAAAATGGTTCAGAAAAGCAATTGTTGAAATTGAGAAAAGATCCCCTCTTTTTGATGTACAACAAATTGAGAATGAAAAGCGAAATGGATATTTCTCCAAAAGTAAGATCCATAAATGATGAAATTACTGCAAATATGAAAAAGTACATGGCCGGGATTATGGACATGAAAAACGGAGAACCTTTGCCTGCCGATGCTAACATGACTTTGCGTGTGGCTTATGGAAAAGTGGAAGGTTATTTGCCAAAAGACGGTGTTGCTTACAAACATTACACAACTTTATCGGGAATTATGGAAAAGGACAATCCGGAGATTTACGATTACGATGTGCCCGATCGGTTAAAAGAAATTTTCAATTCTGGCGACTTTGGTAAATACGAAGTAAACGGTGATGTTCCGGTTTGTTTTACCGCTTCGAATCATACAACCGGTGGAAATTCCGGAAGTCCGGTGGTAAACGCAAATGGCGAGTTAATTGGCGTAAACTTCGACCGTGGTTGGGAAGGAACAATGAGCGATATTATGTTCGACCCTGACCAATGCAGAAACATTGCCATCGATATTCGTTATGCACTTTTTCTCATCGATAGGTTTGCAGGTGCCGGTTATTTGTTGGATGAAATGGAGATTGTGGAGTAGGGAAGCCTCCCCCAGCCCCTCCAAAGGAGTGGAGTGAAAAGTAAGGATACCATCTTTCTAAGTTTTGAAATGAGAGATGGTATCCTTTTTAATTCAGTTTACACTGAGAAGAAGGATGACATCTCTTTAAGTTTAAAATAAAAAGATGTCATCCTTAGTTTTTTTAGAATTCAACATTTAATTTACCACTAGTTTTAAAGTAGAAACTCCTTCTGTTGTTGCCAGACGGCAAAAATATACTCCATTCGTTTGAATGTGTTTTCCTAATGGAATTGAGTGATTTCCTTGGGACATATTTTTATCCAGAACAGTGCAGATTTTCCTTCCTTGTAAATCGAAAATTGAAAGGTTTATATTTTCTGTTTTTGTATTTGTAAATGAAATTATTGATGTATTGGTTATAGGGTTTGGATAAATTCTATAATCATTTTTTGAATGTTCATTTAGAGGTACATTTGTAATATTTCCATTAACTTTGAAATTATCGATATAAAGTTGAAGGTGTTGTTCTCCGGTTGATTTTTTTTGTAATCCAATAAAAACTGTGTCTGGTGGATTAGATATGGTTATTTCTCCAGAATTACTCCATCCCCAGTCATTTGGCATTGTAATTCTATTTGCTGAGGTCCAATTCGTACTATCTGTATATCCTTTAAAACTATTGGTGTAAAAAACTTCTAATTCTATTCCTTCACCATATCGTGCAAAATCGAATGATAATTTAATTTGCTCCATATTTTCAGCATTTAATGGTGGAGAAATTAACCATGATTCAATTGGTTCACTTGTATCACTGTGAGTATAGAATCTAGCGCAATTACCTCCATCAAATCCTCCATCATTAATTTGCCAATTATCTGGGTTATTAAAATTGGGTTTTGACCAGCCATTAAAAAAATTGTCGAATTGTTCGTCAAAGGGTATTTCAACGAGAGTGTCTGGTGGAGCATAGTTCACAAGACTTTTAAGGTAATTGATATAACCTTTTTCAATCTCTTCATATGCTACATTAATGGCTAACCAGTCGCATCTTCCTAAAAAGAAATTTTTGACTTCTATGTAACTTGCAACATCAGGAATTAAATAGTTGAAAAATATCTGCCCGAACAAATAAGGTTCAACAACTTGCGGATTATTCATAATATATTCCAGTGTAGGCTCGGTTGAATTTTCGTTGTAATAATTATAAAGTAGCTCTTCAACTTTCCAGAGGTCGTGAACTGTTCGCACCATATCAATAGTTCCCTCACGCATATAATCAGCCATACCTTCCATAATAAAATATCCCCCGGGATATCCATTGTAGGGTCGCATATGAAAATGAACAACGTGCCAAAATTCGTGAGCAAGAAGTCCTCCAGCGGCTGCTGCTTCCATTGGATTGTCAGCGGTGTGTGGCGAAAGTACATTTAATAAATCACCACCTTGTGCAGAACCAATACTGTAACTTTCGCCATTTAAACCAGTCGCTGTTTCAATATCCGGATATATAACAATATTAATACGACAATGAATATTCAACTCAAAAAGAGAAGTATAATGAATAAATAGTTCTTCAAGCTGTTGAATCATTAGTTTATTATAAATTGTATCGCGCGCGATGCTATAAATATCGAAATGTGTTGAAGATGTTTTTAATCCCATTCTATTTTCTTCTTCCGCCTGATAGTAGTATTTGAGATGAGCTTGCCACCCTTCTTCATGACCATGATACAAACTTTGATAGGAGAGAGACAACACTAGTGACTCTATGTAAGATACAAGTAAATCCTTTTTATAAGTATTATTAATACCTGCAACATTTTCGATATCGCTAAGCATTGGAAGTCGTCCAAGTTCATTAATAGCATGTAGGATAGAATCCCTGTTTGGTCTGTAACCACTTTGGTATAATCCAAACGCTTCTGAATAATAGTCTGTTAAATAACCTCCATGATCTCTGTTATTTCTTTTTTTCAAGACAAACTGACTAAATATATTCTTAACTAATAGCTTAAAAGAATCTTCATAAATATCATTATCACCGCCAGGGGGGATAGCAACGTAAATCTCATCGGGTAATTTATATCCACCATATTTCCAATCAGGAGTAGTAATACCAATTTGTTCGTCTATTTGATTTTTGTCTGTTAGGTAAATTTTTACTTTTTCACTTTCGAGAAATAGTGGATCGGTTTGGGGTCTGTCCCAAAATGAACAAAGTTCTTTAAACCAATCATCGACTGAGGCTGAAATAGTATCCCAATAATTTGCCTGTTCAGAAGTTGCATAAAACTCAAAATGTTCAGATTCTCCAACTTTATCATAGACAAGAGGTGCATAATTTTGGGCTTTGAAATTATCGAATAAAAAATAAATAGCCTCTTCTGGTGTAGCATTGTATTGAAAGGCAAAATAAAGTGTGTCTCCAGGATTTTCAATAATTATGTCGCCTGAATTATACCATTCATTTTCATTCTCTCCAAGTGAGTAATTAATTTCATTCCAACTGCTTTCACTTGCGAGACCATTATAATGATTGGTGTAATATAATTTTGGTTTTAGACCTTGTGCAAAGTAAAAATGGTCAAAATTGATTAAAATATTCTCGATGTTATTACCAACAACTTGCTTTGTAATTAACCAATCGTTTTGAGCGATATCTGTTTTTTCAAATCGCATAACATGTCCACCGCCAGCAACAATATGCCAGTAATGCCATCCTTCAAGATTTTCTGTTGTCCATTTAGAAAAATCAATGTTGTCCTCATCTTCAAAATCATCATAAAATAATACTTCAGAAGTATTTGAAGATTGTTGACTTTTTAATTCTTGGGATAATACAAATGATGAAATAAACAAAAACAGGAAGAGAATCCCGGTAGTTTTGGTTAGTTTGATGGTTTTCATATAGATAAGATTTTAATTGGGCGTTTTAAAGTTAAATAATAAATTGAATATTTGAGACTAATGTTCAATTATTATTGTTAACAATAAACTCTCATATAATATCATAAGTTCATAAATTCTAAAAATTTCAATGGTTTATCGAATTACAATTCTCATTTGTTTTATCAATTTAAAAAGGGAAACGTACTTTTCAGAACAAAAAAAAGCCCGGCATTTTGCCGGGCTTTTAAATCAACCTAAACTAAACTATCACTCAAAACCAAACTTATGAAATCTTAATATCTACCGGAGCTTTTTCCAAAGCTTCTTCTTTTTTCGGAAGTACAATGTTTAATACTCCGTTTTCGAATTGTGCACTAATTTTTTCGTCGTTTACCGATTTAGGAATGCGGTATTGTTTCTCGAAATTAAATGCTCCAAATTCGCGGTGAACATATTTAAACTCTTCCGAATTTTCTTCTTTTACCTTATTTTCTACTTTAATGGTCAACAGATTTTTTTGATAATTCAGCGCAACATCTTCCTTTTTAAAGCCCGGCAACAATATTTCAATTTTGAAATCGTCTTCAGTTTCGAAAACATTTGTAGCAGGTTTCGATCTGCTTTTGTTTACGTAACTTTCGTGGTAATCGTTCCTGAAAAAATTATTGAATAACTCATCAACTAAAACTCTGTTTGTTTGGTAACGTGGGTTGTTAAATCTTACTAAATTCATGACTTTTTCTCCTTTATTCTTTGGTTAATATTTAAAAATTAAAATCTGCATTCCGTTATTCAATTCTTGTTCCACTAAGAAAAAACTGACAAATGTCAATTTTTAACAAATTAATTGCGCCACATTGTCTCCTTTGTTGAAATTTAACTGAAGAATTGTCATCATATATAAGTTTCTGGATATGTCTTAAGTTCATATTTCTTTTCCGGTTAAGAGTTATTTTTTATAATAATTGAGGGGAATCACAAAAAGACATTTTTACTGTTTTGCCTGAAATTAAAAAAGTTGTTTAACAACTCAATTATTAAATGTGCATAGGAAGAAGAGCTGGTTTTGTATCTCGATGAAAAATAATTTTTTGAGGGGCAAGCGAAAAGTTTTCTCTCAAAACAAAAACGGAATGTTAGCATCACGAATCCACACCGAAAAGTGATTTGTTTTGGTAATAATAAAATTGAGGTTAATCAATAGAACAATTAAAATTTCCGGGTAGAAGGAAATGGATTATATTTGAGCCTACTCCAAAAATTCAAAATGCCCGGCACTGTGAGATAAGAAGCAATCCTAAAATCGCTGTAAATGTGTCTGTTGAGATTGCTTCACTTCGTTCGCAATGACGAAAAATCACTTTTCAGTGTAGGCTCATAATTTTTAATTAACCTTATTTTTAATTCTGAACCTTAGTAGCAAATTTTTGTATTAAGGATTATAAAACCTTATTTTCAAGATAAAAATCGAATACAACCCTTTGCAATGCCATTTCCTGTATCAAATCTGATTTGGATAAAGTTTTTAGCAAATTCTGAATCAACGGAGTCAGAGTAATTAATTTTAATCTTTAATACATCTAACACTAAATCCATTATTATAGCCACCCCAATTTCGCATGAAATAATTAGATTGGTATTTTAATTGTCTAGTCCAGGCATCTTGAATGGCATATAAACCACTATCATACTGCGTTCTTGACCACCAATAACCACCGTTTCCTTCGAGACTATAACCTCCCAGAAAAGAACGATGGCCTGCCGGGAGACCTGAGAATCCACTACTGTTGTTGCTTGCCGGGTCATTTCCGGTGTCTCCCGGAGAAAAACAATAATCCCAATTTGTTGTTGCTGCTAAGGCCTTTGAAATATCAATCCCACTTCCCTGATAACCATAACCGTTGTCAATAAGGAAATCTGATAATGTTTCCCATTCCAGATCGCTGGGAACATGCCAACCGCTTGGGCAAAGATCGACATACCCTGCAGCATACCAGTTATACAGGGCTCCGTATAAATCTTTATAACTTTCATCATTATCATACCAACAATATGCGTCACCCGAATGTGGTCCTTTTTCTGCCCATTCCTTATCATCGGTTGTCGGTTTCCATGCTATTCCGGGGATAGTTCCGGTGTATTTTAGGTTTTCGGCCATCCATGTTTGGGTCCCAATTTCTATTGTTTTGTAGGTTTGCCCATCGCGTGTGTCGGTAATACTTCCGTAAGTAACCTTATCTTTTATATACCTGACTGAAAAGCCATAATCTTTAATACTATTCCCCATGCCCATTTCATTATTGTCGCTGGTTAATTTTCTCATATGTGCTCTGGTTGGTTCCGATTCTGTTCCGGTCCAGAAATAAGATGAAGTGCCAACGCCATAAAATGTACCATTTAAAAACCATCGTGCCCCCCCTGGAATCGCAGCAAATCCACTGGCATTTGTTCCATTGCCAGAATTTCCATTTTCTCCGGGCAGCCATCCCGAATCTTTCTTTAATGCGCTAACTAAATTATCGTTACTGTTTCCTTCCAGGAATTCCTGTAATTGAACCCATTCATCTACCGAAGGTAAATGCCATCCATCTGGTGCATTTTCCATTGCAGCTTCCCACGTGTATAAACGACCGTAAGTTGCTACATTGTTTTCATCATTATCGAAAGCCCAGGAACCAAAGTCGGTTTCGCAGGAAAAGTTTTCTGCCATCCAGATTTGATCTCCTATTTCACATGTGGTATAACTATTTCCATTTTTATCGCTACAAGGTGTAAATTTAAAAGTAAAAACATTATTTTCTTCAATTTCAGGTTCTTTAGTCATTGAAAATCCGCGTGAAACCACGAACTTATTTCCTCCCCATCCCCACAGTAATATGTTATCGTCGTTATAATAAGGAAGAAATTTATAGAGTGCACGCCCACTTTTTTCAATTAGTTCAGTTTTGGGTTCAGGGCTATAACCTTGGTATATTATTTCCGCTTCTCCTGAATTCTGATTAAAACTAAATATTTTTGCAGATTGAAAAAAGCTTGCCGAACGAAGCCGAACAATATACATACCTTGTGGAATACCATTTATTTGAAAATAATGATTGCCCGGTTCAACATATTCGACTTTTGAAGTGTTTAGCTTCCCTGATAAATCATATATTTGAATAGTAATATTTTCTGATTTTAGTGTGGAAAACTCAAGTTGGCAACGCTTTGTAAATGGATTTGGGTATATAAGAAGTGGAAAATTTGAATCCCTATTTATAGAATTGATACCGGTGGTCATTTTTGTCAACATAAGTGTATCTGTTCCTGACATTTTTATCGAAGTCCCCTGAGTCAGATTCTCAACTAAAATAGAATCTACTGTATTGCTGGCTCCCGATCCTACAAATGTTATTTCATAGTCCTGGGCAAAAACTAAGATGAATTGTAGCATAAAAGTTAATAGGAAAGTGTATTTTTTCATAATGAAACAATTTTTATGAATGAACCTTAAAATCGAAATCTCTATGATAATTTTTCAAAATTGGACTTACTCTAAACAAAACAATTGCATTTATTAAAGCAGATGATTTTGGCAGGTACATAATTTTGAAATTTAATTGACCCTTAAATTTAATGATATTATAAATATGAAAAAATATGTTACTTAACTTTTTTTACAAATTGTTCTAAAATTTTTATTTTGAAATGACAAATAGTTTCTGGTAACAAAATTATTTAGTCTTTTTTTTGTTGATCAAATCTTTTTATTTTGTTTAGGGCATCTCTAAAAACTCTGAATACCCTTCGGGAATGAAGATAATAAACAATCTGACTGCGTGATAATTTTTTGAAATAGCTAAGGCTATTCTAAAAAATTATGCCTTGCATATTATTCATTATCTTCATTTTTTGAAAGAAATGAGTTTTTAGAGATGTCCTTAATTTACAATCACTTTTTTAATTTTACTTGAATGTTCTGATTTACACTTAACTAAATAAACCCCTCGCCGCCCAATTGGAATTTCAAAATTTGTTGAAAAGTGAAATCCAGAATAAATTAATTGTCCTGCTACATTGAAGATTTCAATGTGTATATTTTCAGAAATTTCAGCTCGAATCTCCACTTTTTTATTTAAACCTAATATTCTGATATTTTCGTTATTTGTAAGTTTTATTACGTTATTTCCTGTTCCTATTTCAAAATCGGACAATCTTCTGGCGGTTAAAAAAGCACCATTGTTTGAATTTAAAATTCCGGTAATATCAAATATCATTGTTAAAACTTCGGTTCCAATGTAATCGACATCGTAAAACGAAGTGCGGAAGCGCAAATTAAACCAATCAATCAATCCACTGGTTAACCAAACTTGTTGCACATCGTAAACAATCCTGTTTTCAAAAATTGTTTCATAAATTGGATCAAACATTAGGTTTGGGATTTTTACAAGTCGTGCTTCATTTTCTTCAAACCAGGCAGAGTCAATTTCATAAAAATTAACCATTTCAAAAGTATCTATTTGCAAGCCGCATGCAAAAGGTCCGCCCGGATCAATTTCCGGTATAAATTCCAACATTCCATTAAATTCGTTTAACTTTCCAATCAGGTTTGTAATTCCGTCACCTTCAAAATAAGGCTCAGAAATAAGGGCATCAGGATCGTCAATTAAAATAGCCCCGGTGCTGTCTTGAATAAATTTTTGGTTGCGGTAATTTTGTGTAAAAGTAACCACTGCCTGCCCGGTATATTTGTACACTTGCCCGGTTTCTTTTTTACGCAATTCCGAAAGATTTGCTACTTCGGTAATTGGGGTTTCATTTAATAAATCGACCCTGATCACATTTGAATTTTCGCTGGTTCCGAGATTATTAGAAGCTCTTATCCGATAAAAATAGGTTAGTAATCCCAAATTATTCACCTCGATCAGGGTAGTATCACCAACTCCAAGATTTTGATAACCCGGAATATAAGAACCTGCCAAAATGCTTTTATTTACATTGTGTGAGCCTAAATTCGAGAAATCATCTTTCTGAAAAGTTGTCCATTCGTTAATATTCCACGTCAGATTTCCAGAAGTTATTTCTGAATTTCGGACAAACGTTTGGTCTTTGGCAAAATCAGTACCGCCGGATAAACCAAAATGATCGATCAAAGTACCGTCAAGTTTTACCAATCGTACCTGGTCGTTTCCATTAAAATTGATAAGCCAACCATTTTGTAAATCGGTTGTTTTCTTTATAGCATCCCCGGCACTTGTGTGGCAAACAATAAAAACATCGTTGTTTTGTAAAATTCCTGTTAGTATAACTTCGGTTGAATAATCGTTATTTCCATTAACATCTTTTTGAAGTTTGAATTCCGATAAATCGACCGGTTCGCCGGTACCATTGTAAAGTTCAATGGCTTTGTTGTAACTACTGCCTTCGATGTATTCAGAAATAAAAATCCCGGAGGTTTTTGTCCCATTTTCGGTAAATAGCGAATCTCTTGCCACATCGATAAAGTAATTAGTTGCAAAAGCCGAAGTGTCCCAATTGGCAATAAATGACGAATTTGTATGGCCGGTTGATTTTAATGCTACCGGTGCTGGGGGGATTTGTACAATAAACGGGGCGGTAGTTTGTACTTCTATAAGTTGGAAACCATCAGTTTTAAAGTCGATATCTGTTAACTCGTTTGAAAAAGGGAAAACTGCCAGTTTATAATTTGTTTCCGGTGAACAATTAGTAAATACAAAAGTAGTTGTTCCTGCTGGTACTTTCACCTGGCCTGAACCATCGGATAAATCGAAATCGGAATCTATCGGGTCGAAACTGTCAATTGGTGGAATTATTTCAAAAGTGTCTGCAATAATTAAATAACCGTTTGGTAAATTCCCTTCGTCATTTTCAACCCACGAAATTTCGAATGAATTTTGTGTTACATTTTCAATTGAAACAGTTAGATCGGAAACATGATTTGAAGGTTCCGGCAAAATTGTCTCAACCACCGATTTCAGGTAAAACGGTTTACTCTCCAATTTATAATTTCTTGTTATTTCATGTCCGGCAATTTCGAGAGTAAGTTGTGAAAAATCTACATCAAAATCGTTATTCTGAAAATCAAAAACTACAGTTGCGTTTGTAGAATTATGATAATTAACCGACTCTATTTCCAGACCTGGCGGTGCATTTTTTAAAATAAATGAAGACGCTGGCAAAGTCCCATCAACAAAAGCAGTAAATACCAAACCAATATTTACTTCTGCGCCATGGAGCGAATCTTCGCAAATTGTGTCCGATTTTACTGTTAAATAAGCAAGTGGGGGGTCCGCGGTTTTTACATGAATAATATCGGAGGAAACCGTTGTTTCGTACTCGCTTTGGGCGCGAAGCCTGTAATAATAATCGGATAGTGCATAAAGTCGGGAAACCTCAAACTGTGTTGTTTTCCCTACATCAAACTGATAAAAACCGTTGACAAATATATTCGGGATCGAGTTGTCTATGATATGCGATCCGAGATAACCAAACAGATCTTTAGGTAACTTTTTCCATTCATCAACTCTATATGAAGCAGAGGCAGAAGAAATATTTTTGAGTCTCACAAAAGTTAAATCTTTGTTGAAATCAAAATTTTCAGGTTTTCCAAAATGATCGATCACGGTGGAATTTTTTACTAATCTTAACTGGTCGTTGCCATTGAAATTACAAATTATATTTTCAATATTTGCCTTTTTTTTAATGGCTGAACCAGCTCTTGAATGACATAATATAAAAGTTTTGTTGTTTTCAAGTATCCCGAAAAGTGCAAACTCATGTACAAAATTATTATCACCATTATAATCGCGTTGGATTTTATATTCCCTTAAATCGATTGGCACCCCGGTTCCGTTAAAAATTTCAATGGCTTTATTATAACTGCTTCCTTCAATTACTTCAGAAATAATTAACCCATTTGGGTTGATTTTAGTACTTCCCTCAAAATTGGGGTCAGTTGAAACATCGATTAAATAGTTTGTTGCACCAGGAACAACATTCCAATTGGCCTTAAAGTTATCGTTTTTAATACTTATTGCTGGCAAAGCTATCGGGATTCCCAGAGGTGGTACGGTAACAAAATAACTTTGCTCCGGTGAATTGGAAATAGCATTATCATTGTCTCTTGCCTGAACCTGGTAAAAGACTTCTCCAACTTTTTGTGGAGGAATGGAACCGATAAAAGTATCCCCTACAGAGTTGTCCATAATTTCGGTATTGGTTAAATTACCCGCTGTTGTCCCCCATTTTATCTCAGCCGAAACTACGTGTAGATCATCAGTAATATTGGCAATTATTACAACAGTTTCGGCAGTATCGGGATTTAGGGGAGTTTGAATAATATTGGTAATTAGCGGTGGCGGACTCAAGTAATTATAAGTTGCGGTTGACACAGTACTACTATCGGTGCCATTGTGCGAAATGGCCTTTATTGTTGTTGTTCCCGATATTGGTATTGGAGCCGAATAATTTAATGAAAGACTGGTTGGAGACGATTTGTCGAGAGTATAATAAATAGTTGCATTTTCGGCAGTGGTACTTAATTCAACATTAATCGGGAAAAAGAAATCTTTTTCAGGTGGATTAAAAACAGGTGCAGCCAATACAGTGGCAATTCCAGATCCGGAAAGTGTTAAATTATCAATGGCAATATCTTCATCGCCAGCATCATTGTTGAAAATAATTTTTAAATCCAAACCAGATCCGGTTTCAGGGATTGCAACCGTAAATTCGGTGAAAACCGGGGAGATTTCATCGCCATCACCATCGCCATTAAAATCCGTGTCAATAAATGCGGCACTGTTATATTTATTACCATCGTTTTCTATCCAAAGTAATTCCTGAAAACTGCTACCATCAATGCTATATTGAAAATGAATGTAATCGGAACTGTCCCAATCTTCAACCCCGTCAGATGCATCATCTTCGGCCAAATGAACAGAAAACCTGATCCCGGTTTTACCAGAAATATCAATTCCCGTAATATCAATAAACAATGGTTTTGTTGCGCCTTCGCCATCAATATCCTGGGCAGCAAAATAATAGTTTCCCTGATGATTTGAATAATCAACAACACTACTAATATTAGTTCCATCAGTTCGTGTAAAATAATCTCCTGAACCATCAGAAAATTCAGCGACACTTGTTAAATATCCACCTGGAGATTCAAAATCCAATGTCCAGAATTCTTGCGCAATTATAAATGTTACACAGCTAAAAAATAAAATCGAGATGAGTAAAATTTTTTTCATAACAATTTTTATTGAGGTTAATATTCTATTAATAATTTTTGTTTTAAATATTGGGGAATTAGGATTTTCATACTATATTTTTGAGAAGCATTTATATATGTTTTCGGAAGTTTTGGAATTGTTATTCTGAAATTAAGATTTTATTAAATGAACGAAAATGCTGTGAATCAGGAATTAACAATAAAATAAAAATTTATTTCCGAATGTATTCAAGTTACGATCTTTAAGTCTATCCTACAAATTAATATTACACTTTGCGCGATATTTATAAATGCATTCAAATTTGTACTTCCGATAACAGAAAGTTAGAAGACAGATTTAATATTTATATTTGCGGCAAATTAAGAAGCTGATTTTTAATCAAAAAAGCATGAAAAACATTAAATATATTACTGCTGCAGAAGCTGTAAAAGTTGTAAAATCAAACGACCGAATCCATTTGCACAGTGTTGCGGTAACGCCTCACCCGTTAATAAATGCGTTGTGCGACAGGGGGCGAAATAAGGAGTTCAGGAATGTCCGCATCCAGCACATTCATACCGAAGGGCCAGCACCATACGCCGATAAGGAATTTGAAGGAATTTTTCTGCTTGAATCTTTTTTTGTAGGCGGAAATGTCAGGAAACAAACAC